>Ga0207930_1000163_pt1 | contig 18898 bp, 14 predicted proteins | sample NGESurshal092012_7_FD_184477 | JGI IMG/M metagenome (GOLD analysis project Ga0207930, IMG submission 184477) | Arctic peat soil microbial communities from Barrow, Alaska - NGEE Surface sample 210-3 shallow-092012 (SPAdes) | ecosystem: Environmental > Terrestrial > Soil > Wetlands > Peat ... | reverse complement strand
GCACCGTCAACAATAATCTGACCATCACCGGGGTCGTGAACAATGCGGCGACCTTCAACAACAATGCCAACGGCACGGTGTCTGGCCTGTTGACCAACACTGGCGGCATCACAACCAACGCCGGCCAGCTCAATGGCGGCGCCACTGTCACCGGCGGCACGCTCACGACGACGGGCATGATCGCCGGCGGCCTCACCAACAGCGCCACCGTCAATGCCAATGGCGGCGCCGTCAACGGCGCAATCGCCAACAACGCCGGTGGCACATTCAATGTCGGCGGCACCGTGACCGGCGACTCGACATTCGGCAATGCCAATGGCGCGACCCTGGCGGTTGGTGCCGCCGGCAATTACACGCTGCAGGGACTGCTCACCAACAGCGGCGTGATCACTGTTGCGAACGGCGGCCAACTCATCGCCACCGCCGGAGGTATCACCAACAACACCGGCGGCACGATCACGGTCGCCGCCGGTGGCAGCGTGAGTGACGATCTCAACAATGCGGGCGCCGTGACCAACAACGGCGCCTACCTCGCCAATGTCTCCAGCAATACCGGGAACATCACCAATAATGGCATTTGGACCGGCAATGTCGCTTCCAACACTGCAACCATCACCAACAACCTGACCTGGACCGGCACGGTCAGCAACGCCGGCACCTTCAACAACAACGCCGGCGCAACGCTGTCGGGTCTCTTGACCAACAGCGGCACCACCAACAATGCGGGGACGCTGAGCGGGGGTCTCACCAACACCGCCGGTGTGACCATCAACACCGGCTCCATCGTTGGCGCAACTACGGTCACTGGCGGCACGCTGACCGGCAATGGTTCGGTCGCTAACCTCTCGGTCGGCAGTGGCGCCACCTTCGCGCCGGGCTCCGGCGCGGCGGGCTCATCGGCCATGGTCAGCGGCAGCCTCGCGCTCGCCTCGGGCGCGATCTATCTGGTTCAGATCAATCCATCGACCTCTTCATTCGCTGATGTGAAGGGCACCGCGACGCTGGGCGGGGCGACGGTCAATGCGGTCTACGCCAATGGCAGCTATGTCGCCAAACAATACACGATCCTGACCGCGGCCAGCGTGACCGGCACGTTTGGCGCGACGGTCAACACCAATTTGCCGTCCGGCTTCAAGACCAGCCTGAGCTATGACGCCAAAGACGTCTATCTCAACCTGGCGCTTAGCTTCACGCCAGGATCGTCGTCGTGGCCGAATTTCGGCAGCGGGCTCAGCCGCAACCAGTCCAACGTCGGCGACGCGCTGGTCAATTTCTTCAACAGCAATGGCGGCATTCCGCTGGTGTATGGCGGCCTGAGCGCTGCGGGGCTGACGCAGGCCTCGGGCGAGACCGCCACCGGAACGCAGCAGACCACGTTCGATGCCATGACGCAGTTCATGGGCACGATGATCGATCCGCTTGGCGCAGGCCGTGGCGATCCCGTTTCCTCGTCGAACGATGCATCGCCATTTGCGGAGGAGCACGCCAGGACGAACGCCTACGCTGCCATCTACGACAGGGTGTTGGCGCCGGTTCAATCCTTCGAGGCGCGCTGGAGCGTTTGGGCTTCGGGCTTCGGCGGCTCCCAGACCACCGACGGCAACGCGGCGATCGGATCGAACAGCACGACCTCGAGCATCTATGGCACCGCGGTCGGCGCCGACTATCGCTTCTCGCCCAATACCATTGCAGGCTTCGCGCTGGCCGGCGGCGGCACCAGCTTCAGCGTCGCCAATGGCGGTTCCGGGCATTCCGATCTGTTCCAGGCCGGCGCCTATCTGCGCCACTCGGTCGGCTCGGCGTACGTATCGGCCGCGCTGGCCTATGGCTGGCAGGATGTCACGACCAATCGTGCGGTGATGGCGGATCAATTGCAGGCGCGCTTCGATACCAATGCATTCTCCGGCCGCGTCGAAGCCGGCAATCGCTGGGTGATGCCGTGGATGGATGGCATAGGCCTGACGCCCTACGCCGCCGCTCAGTTCGTCACTATCGCACTGCCTGCCTATGCGGAAAGCGCCCTGATCGGCAGCAATGCCTTCGCGCTCAGCTATGGTTCGAACACCGTGACCGACACCCGCAGCGAGCTTGGTTTGCGCAGCGACAAAGCCTTCGTGGTCGGAGATGCGATCCTGACGCTGCGCGGCCGCGCGGCGTGGGCGCATGATTTCAACACCGACCGGGCGGCTTCCGCGACGTTCCAGGCGCTGCCCGGCGCCAGCTTTGTCGTCAACGGTGCGGCGCCGGCGCACGATTCGGCGCTGACGACGGCTTCGGCCGAGATGAAATTCATCAACGGCATCTCGCTTGCCGCCACCTTCGAAGGCGAGTTCTCCGAAGTCACGCGCAGTTATGCGGGGAAGGGGACCGTTCGCTATGCCTGGTAGGCTTGGCAAACGCAGTTGAGGATTTCGCCGGTGGCACGTTGGCTGCCACGGCCGCCGGACTTTTTGGGTTGAGGCGTCAGTAGCTTTTATTTTCGCACAAAACCATCGGCTTGATCAGTTGCCTGCCCGCACCCCCCAACCACCGATACCGCTCCTGCCGCAAAGCGTTGACGCCGCGGCGCGCAAAGCGCATCCATCATTCGTGGGATGAAGCTGGGCAAATCTGTGATAGATAGCAGCCCCGTGGCGCGCTTTTTGCATCGTCAGCCGAGTTGCGCTCAGCGCTTCCGTTGATGACTTGGTAGAACTCGCTAGAAGTCGCACGAGACACCGCGGCACGCGATCTCTGGGCTTCATCGAATTGGCACAGGCTTGGAGGAATGTTTTGATGAGTAAGGCTTCGACAACGAAAGATCCCCAGACGATCGGCCAAGCCGGTCTGAACCTGGTCGAGCTTACCGTCGAACAAGTCCAGGCGGCCTTCGAAAGCGGCGCGTTCACCGCGGAAGCCCTGGTCCGCGCTTGTCTTGATTGGATCGCAACCCACAACCCAAAATACAATGCCATCATCTTTCTGAATCCCGATGCGCTTGACGATGCTCGGGCAATTGACCGGCGCCGGACAGCCGGCGAGAAACTCGGACCCTTGGCCGGTGTGCCGGTCGTGGTTAAGGATCCGATGGATATGGTGGGTTTTCCAACGACCGCGGGTTGGTCGCTGCTTTATAGCAAGACGGGTGGGGTAGATCTGATGCCCGCGACCGACTCGCCCGTGGTCGCACGCATGCGCGCTGCCGGCGCGGTTATCCTCGGCAAGACCAACGTTCCCGTGCTTAGCCATTCTGGCAGCCACGCCAATGACAGTTGGGCAGGACCGACGCTCAACGTCGCAATGCCCGACCGGCTTCCAGGCGGCAGCAGCGCCGGGACCGCGGCCTCGGTCGCCGCAAGTATGGCCGTGCTTGGATTAGCGGAAGAAACCGGGGGGTCGATCCAGAATCCGGCGTCCGCACAAGATCTCGTTGGCATCAAGCCCACCATCGGACTCGTGCCGAATGCCGGCGTCGTGCCATTATCCGCAAACCGCGACGTTGTGGGTCCGATTGCCCGTTGTGTGCGCGACGCTGCGCTATGCCTTGATGTGCTGGCCGGTTATACGGCGGAGGATCCCAAGACGCTCGCGGGAGTCGGCCGAAAGCCGAAGGGTGGTTACACCTCGAAGCTGAGTGCCGACGCTCTGCAGGGCAAGCGACTGGGCCTCTATGGTCCCGGGTGGCGCAAGCAACCGCTTTCCGAGGAAGCGGCGACCCTTTACGCTCGCGCCGGGAAGGAGTTGGAAGCCCAGGGTGCTGTTCTTGTCGAGGATCCCTTCGCCGGCTCGGGGTTTGCGGATCTCCGTAAGCCGACACCGCCGCTGCCCAATTTCGACGCGCGCGGTCTGGAATCCATCCCGTACGATGTGCAGAAATATCTCGAGAGGCTGGGCCCAAACGCAGCGCTGAAGACATTCGCCGAGTTTGCAAAAGCGACTGCCAAGGAATCGGTTTTCGATGAAAAGGGCGTGCTTGGTTTCATGCCAAATCTGCCGCAATTCGCGGCAGTTCTCGCGGACCCATCGAAGCCGCCCGATCTGTCGGAATTCATTGCGTTGAAGGAGGCTTATCTGAATATCTTCGAGGAGGTCTTCGCGCGGGAGCGCCTGGATGCAGTCGTGTTTCCGCAGATGCGTGAAGAACTACCGCTGCTCCATAGTAAAGAGACAATCCAGGAAACGACCGTTGGTGAAATCAACATCGCCGGTCTGCCGGGGGTCATTGTTCCCGCCGGGTACTATCGCTCCGGTTCGCCTTTCAGCCTGATCTTCGTCGGGCAATTGTGGAGCGAAGCCGATCTTCTGGCATACGCCTTTGCGTATGAGCGCGCGACCAGGCATCGCCGGGCCCCCACACTGCATAGCCGCTAGGGATGCTGTCGATATTGCAGGCGATCTGGCAGGCCGACGGAGCGTTTCCCAGCGGATCCTTTGCTTTCTCCTATGGGATTGAGGGCGTCGTCGCGCTGCGGCCCGAACTGGATCAGGCCGGGCTTGCCGAATTGGCGGCCACTATTATTCGTCAACGCTGGCTGACCTGCGATCGGATCGCGCTGGTAAAGGCATTTCGTGCCGCCGGCGATCTTGACGCCATTGCAGATATCGACCGTAATGTCGAAGCATCGACGTTCGGCAGCACGATGCGCGACGGCTCGCGGCGTAACGGCGGCTCCTTTCTGGCTTCGCATGCGAGGCTCGGCGATGTGATGGCGCTGCGCCTGCGTGGAGCCGTCCGCTCGGGCATCTGCCTCGGCCACATTGCCGTCATGCAGGGAGCGGTATGGCAGACCATGGGCCTTAGCGAAATGCTCGCGCAACTGGCCTCCGCCTACGGGGTGGCCTCTGGCGTCACTGCGGCTGCGGTGCGGCTTGGCGCGATCGGCGCGCTGGAAGGCCAGAAGATCCTGCGTGGATGCCTTCCCTTGATCGAGACCCTGGTCGCTCAACCGGTTCCAGAAGACGCCGAACTGTCGAGCTTCGTTCCATTTCTTGAGATTGCCGCCGCGCGGCACGCGCGGGCCGATCTTCGTCTTTTTGCCAACTGAAAGACTCGACGATGCTGCTGACACCTACCGAGCTCGAACGTTTGACTATCTTTACCGCGGCCGAACTGGCGCGGCGGCGACGCGCCAAAGGACTGAAGTTGAACTACCCCGAAGCGGTCGCCATCATCACCGATGAAATCCTGGAAGGTGCCCGGGAAGGGCGCTCGGTGGCCGATCTGATCGGATATGGATCGACGATCCTTTCGACCGATGACGTGCTGTCCGGCATCGCCTCGATGATGAACATCATTCAGGTGGAATGCGTGTTTCCCGATGGTACCAAACTCGTGACGGTCCATGAGCCGATCCGCCCGGCGCCCGGAACGCAGGCCGATCCCGAACATCCGGGCCGCATCACTGCCGTCGACGGCAGCATTGATCTCAATGCGGGCCGCCGCTCGGTTACATTGAAGGCCCGCAACACCGGCGACCGGCCGATCCAGATCGGATCGCACTTCCATTTCTTCGAGGTCAACAAGGCCATGGAGTTCGACCGAGCCGCCGCCTTCGGCATGCGGCTCGATATTCCGGCCGGCACGGCGGTGCGCTTCGAACCCGGAGCGTGGAAAGAAGTAAAGCTCGTGACCCTGGGCGGCCGGAGCGAATTGACCGGCCTGAACAACCTGACGAATGGATCAAGCTCGGATCCCGCTGTGCGCGACGGCGCGCTCGAACGGGCGAAAAAACGCGGCTTCAAAGGGGCGTAGTGAAATGGCGAGCATCGACCGTCACGACTACGCTGCACTTTACGGCCCGACCACAGGCGACCAGGTTCGGCTCGGCGACACCGCGCTGACGGCGGTCGTCGAAAAAGATCACGCCGTTTACGGCGACGAATGCCTGCACGGCGGCGGCAAAACCCTGCGTGACGGAATTGGCATGGCCGGCATTACCAGCGCCGAGGGAGCGCTGGATTTCCTGCTTTGCAACGTCGTCATTATCGATCCCGTCATCGGTATCGTCAAAGGCGACCTCGGCATTCGCCACGGTCGCGTCGTCGGCATCGGAAAGGCCGGCAATCCGGCGATCATGGACGGCGTCGATCCGCGTCTGATCGTCTCCAGCGGCACCACGGTGCGCGACTGCGAAGGGCTGATTGCGACGCCGGGCGCGATCGATGTTCACGTTCACTTCGATAGCGCCGGTCTCGTCGAGCATGCACTGGCGAGCGGCATCACCACGATGATCGGCGGCTCGCTCGGCCCGATCACCGTCGGGATCGATTCCGGCGGTCCCTTCAACACGGGGAAGATGCTGCAGGCCGCGGAAGCGTGGCCGATGAATTTCGGCTTTTTGGGGCGCGGCAATTCGCATCGCGTGCCGCCGCTGGTTGAGCAACTCGAAACCGGCGTCATGGGTCTGAAGCTTCACGAGGATTGGGGGTCGATGCCGGCGGCGATCGACACCTGTCTGCGGGTGGCCGACGAGCACGATTTTCAGGTCCAGATCCACACCGATACGCTGAACGAGTCCGGTTTCGTCGAGGATACCCTGGAGGCGATCGGCGGCCGCACCATCCATATGTACCATACCGAGGGTGCGGGCGGCGGCCACGCGCCGGACATCATCCGTGTCGCCGGCGAGATGCACTGCCTGCCGTCATCGACCAATCCGACCAATCCCTTCACCATCAACACGTTCGACGAACACCTCGACATGACGATGGTGTGCCATCATCTTAATCCGGCGATTCCGGAGGACGTGGCATTCGCTGAAAGCCGCATTCGCAGACAGACCATCGCGGCCGAGGACGTGCTGCATGACATCGGCGCCATCTCGATGCTCGGCTCCGACAGCCAGGGCATGGGCCGCATCCACGAGGTGATCTGCCGCACCTGGCAATTGGCGTCGAAGATGAAGGAGCAGCGCGGAGCACTGCCGGAGGATCGCACGGGCTTTGGCGACAATGCCCGCATTCTCCGTTACATCGCCAAATACACCATCAACGCCGCGCGCACGTTCGGGATCGCCGACCACATCGGGTCGCTGGAGGATGGCAAGCTTGCCGATATCGTGGTCTGGCGCCCGGCCTTTTTCGGCATCAAGCCGGAGCTGGTGATCAAGGGCGGCTTCATCGCCTGGGGTGCGATGGGCGACAGCGCAGCCTCGCTGATGACCTGCGAGCCAATACTGATGCGTCCGCAATGGGGCGCGTTCGGCAAAGCTCCCGCGGCCCTGTCGGCTTGCTTTGTGCACCCGCTGGCGATCGCGCGCGATTTGAAGGGTGAACTTGGCCTTTCCAAGAAGATGCTTCCGGTCGGCGGCACGCGAAAGCTTTCGAAGCGCGACATGCTGTGGAACGATGCCTGTCCAAAGATCACTGTCGACCCCGAGACCTTCAATGTTTTCGTCGATGGGGTGCTTGCCACCTGCGAACCGGCTCGCGAAGTGCCGCTCGCGCGCCGCTACATGCTGAGGTGACCGATGCGGCAGGCGATTGAAGAAAACAGCCCGGCGTCAGCGGTCGTATCGCCGGCGGCCCGGGTGGGCATCGGAGGACCGGTCGGGTCCGGCAAGACCGCGCTGATCGAGGCGCTTATCCCCGAACTGCAGCGTCGGGGCGTCGACCTTGCCGTGGTGACCAACGATCTCGTCACCAAGGAAGACGCCGAACGGTTGCGCCGCTCCGGCCTCATTGATCCGTTGCGGGTATCCGCCGTCGAAGCCGGCGCGTGCCCGCACACCGTGATCCGAGAGGATCCGACGTTGAATATCGCAGCCGGCGACGACCTCGAGGCCAGGTTTCCCGGCGTGGAATTGATCCTGTTCGAGTCGGGCGGCGACAATCTCGCATCGACTTTTTCGCTTGATCTCGTCGATTGGTGGATCTTTGTGATCGACGTCGCGGGCGGCGACGACATTCCTCGCAAGAAGGGACCGGGACTGCTGCGGTGCGATTTGCTCGTCGTCAACAAGATCGATCTGGCGCCGTATGTTGGAGTAGAGCTAGAGCCGATGCTGGCGGAGGCCAGGCGGGTTCGCGCCAACCGTCCGATCATCGCCACCAACGCGCGATCCGGCACCGGAATCGAGGAGGTTGCCGATGCTATCCTTGCCGCAGTTCTGTTCCGAACCTGACGCTGGCCGCGAGGCCGAAGTTCTACTGGTTGCGGAACTGGCTGGCGGACGAACGATACTCCGCCGTCAACATGTCGGATATCCCTTCCACATCACGCGTGCATTCCAGCTCGACCGGATGCGGCCCGATCTTGCGACGCTCTATCTGCAGTCGACGTCCGGTGGCCTCTACGCCGCGGACCGGCTGGCGCTCGACGTGACAGTCGGCGCTGGCGCGGCGCTCAATCTCACCACGCCGGCTTCCACCGTCGTCCATGACGGGCGCGAGGAGGGTTCATCGATGCGGCACTCGGTGACGGTGCAGGATCGGGCTTTCTGCGCGATTATTTCCGATCCTTACATCCTTTTTCCGGGAGCCAATTTGCATATTGCGACCATTGCAACTGTTGCCGCCGATGCAATCCTGATCATGGCCGAGGGATTTGCCGTGCATGACCCGAATCGTCGTGGCGGCACATTCGCGCGATTTGCAGCGGAGACCCGCATCATGCGGCCCGACGGAGCAGGGGTGGTGGTCGACCGCGGCAGCATTTGCGGCAACGATCTGTCGGGAAATTGCGATGCGCTGGGCGGCATGAGCGCCGCCTGTTCTGTTCTCGTGATCGCCCCGCCGGATCGACTGGCTGACATCGCGGAGATCGAGGCGGCGGCGGACAAATGCGGATGTCTCGCCGGCGTAACCGCGGCACCGAACCAGGCGGGGCTCGCGATGCGGCTGCTGGCGCCCGACGGCGGTACGCTGGTGCGCGGCATCGAGGCTGCATTCCATGTCGCATCGCGCGCAGCACTCGGCGTCGAGCTGGCTCCGCGCCGCAAGTAGTTAAGCCAGCTTGCGCCTATGACATGGCCGAGGACGTCGTCTGTAGACAGACGCTTATCCAGCGCCTCCCGGTGAGTGAATGCGGCGACCGAAATCGGATCAACTGGAGTTGTCAGGTCATGGCGCCCGGCATGAAGCATCTGATTTCTACGCGATCAAGAGAACCGCTGCTCCAGAAATAAATCGGCCAAACCATCGTTCTACCAACCTTGTTCGGTTCGGTGATCACTGCTTCGGCGGGTACATCCCACCATTTGTCCCTGATGCGAACGCGATAGTGACCATCCTTGGTCTCCCAATCCGTGTCCAGCACGACACTGCCGTCGGCATCGGAGCAACACGGACCCTTGCCGCTCGAGAGCTTTTCAAACCATGGCTTGAGCGGCGAGTTGGCAAAGCGTCCGTCAGGATCGCGAGCAAGCGCCGGCTCAAGGACCAGCAAGGCGACGGCAAAGGCGGCGCAGGATCTTATCCAAACCATCTATTTCCTTTCAACTCCTCCGGCAGCAGAAAATTCAAACGGACACCATCCGGCAGATGGGGCACCCTTGAACCGCAAGGGCGCCCTAGCGGAGTGTGAAAGCAAAACCAATGCCAAGGTTCAGCGAAAATCCGCTGCCCGTTTGGGGGTGCGCTGCGGACGGGGTAAGCATTCCGCTCAGTCGAGGCGCGGACCTATCCAGTTCGCGTTGCCTTTTTGCGACACCGGACCGGCGGAATCACGCGGCCAGCCATCGAAACGCACGGCGCAGGAACGCCTGGGCATCCTTTTCCACGGGTGTGCCGTGGGCCATCAGCACCCTCTCGGCGGGCCAAGCGAAAATGCGTTGCAGGGAGTCACGCGCGGCGCGGCGATTGGTGAAGGCGATACGAAACTTGCGCGGCACCGACGGCTCGGGGCCCGTCATGAGGTCCAGTTTCGCCACCAGGCCTCGCCAGCTGGAGAACAAGCTGACGGGAAATTGCTGGATCAGATCGGTAAAGAGCACGGTGCCGCTCCCGACGTGGAAGAATACCACCTCCGTCGTGATAAGATTGCCCTGCATGAGGACCTGATCGATCTCGCCGGCCCAATCCGGGCTTGACGCATTTCCAAGATCGGCATCGAAAGCAATGTCCTTGCGCTTCGTTCGCAATCCCGGCGGGGCATAGACCTTGGCTCCGGGATAGGTGCTCTTCCATTCCACAAGAAACAGGTGGTGAAGCGAATTGGGAGCGATAATGTACGCTACTTGACCGAGGGTATCCACCTCAGCGCGCAGGATATCGGTGAGCTGTATCGGCGACCAGATGAAGAGACGCCCGTCCGACAGCCTGATCACGGCCATCCGCGTCGGATAATGAAATCCGAATATCACGACGTCGGGTCCATCCGCGATCCAGACCTCGTGACCGAACTGCTTCAACATGTGGCGGCGTCATCACGGAGCGACGTCATTTGTTTTGCCAATTGCGGTGGCCACAAGCCGCACGAGATCGGGAAACGTGTCAGCTGGCCCGTTTTGGCTGACGCAACCGCTACCACCTCTGAAATGTCTGCTAGATAGTGGTGCCGGTTGAGAGGATTGAACTCCCGACCTTCGGTTTACAAAACCGCTGCTCTACCGCTGAGCTAAACCGGCGTTTGATGGAGTTTTCGACGGGCTGTCGTTATCAATCGGCGAACGTTTTGGCAACCTTGGCGCTCGAGCCTTTTCCGTTCCGTTGACGGTGCGCCGGCTTCAGACGGCGCCCCGGACTTGATGCCGACGATCGGCCGCTAGGGCTTGGCCGGAATATGCAAGGGCTTGCCCTTGTCGACGACATGGACGGTGAGAAGCCTGAGCGTTTTGTCGCCCGTAACCGTGAACGCGCCGTGCGGAACGTCACGAACTTTGATCTTGGCGGCGCCAGCCTCGCGGGGAAAACGCCTCAAAACAAAAACCAGAGCCTCGGTTCGCGATCTTCAACCCACGCGACCCAAAGCTATTGGGGAACGTGACCGACATCACATACGTCGATAGCAACGTGGCTATGTTCCCGCAATCGATGGGAGGCCATGATGCGCAAAAGTTTACGTATTGGACGAAACATTCTGATTGTCAGCTTCATGCTGTGGTGTGCGCTCAGCTATCAGGACAGACATCGTTTTGATCAGCCCAAAACGAACGTCACTCGATCAATGTCTTGACACCTCTATCGCGGTCGATCGCACCACGGAGATCCGGCATGTTGGACCAAAAAGCACTCAAAACGAGCAAGGGGGACGCCGTGAAGCGGCATCATCCCATCTCATTCCTGGTCGTCCTTCTGACGGTTTTCGTGACGTGCCTGTCTAGCGAAGACGCGGCCTCGCAGGGCCCTCTTGATGGTAAAACTGTCCCTCAGGTGAGTTCCCAGTCTGATCGATCGCAACAACCCGTCTCTCCCGACGCCACGCCGCCCTTCACGACGCAGTTCAAGGGCCAACTTACCATTCGCGACAATCGAACGGCCACCGAGGTCACAACCAAGCGGATCAAAATTCTTTCGCAGGGCGTGGTCCAATCTCTCAGTCAGCAACAAGTGCAATTCGTTGAAGGGATGCAAAAGCTTGAAACGCTGGAAGCATTCACGGAAAAAGCCGATGGCCGGCACGTCGCTGTCGATTCCGCAAACATCATTACCCGCGACGCGGCTTCCGGCCTGCAAGCCACATATGCCTCCGACCTGAAAATACGGACGTTCATTTTTCCTGACGTGGCAGTGGGCGACACCCTTGTGATGACCCTCAAGTCCGATATTTTACGCGATTTCTTCGCCGGGCAATTAACGGACTTCGATGTTTTCCCGCGCAGCCAGTCTGTTACGTCGGTCCAATACACGATAGAGGCTCCGGCAAATCTCGATCTCTCGGTTCGGGCAACCGGGAATGGCGCCTCGGACAAGACGGAAGTTGTTGGAGGCGTTCGGCGTCACCTGGTGGAGGTTACCGGGGGGGCCTACCGGCCTGAGGAGCCCGGAGCCGTCTCGCCGTTCGATCGCGACCCCTACATGGCGATTTCGACGTTTCACTCCTATGAGGAGTTGGGCCTTGCCTACGGAAAGGCGGCATTACCCCAGTCGAAGCCCACACCGGAAATCAGAGTCCTCGCCGACGAAATCACGCGGGGAATAACCGATCGCAGGGCGCAGGCCGCAGCCATTGACGTGTGGGTCAAGCAGAATATCCGTTACGTGGCGGTTTACTTGTCTGTCGGACGCGTCGTACCGCATGACGCTGCAACGGTTTTGAAGAACAAATTCGGCGACTGCAAAGACAAGGTGACTCTGATGTCGGCGCTGCTGGCGGCCAAGGGCATTGCGAGTGAAGCCGCCTTGATCAATCTCGGCCCGGCCTATTCACTTCCCGAGCCGCCGACACTTGCCGTGCTCAATCACGTGATCGTCTATTTGCCGGAATTCGATCTTTACGACGACCCTACCGCCAATGTTGAGGCGTTCGGAACGCTGACCGCGGAAGCCTATGACAAGCCCGTCGTGCGCGTTGCTGCGACTGGCGCGAGCCTTGCCCGCACTTCCCCCTTGAAGCCCCAGGACCATACGGCGCAGGTCAAGACCATCGTTCGATTTGCTGCCGATGGCACTATCAGCGGTCAGACGGAGGAGAGTAGCACAGGAATACTCGGCGGTGGCCTGCGTTACGCCGGAGGTCTGGTGCAGCAGATAGGTCAGGAGACGGTGGTCCAGCGTCAACTTCAAAGCTTTAATACTCCTGGGTCCGGACACTTCGAACTTGGCAGTTCTGCCGAACTCCGCGATCCGGCCGTCATCAAAAACGAATTTACGTTGAATGATCATTTCAAGGCACCTGCACCGGCAGGCATAGCGACGATTCCTGTCGGGATGCCGTTTTCCGTGCGGCTCGGGAATTATCTGTTGGGTGCCCGGCTCAGCGGAAGACAATCCGCCTTTGCCTGTCTCGCCGGCAGCCAGAGTGAGGATATTGACGCGATATTCGACCCGGCCCTGCCGATGCCAAGTCCACTGACCGCCGTAAGCATCGACAACGCATTCTTTACCTACAGATCAACCTACAGAATCGAAAATCGTGTATTGAAGATCCACCGCGAGTTCGTCTCGCGCGTATCGCGGCAAGTCTGTCCTCCGGAGGCGGAGGCTCAGATAACAGCCGATCTGAACAAGGTCCGTGCTGACGTGTACAGCGGCTACCGATTTGGCGCGCCGTCGCGACCGGTCGAGGCGAAAACGCCGCCGGTCACGGAAATGACCAGCCAGGTCATCGCGGATCAGAGCAGGCAGATCGGCTTCCTCTATGAGCTCAAACCCGATTGTTCAACCGCCGCCTTTGCGACTGTTTCCACGATCGAGCCTCCGAAGCATGGCAAGATCTCCATCGATCGGGGAACCGGATACTCGAACTTCCCGCAAAATAATCCACGATTCGATTGTAATAAAAATCAGTCGGAGGGTGTCAAGATCGCCTACGAACCCAATCAGGGATTCATCGGTGACGATACGCTGACGGTTGATATTCTCTATGCGGACAAATCGGTGTCCCGGCGTCACTACTCGATCAAGGTCAATCCGGGCTCGGCGGATCGGACATCGGCGGGCGCGAAACCACAATCCCCAGCGCAAATCATCGAGGTGGCACGTACCGCCGTCCAAGATCAAAGGCTTCGGGTCGCCACCTTGTTCGACCTCAATCCGGATTGCTCCGTGATCGGAATTCCTACGGTGCGAATTCTTGAGTCATCCAAAAATGGCAGCGTCACTAGCGAGAAAGGCAGCGGTTTTCCGAACTATCCGGCGAACAATTCGCGCTCCAAATGCAACAGCAATGCCGTGGACGGAGAAGTTATCTTCTATATGCCGGGACCTGGATATGTGGGAGCCGACGCTGTGACGATTGAGATTATTTACCCTGATGGCGCGGCAAGCAAGCGCCGGTATGCAATAGAAGTGAAATAATCTGAGTAGGCGTAGTACCGAACCCACAAGAAAACGGCCCCGGGCACGAGTTCCCTCTCGAAAGAGCTTGCAGCGAGCGACTTGAAAAGAGCGGCCTGGATATGTCTCTGCTAGAGCACCTACTCCTGGAGGCCGCGGACATTGACCCAACCCCGCGTCCATGCGAGATTTTCGCATCGACAAGAATTCTTAACAAAAGTGGGAGGACGAAATGATCGCGTTGAGGTCAGCGGTGATTGCGGCGGGCATCTTTGTTTCTTCGGCGGCGTTCGCAGCCGAAGTAAAAATCACGGTCCTGTATGCTCAACCCAAAAGCGTCGAGGAGTTTGATAAATACTATTTCGAGAAGCACATGCCGATGGTGTATGCGATCAAGGAAATTAAGAAGGTCGAAATAGCAAGACCCGGACCCGGATCGAACGGGGCTGCTCCCCCGTACCACCTCATCACGGAATTGTACTTTGAAAGTCCCGACGCTTTGAAAGCGGCTACGGCGACCCCCGAATGGAAGGCGATTGTCGCTGACGTGGCCAACTTCGCAGTCCCCGGCAGCTCAACGATATTGATATCGGCCGTCGAACCGAAACACTAGCGCGCGCCGACGCCCGCTGCGGGGGTCTTTGAATGCAACTAAAACAAACGGCCCCGGCGCGCGCGCCGGGGCCGTTCGGGTGGTGTGGATCAGGCTCTTCCCGCGCCCGCAGTGCTGACATAGCAGGCATAGATCGAGGTGCTCCCGCACATGTACAATCGGTTGCGCATCATTCCACCGAAGGTCAGGTTGGCGCAGGTTTCCGGCAGATGGATTTTGCCGAGCAGGTCGCCGCCGGAGTGGTAGCAGCGGACGCCGTCTTCCTTCGAGTCGGCCCAGCCCATGCTGCACCAGACGTTGCCCTCAACGTCGCAGCGCACGCCATCGGTCAGTCCGGGAGCAAAGCCCTCGGCGAACACCTTGCTGTTGGTCGCCTTGCCGGTGGCGATATCGACGTCGAACGAGCGGATGTGGGAGGGCCCGCCATGGGTGATGCCGCTGTCGATGACATACAGTTTTTTCTCGTCCGGCGAGAAGCACAGACCGTTCGGCTGCGTGAAATCGTCGACCACGACGGTGACCGCGCCGCTCTGCGGATCGACGCGATAGACGTTGTGCTTTTCCTGTTCGAGCTCGGCCTTCAGCCCTTCGTAGTTTCCGCCGCTGCCATAGGTCGGATCGGTGAACCAGATCGATCCGTTGGAAGCGACCACCACGTCGTTGGGCGAATTGATCCGCTTGCCGTTATAGCGATCGGCAACCACGGTAATGGTGCCGTCATGTTCGGTGCGCACCACGCGCCGGCCGCCGTGTTCGCAACTGACCAGCCGGCCTTCGCGATCGACGGTGTTGCCGTTGGAGTTGTACGAAGGCGTACGGAAGACGCTGAGGTGATTGTCGTCCTCGAGCAGGCGCATCATCCGGTTGTTCGGAATGTCGCTGAAGATCAGATAGCGGCCTGCCGCGAAATAGGCCGGACCCTCGGCCCAGCGAAAGCCGGTCGCGACCCGCTCGACGCCGCCGGTGCCGGGGCTGCCCTTGAAACGCTTTTTATCGATGGCTTCGATGTGCTCGTCCGGATAGCGGGTGTTGGGCAACGGCCCGAGCGGAAGCCGGCCTTCGCCGGTCGGATGCAGCGGGACGCTGGTGTTGCCAGGGGGATTTTCGGTTTCGGCGATGGCACCTCTCGTCGTTGCCAACATTGCACCAGCTGCGGCGGAAGTTGCCAGAAATGCTCTTCTGTCCATGTTTCCTCCTTATGCGCCCGTTTTCGTCGGGCTTGAAAAAAGCGTACGCGAGCATCTGTACGGTGAGGACGAACGTGCCGCACGCAGGAAGGATGTGTGCGGCGATGTGCCGGGGATTAGTCTGCGATGCGCGTCCGTACCGCGCTCAGAAGGCTCGTCCATGAACTATAGCACCGCCGCGCCTTGCGTCCATCTTGCGGCGCACGCGGTATCATGCGTGTGGGGCAGAGCTGTCCGCTTCGATGCGCAATTGGGTGGTACATCTGGCAGCGTCCGTCTCGTTCGGCCGCATACGACGCTGCGGGCGACGGCGCATGCGGGAGCGGTGTCACAATCCAGAAACATTAGCCTGACCGGGCGGGATCGTGGCTGGTACAGCGGTTGCGGGACGCAGAAGAAAAAGACTGGGGGACCAACTTCAGGGTGCAGTGCGAAGCTGCCTCGCAGATGCAGAACGAGCCGACCTTGGAGGGAAACCGGCGCGGGAAACCTCGGGATTCCCGCTGCGCTTTATGCCTTCCGGTCGGCGATGCTAGCTTCGGCGGCGGAATCGGGGGTCACCAAGGGGAAGGCGACATGGCGAACAGGCTGCGATTTATTGCTCGATGTTTCCTGTCGATATTTCTGATCTCCGGACTGACCGACGCGCGCGCCGCGGATCCCGGCTTCTGCCGGCAATTTGCCAAGGCGGCGATCAGCCAGGTGCGCGGAGCCTTGGCCGATTCTCGCTGCGGGGCCAGCGTGCAGGGCGCCCGTTGGTCGACGGATTTTGCGGCTCATTATGAATGGTGCCTCGGCGCTTCCCCCGCCGCAGCCGGTGCCGACAGGGATGCGCGGACGCGGGTCTTGCGAGCCTGCACCAGCCGGTGATTCAAAAAACGTCGCGCCGCCGCCGTCGTTGCCATGGCCGCCGCCGCGATGAAGGATTACGCAACGGTTGTGTGTCACGATCGCGCGCGTGGCGACGTTAACGTTTCGATATCGCGATGACTCGCAATTGAGCGAGCACCCATGCTTGCGCGTTAGGCTTACCGCCAGTTTGGGCTGTGGCTTTAACCTTTGGCGCCCAACGTTCGGTTAGGTTGCCGCAGAACTCGGAACTTGGAACGATGCGCGCTGGACTTGCACTGGCACTGTTGATTGGAACGACGCTGCCGTCGCTGGCCGGGGAGGGTTTCGATCTCGTGATCCCCGGCCGTCCCGGCGTGCCCGTCATCATCAATGGCGTCGATGCATCCTATGCCGTCGTCGAAGGCGACTTCGGTCTCGGCAAGGGCGTGCATATGCAGCCAACGGTTTATGGCGGCCGCTATGTCGATGTCGAGCCCAGCGTCGGTCATTACTATCCGAGCTTGGGCCACATGCCGGGCTACGGGCGTCTCGAAGTCGAGCCGCCAGCCGACCGCAAACTGCCGCACCCCGCACCGAGCTATAATCGATCCTGGTCCACACAATCGGCTCCGCCGCAGGCGCAACAACCGCAGGTGCCGTTTTATCCGCCGCCGGTGATTGTTGCCCCGCAGAACGACAACATGGGCATGCCGCGGGAGCACATGAACCAGCCGCAAAACCCGGGGCAGCGAAGGGAGCACAGGGTTCCCTGATGAAAAGGCTTCGCACCTGAATCCACACCAACAAGAAACAGATCGACAGGAGAGAGTAATGCGTCAGACGATTTTTGGATTGGTAGCGGCCATGGCGGTGGTGGCCGCGAGCGCTGCGCCCGCGATGGCGTGCGGTGAAACCCCGTGCGGACAGACCTACATCCCGGCTCCGGTCTATTGGGGTTGCAACACCGGCTGCGGCGGCTGGGCTTATGAGCGGCTGCCTGATCCGGTTCAGCAGTATTATCCGGTGCAGCAGTATCCGGTGCAGCAGTACTATTACGTCAATCAGGGCCCGACCTATACCGGTCCCGGCGACTTCGCGCCCTATCCCGTCTATCGGGAAGGCGGGGTGTCCGGCTGGCGCGGCTATCACCACCGGCATTATTACGGCTATCACCACCATCACGGCTACTACGCGCCGCACATGTCCCATCACACTGGCTACGGCTATCGCGAGCACACGCTGCGCCGCTATTACTGATCGCTGTACCCTGAATTTCGACGCCCGATCGCACCTCGCGAGCGGGCGTTTTTCCTGTCAGCCCATCAGGCCGAGCCGGCTGGCGCCGATATAAAGCGCCAGCACCGCGGCGTTCGAGACGTTGAGGCTCTTGATCTCGCCGGGCATGTCGAGACGTGCGACCACGCTGCAGGTCTCGCGGGTCAACTGCCGCAGGCCCTTGCCTTCGGCGCCGAGCACCAGCGCCAGCGGTTGCCGCAGCTTCACCGCGCCGAGATCCTCAGCTCCCTGGCTGTCGAGGCCGACGGTCATAAAACCCTGGTCGTTCAGTTCGGTGAGCGCGCGCGCGAGATTCTGCACGGTCACGATCGGCACCAGCTCCAGCGCGCCCGATGCCGATTTCGCCAGCACGCCGGTCGCTTCGGGGCTATGTCGCGCCGTGGTGACGATCGCCTTGACCGCAAAGGCTGCCGCCGAGCGCAGGATCGCCCCGACATTATGCGGATCGGTGATCTGGTCGAGCACCAGCACGATGCCCTCAAGCGGCAAAGTATCGATATCCGGCGAGGGCAGGGGATCGGCCTCGGCCAGCAGGCCCTGATGCACGGCATCCGGACCGAGCCGCTGGTCGATCAGGCTCGGCCGCACGATTTCCGGGGTCACGCGGGTGTCGATATGGTCGTCGGCGAGCCTCCGCGCGGCATTTTCGGAGAGCCACAATTTACGAATCCGGCGCTGCGGATTGGCCAGCGCCGCTGCCACCGTGTGCCAGCCATACAGCACGGCCGGCCCGTCGGGGGCCGGATCGCGGTCGCGCCAGGGCGTCCGGGCGCCGGATTCACGGCGCTTGTCCGGGCCTTTGCCGCTGCCGCGCTGAAATGGCGGTTTTCGATCGCGATCGCTCATCACAGGCTTGTCTCACGGGTTCCGGATAATGGCAATTTGGGGCCCAAAGGGGCCCCCATTGGTTGACTTTGCCATGGGCCTTCCCCCATAAACGCGCCAACCGGGAGCTCGCCATCGGCGCCCGGTTTTAACGTCATCCATGGCCTTATTGCCGCCATTTCGGCGGAGGGGTTCCGATGCTGTTGAGCGGGGGAGTGTCCCGAGTGGCAAAGGGAGCTGACTGTAAATCAGCCGTCTTATGACTTCGAAGGTTCGAGTCCTTCTTCCCCCA
>Ga0207930_1000160_pt1 | contig 19175 bp, 18 predicted proteins | sample NGESurshal092012_7_FD_184477 | JGI IMG/M metagenome (GOLD analysis project Ga0207930, IMG submission 184477) | Arctic peat soil microbial communities from Barrow, Alaska - NGEE Surface sample 210-3 shallow-092012 (SPAdes) | ecosystem: Environmental > Terrestrial > Soil > Wetlands > Peat ... | reverse complement strand
AAACTCGCCCCTTGCAACAAGGGGTCCCAAGCTGCCGAGCAGCTACGGAACGCAACAGATCTGCAACACGGGGCCCCTAAATGATTGTTCTCGCAAGCCACTTAACGGTTTCCTAAACCGTAGGTCGCATGTTCGAGTCATGCCGGGATCGCCAAACCTGAGCGGCATTTTGTGAAGAAAAGCTTTGTGGAGCACCATCGCTGACACAAAAGGCCGGATGTCGCGCCTCGGCCTATACTCGGCTTTTCGGGACCGCCGTGCGACTGCCGCAGATCCTGCTTCGAGGAGACAAACCATGCACCCAGCTCTCGATCATCTGACCGCGGCGCAGGCGGCGTCCGACATCTGTGCCGGCAAGTATACCAGCGTGGAGTTGGTCACGGCCGCACTGACGCGGGCAAAGGCTCGCCCCGAACTGAATGCATTCATTACGCTGGACGAGACGGGAGCCATGGAGGCGGCCCGCGCCTATGACGCGGCACGTGCGCGAGGCGAGCCCTGCAAACCGCTGGGGGGCGTGCCGATCGCCATCAAGGACAACATCGAAGTGGCGGGGCTGCCCGCGACCGCCGGGACGCCCGCTCTGAAGGGCTACATTCCCGGCGAGGATGCTCCCATAGTGGCGAAACTGCGCGCAGCCGGTGCCATCATCATCGGCAAAACCAACATGCACGAACTGGCCTTCGGCGTTTCCGGCTACAATACTGCATTCAAGACCGGCACCGAGTTCGGAGTTCGCAACGCTTACGATATGGCGAAGATCGCCGGCGGATCTTCATCGGGCAATGCCGCTGCGGTCGCCGCGCGCATCATTCCGGCGACGATCGGGACGGATACCGGCGGATCGGTGCGCATTCCCTGCGCGCTCAACGGTTGCGCGTCGCTACGGCCAACCGTCGGACGCTATCCGCAGGCCGGCATCGCTCCGATTTCCCACACCCGCGATACGGCGGGGGTCATGGCGGGATCAATCGCCGATGTCGTGCTGCTCGATCGCATCATCTCCGGCCAGCCGGGAATCGAGGCCGCCGACCTGAAGAGCATCCGGCTCGGCGTCGTCGCCGCGACGATGGCGAATCTCGACGGCGACACCGCGGCGGCGATCGCCGCGGCGCATGAGAAATTGAAGGCGGCCGGCGTGACGTTGGTCGACGTCGATATGCCTGATCTGATGGAACTGAACGGACAGGTTGGTTTTCCAGTCGCGCTCTACGAGGCCTATGACGATATGGTCGCCTATCTCAAACGCGGCGCGAAAATATCGATCGAGGAATTGGTAAGAGGCATCGCCAGTCCCGACGTCAAGGGCACCTATGAGGGCCTGGTGATTCCGCGCAAACTGCCGGGCCCGGACGATACTGTCGTGGATGCAAAGCCCGCTTACGAGGCGGCGATCAAGACCGCGCGCCCGGCCCTGCAACAGCTTTATCGCGACACCTTTGCGAACAACCGTCTCGATGCGATCGTATTTCCGACCGTGCCGAAGGTAGCGGTCGCTTCCAATCCCGACTCAAGCGATCTGGCGAATTTCGTCATGTATATCCAGAACACCGACCCCGGCAGCAATGCCGGCATCCCCGGTCTTCAGATCCCGATCGCACTGGGTGCAACCAGCGCATTGCCTGTTGGCATGGAACTGGACGGTCCGGCCGGCAGCGATGGCCGGCTGCTTTCGATCGGCCTCGCACTGGAAGAGCTGTTCGGACGAATTCCGCCGCCGGCCAAACTTTAGCAATCGGGTATGCAACAGCAACCGGGGTATGCAACAGCAACCGGGGCATGCAACCATGCCGACCATGTAATGAATACCGGCCGGTAAGATGAAAGTTGTCAGCCCGCAAAAACTTGAAATCACGGTCGGGAAGGCGGCAACGATCTCCGCGCTTCTGATCCGCCCCGCCCAGGCACGCGCCTGTTTTGTGTTTGCCCATGGAGCAGGCGCAGGGATGACCCATTCCTTCATGGAGCGGGTCGCCGCGGGGCTTGGCGAACGCGGTGTGGCGACGCTGCGCTATCAATTTCCGTATATGGAAAGAGCGAGCCGTCGGCCTGACCCGCCGGCAATCGCTCATGCCGCCGTGCGAGCCGCGGTGGCGGAAGCCGGCCGATGCTGCCCGGGCCTCATCCTGATCGCGGGCGGTAAATCGTTCGGCGGGCGCATGACCTCACAGGCGCAGGCGCTTGAGCCGCTGGCCGGCGTCCATGGATTAGCCTTCCTGGGCTTTCCGTTGCATCCGGCGGGCAAGCCGTCTACCGATCGCGCCAAACATCTGTCCGATGTTCATATCCCGATGCTGTTTGTGCAGGGCACCCGCGACAATCTGGCTGACGTGAAGCTGCTCGAACCCGTCGTCGAAAAACTCGGGCCGTCGGCGTCGCTGCATTGGGTGGCGGAGGCCGATCATTCCTTCCATGTGCTCGCGCGATCGGGGCGCAAGGACGAACAGGTGATGCACGAAATTCTGAATACGTTCGCAGGCTGGATCGAGACGATCGAGGCGAAACGACCACCATCCTGAATTCAGACGAAGGTTCTCGCTTCGTCGTCCCGGCTCAAGGCCGGGACGACAGAGATTCACGCATTGCCGCGATCTTCGCGGAACAAATCGAGCTTCTGCTGCACGGGTCGGTCCGAGAAACTGAACAGCACCGAATCTTCGTCAGCCTCATGGGTGACCCACTGCCAGCTCGGCACCACGAACAGGTCTCGTGGACCCCATTCGAAGGTCTGCTCGCCGATCCGCGAACGCCCCTTGCCTTCGATTGCCGCAAACACCGTGGCGTCGGTCGAACGATAGCGCGCAGTCTTGAAGCCCTTCGGCAGCAACTGGATGAAGGTGCCGATGGTCGGCATCGCAAAATCGCCGGTCTCGGGATTGGAGAATTTCAGTTTCAGCCCGTGGCAGGCGTCCCATTCGTCGCGCAGTTTGGCCTGCTCCAGCGCCTCGCGGGTGTAGTGGTAGGGATAATTGAAAATCGGCGAGGTCTTCGAGGTGCGCTTGATGTCGACCGGCAGCAGATTGTGGCCGTAACGCGCAAAACTGTCGCCGGCGGGACGCGTGATCTTCTGCTGATCCTCATCCGATCCTTCCGCGAACGACGCATCGAGGAATTGCACCAGCGGAATATCGAGCCCGTCCAGCCAGAACATCGGCTCCGAGGTCTGGTTGGAGTGGTCGTGCCAGGTCATCGACGGCGTGATCACGAAATCGCCGGGCTCCATCGCGGTGCGCTCGCCATCGACCGCGGTAAACGCGCCTTTGCCTTCGAGCACGAAGCGCAGCGCCGACTGGCTGTGCCGGTGCGCCGGCGCGACATCGCCCGGGATCACCATCTGCACGCCGGCAAACAGCGAGGTGGTGATTTTCGACTGGCCGCGAAGCCCGGGATTTTCCAAGACCAGCACCCGCCGCTCGGCCTCCCTGGCGGTGATCAGCTTGCCGGCCTCGGTCATGTAGTCGCGGATGGCGTCGAATTTCCACAGATGCGGGCGGCAGGCGCTTTTCGGCTCCGGCGTGATCAGGTCGCCCATCACGTTCCACAGCGCCGAGAGATTCTCGCCGTCGATCTTGCGGTAGAACGCCTCCCGCTCCGGGGTCTTCTGTACGGCTTCCATGGCAGCCTCCCGTCTCGTCCTTATGGCTCGAATGATTGACAGCATACTTACAAAGTGGATAGCGTCAATGACGCAACTAAGAAAACCAGAAGCCTTGAGGGAGGTTCCGATGAAGCTGCACGGCTATTTCCGCAGCAGCGCGGCCTACCGGGTCCGAATCGCGTTGAACCTGAAGGGTTTGAGCGCCGATCACCTGCCGCACCATCTGCGCAAGGGCGAGCAGCGCGATCCGGCCTATCTCGCGATCAATCCGCAAGGGCTGGTGCCGACGCTGCAGGACGATCGCGGCGTGATCCTCACCCAGTCGCTGGCCATCATCGAATGGCTGGATGAAACCCATCCTGAACCGCCGCTGCTTCCGACCGATCCGCTGCGTCGCGCCAAAATCCGCGCCTTTGCGATGGTGCTGGCCTGCGATACCCACCCGGTGCAGAATCTCAAGGTTCTGGCGCGGTTGCGCGAACTCGGTCTGCCCGACGAACAAGTGACGGCCTGGGCGGCATGGGCCAACCGCGAGGGCCTCACCGCTTGCGAAACATTGATCGCGAACGAGCCCGGGCCGTTCTGCTTCGGAGCGGCGCCGACCCTGGCCGATCTCTGCCTGGTGCCGCAGCTTGCCAATGCGCGGCGTTTCGGCGTCGATCTCGCCGTCTTTCCGCGCCTGCTGAAAGCCGAAACGGCTGCAAAAGACCTCAAGGCGTTCGCCGACGCCGCTCCGGACCGGCAGCCCGATGCCGAATAAATCCGCACCGATCACGATGGACGCGGTCTATACCGCGCCGGGTTATCTGTTTCGCCGGATGCAGCAGATCGCGGTGGCGATTTTCATGGAGGAGTGTCGGGCCTACGACCTGACGCCGGTGCAATATGCTGCCCTGGTCGCGATCCGCACCCATCCCGGCATCGATGCCACGCGCCTCTCCGCCGTCATTGCGTTCGACCGCTCGACCCTTGGCAGCGTGATCGAGCGGCTGCAGGCCAAGCAATTGATCGAGCGCAAGCCGGCCGCCGAGGACAAGCGGGTCAAGCTGCTGCATCTGACCAGAGCAGGTGCTGCGTTGCTGCGCGATATCATCCCGTCGGTCGATCGCGCGCAGGCGCGGATGCTGCAGCCGCTGAAACCGGCCGACCGCAAGACGCTGATGGCGCTGCTGACGCAACTGGTCGATCTCAACAACGAGGCGTCGCGCGTGCCGTTGCGCGCCGAAGACGCGCTCGAGCATTTCAAGAAATCAGGCTGATGGGACCGGGATCAAGCGCGCGACCGGTGCTGATCGCGGGGGGCGGCATCGGCGGCCTCGCGGCGGCGCTCGGGCTGGCCCAGAAGGGCTTGCGCTCGATCCTGCTCGAAAAGGCCGCAGCACTTGGCGAGATCGGCGCCGGCATCCAGCTCGGGCCCAACGCCTTCCATGCCTTCGACTATCTCGGCGTTGGCGAGGCGGCGCGCGGCATGGCTGTTTATGTCGATCAGATGCGGCTGATGGATGCGCTGACGGCCGAAGAGATCTGTCATGTGGATTTGCGCGACGCTTTCCGGGCGCGTTTTGGCAATCCCTATGCGGTGGTTCATCGCGGCGATCTGCATGGCGTCTTCCTCAAAGCCTGCAGGGATCACGACCTGATCGACCTGCGCGTGAACTGCGAAGTCCTCGGTTACGATCAGGACGGCGCGTCGGTGACGGCACGGCTTGCCTCCGGCGAACGCGTCACGGGATCGCTGCTGATCGGCGCTGACGGCCTGTGGTCGAATATCCGCAAATCCGTCATCGGCGACGGGCCGCCGCGGGTTTCCGGACATACGACCTATCGTTCGGTGATTCCGGCCGATGAAATGCCGGAAGACCTGCGCTGGAATGCGGCGACGCTATGGGCCGGCCCGAAATGCCACATCGTGCATTATCCGCTGTCGGGCTGGAAAGTGTTCAATCTCGTCGTCACCTACCACAACGATGCGCCGGAGCCGGTTGCCGGCAAGCCGGTGTCCGACGACGAGGTGATGCAGGGCTTTGCGCATGTGCATGCGCGCGCGCAAGCTATCATCCGCCACGGCAAGAATTGGCGGCTCTGGGTGCTGTGCGACCGTGATCCCAGCGAACGCTGGGTCGATGGCCGCGTCGCCTTGCTTGGCGATGCCGCGCACCCGATGATGCAGTATTTCGCGCAAGGCGCCTGCATGGCGCTGGAGGACGCGGTGTGCCTGTCGCACATGCTGGGCGCCTTTCCGGACGACCCCGCCACTGCGCTCGAGCGTTATGGTGCGCAGCGTTTCCCGCGCACCGCGCGCGTGCAGTTACAATCCCGCGCCATTGGCGAGCACATCTATCATCCCTCAGGCGAACACGCCCGCATCCGCAATGCGATCATGAGCGCGAAGACGTCGGAGGATTATTATAACGATCTGGCGTGGCTGTATGGCGGCACGGGGCTGGCGGGGTAGGGGCAAACTCCCCGTCGTCCCGGCCATGAGCCGGGACGACGAAAAGCAAGGATCAGCTAATTCAGCACCCGCTTGCTGTCGGGACTGTCGAGTGAAAACGTCGGCACGTCGATTTCGAACCGCTCGCCGCTCTCGCTCACCATCTGGTAGCGGCCGGTCATGAATCCCGACGCGGTCGGCAGCGGCACGCCGCTGGTGTATTTGAAGCGTTCGCCCGGCGCGAGCACCGGCTGCTCGCCGACCACGCCTTCGCCGCGGACTTCCTGCTTCCGGCCCGAGGCGTCGGTAATGATCCAGTGTCGAGTCCGCAGTTGTACCGTCTCCTCGCCGGTGTTGGTGATAACGATGGTGTAGGACCAGAAAAACTCACATCGCTCGGCCGACGAGCGCTCGGGGAGGAAATTCGGCTCGACGGTGACTTCGATCTGGCGGGTAACGGCGCGGTACATGCGGGCGGACTTTCGCAAATTTCATGGGCATCATATCGAAAAGTTCCGGCGGAACCAATCGCCGGGGCGGTATCAGGCGTATCCACTTGCGGTATTTTCAATCGTCGTTTCAACACAGTTCCACCTTAAAGCGCCCGCGATGCCTTAAACCTTCGCAACTTGCTTGCAGGGCAGTTAAGCTCCTTCGTATCGCGCCGGCTCCGCGCAAAGCCGGTTTGTCCAGACGGTGCCAGATGACGTCCGTTGCCGATCGAATTGCCGGACCGCCCCTTGCCGGGACTGCGGATACGATCGCGCCGGGCCGCGCATCGGCGTCGGCTGCCTTGTCGCCGCCGGCGACAGCGGTTTCCGCTGGCGGCGAACGCGAATTGCGGCTCGATCTGTTCCGCGGCCTCGCGCTATGGATGATCTTCATCGATCATCTGCCGCCCAATCTGTTGACCTGGCTCACGATCCGCAATTACGGATTCAGCGACGCCACTGAAATATTCATCTTCATTTCGGGATACACGGCGGCATTCGTTTACGGCCGCGCGATGCGTGATTCCGGTTTCGTGGTCGCGGCCGCGCGCATCCTGCGGCGGGTCTGGCAGATCTACGTCGCCCATGTGTTCCTGTTCACGATCTTTCTCGCGGAGATTTCCTACGTTGCCACCAGTTTCGAGAACCCGCTGTACTCGGAAGAAATGGGCATCATGGACTTTCTCAAGCAGCCGGACGTTACCATCGTCGAGGCGCTGCTATTGAGATTTCGTCCCGTCAACATGGATGTGCTGCCGCTCTATATCGTGCTGATGCTCTTTCTCCCCTTGATCCTGTGGCTCTTGAAGTGGCGGGCCGACGTCACGCTGGCGCTGTCGGTGCTGCTCTATGCCGCCACATGGCAGTACGATCTGCATCTGTCGGCGTATCCCAACGGGGTCTGGGTCTTCAATCCCTTCGCCTGGCAATTGTTGTTCGTGTTCGGCGCCTGGTGCGCGGAGGGCGGCGCCCGGCGAATGTCGCGGATTCTTTCGTCGCGGATCACGCTGGGGATTTCGCTGGCTTACCTGTTGGCGGCGTTCTGCGTGACGCTGACATGGTATGTGCCGCAGTTTAGCCCGCTGATGCCGCGCTGGCTCGAGCAATGGATGTATCCGATCGACAAGACCGATCTCGACGTGCTGCGGTTCGCGCATTTTCTGGCGCTGGCGGCCGTTACCGTGCGCTTGCTGCCGAAGGACTGGCCCGGGTTGAAGTCGCCCTGGTTGCGGCCGCTGATCCTGTGCGGGCAGCATTCGCTGGAGATTTTCTGCCTCGGCGTATTCCTGGCGTTCGCCGGCTATTTCGTGCTGGCCGAAGTCTCCGGCGGGGCGGTGCTGCATTTCATTGTCAGTATTTCCGGAATCCTGATCATGTCCGCCGCGGCATGGCTGTTTTCATGGTACAAACACTCGGCCGACAAGAGTGCGTCGCGGATAAAAAGCACCGGCGGCAACGCCGATATGGCGGGAGGGGGCTTATGAAGTCCAACTCGCGGTCCGTTCTGGGCCTGATGCTGATGGCCGGTCTTTTGACCGCCACATTCGCGCGCGCGGAGGATGCTGCCCCGAATTGCGACGTTCCGGCTTACTTGCTGCAAAGCGAGAGCCCGCTGCCCAAGGTCACGGATGCCGTTAAAAGCGGCCACCCGCTGGATATTCTGGTGCTTGGCAGCCGGTCGTCGACCATCAACATGTCGGAAAGCAGCGCCTATCCCGGCCGGTTGCAGGCGATGCTGAGGGAGAAATTGCCTGCGGTCACGGTTAACGTATCGGTAGAGCTGCAGGCCAAGAAAACTGCCGCGGAAGTTGCCGGCGACGTCGTTAAGCTTCTGAACGGAAAAAAGCCTACTTTGGTCGTCTGGCAGACCGGAACCGTCGATGCTATGCGGTCGGTCGATCCTGATGATTTTCGCGGTGCCGTCGACGAGGGGGTTGCTGCGTTGCAAAAGGCCGGAGCCGACGTCATTTTGATGAATTTACAATATAGCCCGCGCACGGAAACGATGATTTCTGTGCCGCCATACTTAGATAATATGCGCGTGGTGGCGCAGCAGCACGACGTTCCGCTGTTCGACCGCTTCGCCATCATGCATCAATGGAATGATTCAGGAGATTTCGATCTATTCAGTGCTTCGCACGGCCCCGAATTGGCCAAGCGTGTCCATGATTGCCTCGCACGCGCGCTGTCGAAATTTGTGATCGACGCGGCGCATCTTGAACCATCCCAACAGAACTGAGGACTAAGCGTTAATGAGTTTTGTTCGCCCTTTTTGCGGGATTGCATCGCTGGCCGTGCCGGCGGTCGCCGCGTTTATGCTGCTGGCGCCGGCGTCGATGCTGCCCGCGCGCGCCCAGGCCGTTCAGCAGGCGGCGCTGCCCGGCGTTGCCAAATCCGATAGCTTGAGAGCGTCGGAATCGCAAACGATCGGCACGGGCAATGCGACCGCCGTCGACCAGCCAGGTTCGGCGCAGCCCAAGAGCCTCACCACCAAGGCGATCGAAAAGGCAAAGGAAGTCGCGAAATCGGCCGGCGACATTTTCAGCCGCGTCCCGTGCCTGCCGCCGAAGGGCGGGGTCAACCCGATAGGGTCGTTGCCGCATGTGGCGGGCAAGCTTGCCTCGGGCGCGCCGGTGACGATCATCGCATTCGGATCGTCGTCGACCGAGGGTTACGGCGCGACGTCACCTGAATTCACCTATCCCAACCGGCTGGCGGCCCAGCTGCATCGGCAATATCCGAGCGCCGACATTACCGTCCTCACCCGCGGCCATGGCGGCGACGACGCGCCCGAAATGATGAACCGGCTGCAATCATCGGTGCTCGATATGAAGCCGGATCTCGTGATCTGGCAGGTCGGCACCAATGCCGTGCTGCGCAACCTCGATCCGGTCGAGACCGCCAAGCTGGTCAGCGAGGGCGTCGCGCGGATCCAGGCGGCGGGCGCCGATCTCGTGCTGGTCGATCCGCAATATTCCCCCAGGGTCAACGAGCGCGCGCAGAGCGCGAGCCAGATCGTGAGCCTGCTCGGCAAGGTCGCAGCACTCCGCCATGTCGGATTTTTTCCGCGCTTCGAGGTGATGCGCGAATGGCATGAGGAGCAGGCGATCCCGATCGACAAATTCGTGATCGCCGACGGCTTGCACATGAACGACTGGGGTTACGCCTGCTTCGCCCAGTTGCTCGGCGACGACATCATCAAATCGGTGGGTCAGATCCAGCTCGGCGTCAACGTGCCGTCCAGCGTGCAGACCTATCGCCCGATGTGACGTGAGCGAATAGGGAGTAGCGAATAGTGAAGATGGCTATTCACCGCTCGCTATTCGCCGCTCGCCCATTCGCTACCACCGCTCACACCCGCTCCAGCGCTAACTGCAAATCCTCGATCAGATCGTCGCGATGCTCGAGGCCGGCCGAGAAGCGGATAAAGCCCTCACTGATCCCAAGCTCACTGCGCGCCTCCGGCGTCAGCCGCTGATGCGTCGTGGTTGCCGGATGGGTGACGAGGCTCTTGGAATCGCCGAGATTGTTGGAGATCCGTGCCAGCTTCAGCGCGTTGAGGCAACGGAACGCAGCGGCCTTGCCGCCCTTGACCTCGAAACCGATCAGGGTCGATCCGGCGCGCATCTGTTTCTTGACCAGGGCTGCCTGCGGATGATCGGCGCGGCCGGGATAGATCAGCCGCGAGATTTTCGGGTGCTGCGCCAGGACATCGGCGATGGCGCCCGCGGTTTCGGTTTGCGCGCGGACGCGGATCGCTAGCGTCTCCAGCCCCTTCAGCAGCACCCAGGCGTTGAAGGGAGACATCGACGGGCCGGTCTGGCGCATGAAGGTGTGGATGTGTTCGGCAATGAAGGCTTCCGACGACAGGATGATTCCGCCGAGGCAGCGGCCCTGGCCGTCGATGTGTTTGGTCGCGGAATACACCACGACATCGGCGCCGAGCGCCAGCGGGCTCTGCCAGATCGGCGTTGCAAATACGTTGTCCACGATCAGCCGAGCGCCGCCCCGATGGGCGATCTCGGCGATGGCGCCGATGTCGAGCACGTCGAGCGTTGGATTGGTCGGGCTTTCCAGAAAGCAGCTCTTGGTATTCGGCTGCATCGCCTTGCGCCACTGGCCGAGATCGAGGCCGTCGACCAGCGTCGACGAAATGCCGTAGCGCGGCAGCAGATCTTCCACCACGTAGCGGCACGATCCGAACATCGCTTTCGCGGCAACCACGTGATCGCCGGCCTTCAGCGGCGCCAGAACCGCCGTCGTCACCGCGGCCATGCCGGTCGCGGCGGCACGTCCGGCTTCGGCGCCTTCGAGTTCGATCATGCGGCGCTCGAACATCGAAACGGTCGGATTGGAAAAACGCGAATACAGAAAGCCGGGATCGTCGCCCTTGAATCGCGCCTCGCACTGTTCGGCGCTGTCGTAGACGAAACCCTGCGTCAGAAACAGCGCCTCGGATGTTTCGTTAAATTGCGAGCGCAGCGTGCCGGAGTGGACCAGCCGGGTCTCGGGACGATAGCGGGCGGTGGATGACGCGAGCACGGTAGAATCAGACATGTGACCTCCATCGTGACCACCAGAAAATGGTCACAAAAAACCGGCCTGGAAAATTCCACAGGCCGGGATCACACGTGTCCCCGGCCTGTTTAGCGACTTATTTAACGTGGCTGCAAGCCGGCCGGCTCAAATCACCACGGGATAAGTCATGCTCTTATTCCGCCGCGCCCTTTCCGTCAAGCCAGCCATCGGATAACCGGTAAAAGTCCGTATTTTTAGTGTCTGGATGGCGCAAGCAGGGCCATCCCGAGGACCATACCGTGTCATTCACGCTTCAACCCGATGCCAATGGCATTCTGCCCGACCGCATGATCGCGGCGATGGCCGATGCCGGCCTTATTCTGCCGGCCTATCCCTTTGTCGAAAGCCAGATCCAGCCGGCGAGCCTCGATCTGCGTCTCGGCGATATCGCCTACCGGGTGCGCGCCAGCTTCCTCCCGGGGCCCGGCGCGACCGTGGCCGAGCGCATCGACGAGTTGAAGCTGCACGAAATCGATCTGACCGACGGCGCGGTGCTGGAAACCAATTGCGTCTACATCGTGCCGTTACTCGAGAGCCTCGCGCTGCCGCCGGAAATCGTCGCCGCCGCCAATCCGAAGAGCTCGACCGGGCGGCTGGATGTTTTCACCCGCGTGATCGCCGACGGCACGCGGCGGTTCGACATGATCGGCGCGGGCTATCACGGCCCGCTCTATGCGGAGATCAGTCCGAAGACGTTTCCAGTCCTGCTGCGCGAGGGATCGCGGCTCAGCCAGGTCCGCTTTCGGACCGGCGACGCGATCCTTACCCCGGATGAACTTGACGCGCTTCATGATCTGGAGCGGCTGGTCGATGCCGATGACGCCGACCTCGTCAACGGCGTGGCGCTGAGCGTCGACCTTTCCGGTGAAAACGCCAACGGATTTGTCGGTTACCGCGCCAAGCGTCACACAGGCGTGGTCGATATCGATCGCCGTAGCGGCTATGCTGTCGATGAATTCTGGGAGGCGATATCGGCGCGGCCCGATGGCAGCCTCATCCTCGATCCCGGCGAATTCTACATTCTGGCGTCCAAGGAAGCCGTGCAGGTGCCGCCGGATTACGCCGCCGAGATGGTGCCGTTCGATCCCCTGGTCGGCGAATTCCGCGTGCATTATGCGGGTTTTTTCGATCCCGGCTTCGGCTATGCGGGCGCGGGCGGACAAGGCTCGCGCGCGGTGCTGGAAGTGCGCTCGCGCGAGGTGCCGTTCATTCTCGAGCACGGCCAGATCGTCGGACGGCTTGTGTACGAAAAAATGCTGGCGCGGCCCGATTCCCTGTACGGCCAGCGCATCGGTTCGAATTATCAGGCGCAGGGCCTGAAATTGTCGAAGCATTTTCGGGTGTAGCCGGCCTCGCGATCGGCTGCCGGCTTCGCCATCAAAACCGCACCGATATTCCGCTATAGATCTGCGCCTTCGGTGCTGCCTTGTTGAGGCCGAGGTTGAGACCTACATCCAGGATCGTGTGCTTGTCGAGCCGGAAATTCATGGCGGCATCGAAAGTGTAGATCTGCGGCGACGCCGGATCGGTGCCCGACGATGAATACAGCTCGACCATCGCATTGGCGCCTTCGACGCCGGGCAGCGGGTGGCTGACGCCGATGAGGTTGACGAAGTTGGTGTATCGTCGGCTGTCGTCGACGTTCTTCAGTTCGTCCACCTCGGTCATCAAGGTGACGATGTAATCCTGGGGCAGGCGCAAGGCGAGCGGCGCGATCAGGCCGCCTTCAACGGCGCCATTGCTGATGACCGGAACCGACGAGGGCACCTTGACATAGGGAATGATGGCGAGGCCCACGGGGCCGCTGTCATTGCCGAACAGGTTGATCTTGGTCCGCAGGAAGACATCGCCGAAGCCTGCGCCATGCGCCAAGCTGGCGCCGGTTGCGCTGTCGAAGGATTGCTGGGATTGCAGACCGTTGAACTGGATTTCAAAATCCGCCCAGTTGGTGATGCCTATCTTCAGATTGGGGTCGAAGGCCTCAAAGCTATGCGTCGTGATCCCGAGATATCTGGAATAGGTGTAGCTGACGAAGTCAGTCTCCAACTCGATATGGCCGGCGTCGATGGTGCGGACGGAAAATCCCTTGGCCGGCCGATCAGGCGTGAATTTCCGCATCTCGTCGTCCGGCGTCGGATTGAACAGATTGTAGCCGCTCTTGTCGGGAACATCCGCATTGGGAGCGGTCGCATCATTGGCACGAGCCGAACAGGATAATGCGGTGAAGCCGATCGCCAGCCAGGCCAATTTCGCTGCGCGTCCCCAAGACACGCGTCCCAAAGACGTGAGATTTCTCCGAAATACGATTGGCGTCACTTGGGCTCGTCCAGGTCAGGTTCAGGTCGGGTTGGCTCGGGCCGCCTTCGAGGCCGGCGCTTCCTCGAGGTCAGGCCTGCAAAGCCAACAGTCTGCGAGAGAGAGCGGGAAGGTGGCAAATGCGGTTGTCTTTATTTCCACCGCTGCCCTCGATCTTATCTTCGAATTCGAAGACAAAACAGTGTAGCCGGCAAAAATCTCATTTCGCGCGGCCGCCGCTCACGCGCGGTAAATGGCCCGGAGTGGATGTCCGTTGCCAAATAAAGCAGCACTCGCTCGAATCCTCACCGCGACGATCAACGCATCGTGACGCTTACTTGGTCGATGGCGTCACGCGCCACACCGCGTTGCCGATATCGTCGGCCACCAGCAGCGCGCCCTGCTTGTCGATCTTGACACCGACCGGCCGTCCCTGCGCTTCGCCATTGCCATTGAGGAATCCGGTCAGCACGTCTTGCGGTTGGCCCGAAGGCTTGCCGTTGGCGAACTGCACGAAGATCACCTTATAGCCGGCACGAGGCTTGCGATTCCACGATCCGTGCTGGCCGACGAAAGCGCCGCCGGCCATTTCGGGCGGAAACAGATTGCCGGTGTTGAATGTCAACCCAAGCGAAGCCGTATGCGCGCCCAGCGCGTAATCGGGCGCAATCGCTTTCGCCACCAGGTCGGGTCGCTGCGGATCGACGCGGGTGTCGACATGCGGACCGTAATAGCTGTAGGGCCAGCCATAGAAGCCGCCATCCTTTACCGAGGTCATGTAGTCGGGCACGAGATCGTTGCCGAGTTCGTCGCGCTCGTTGACGACCACCCACAACGCGCCGCTCTGCGGCTGCCACGATGGCCCGTTCGGATTGCGCAGGCCCGATGCGAACACGCGCCACGCGCCGGTCGCGCGATCGACTTCGAGAACGGCGGCGCGATTGGTCTCGGCCTCGATGCCGTTTTCGCCGACATTGCTGTTGGAGCCGACGGTCGCATAAAGCTTCGATCCATCGGGACTGGCCGCGAGATCCTTGGTCCAGTGGTGATTGATGGTGCCCGCGGGCAGGTCCGCGAGCTTCACGCCGGCCGCGGTGATTTTTGTGTCGCCGGCATGGTAGGGAAATTTCATGATCGCGTCCGAGTCGGCGACATAGAAATCATCGCCGACCAGCGCCATGCCGAACGGCGAATGAAGTCCTTCGAGAAACACGCTTTTTGTCTCGGCGACGCCGTCACCATCCGTGTCGCGCAGCAGGGTGATGCGGTTCGCACTTGTCGTACCGGCGCCGGCGCGGCCCATCACCATCTTGGTGATCCAGCCCTTGATGCCCCTGGTATCGTCGGGTTTCGGCGGGGCGTTGGTCTCGGCGACCAGCACATCGCCATTGGGGAGCACATACAGCGTGCGCGGATGGTCGAGCCCGGTGGCGAATGCATTCACCGCCATGCCCTTCGCGGGCATGGGCTTGCCGCCGGCGGGCCAGCCGATCGCCGCGGCGACATTGACCGTCGGTATCCACGAATGCTCTGGAGCCGGCAAAGTGGGCGAAGGCCCGAAGGTCTGCTCCACGGCAGGTGTCTCCGGCTCGTCGCAGGCTGCGAGCGGCAGGGCCAGGGCCCCGATGCATATTGCCAGCAGTAATCTGTTCCGCATGTTGGCTCCCCGGCTATCGCAGGACAATACGAAAAGCCGGCGGGTGTTCATAGCACTTGCCATGAAATTGATCGGCCACATCCACGATCGTCGCCCGCGTCTGCAATCCCGCACACCGCCATTGCGCCCAACGCGCATGGAACCGGGCCTGATCGGTGCTAGGAAGCGGCCGCGGCGCGGCATCAATCGGGCTGGGAGACCAAATTGTCCGATATCAGCGTTGCCGAAATTCCCGTAGCCGACCAAGACGCGCTGCGAGCCGACGAAGACGCGCTGCCACCTCGCCGGATCGCGACGCCGCCGAGAAATGCGCTGGTCGATGGCCCGATTCTGCGCACGCTGCTGTGGCTCGCATGGCCGAACGTCATCGCGCTCAGCGCGGGCACCTGCGTGGTGATCGCGGAGACCTCCTATATCGGCCGGCTTGGCACCGCGTCGCTGGCGGCGATGGCGCTGGTGTTTCCGTTCGTGATCCTGACCATGACCATGTCGGGCGGCGCCATGGGCGGCGGCGTGTCGTCGGCGATCGCACGCGCGCTCGGCGCCGGCGACAAGGACCGCGCGAGCGCCTTGGCGGCGCATGCGCTGCTGATCGGCGCCTGCTTCGGGCTGAGCTTTACGCTGATGATGCTGATCTTCGGATCTGAGCTGCTGCAATTGCTCGGCGGCCGTGGCGAGGTGCTGGCGCGCGCGGTGGGCTATGTCCAGATCTTCTTCGGTGGCGCGCTGCTGCCGTGGCTGATGAACACGCTGGCCGCGATCCTGCGCGGCACCGGCAACATGAAATTGCCCTCCCTCATCGTTCTTAACTCAGCGGTCTGTCAGATCGTTCTCGGCGGCATCCTCGGCCTCGGGCTCGGACCGGTGCCGCAATTCGGCATGCGCGGCGTGGCCGCGGGCTCGCTGATCGCCTACTCGATCGGTGCTACGATCATGGCGTGGTACATTTTTTCCGGGCGGGCCCGCGTCACGCCTGTGATCAGAGGGCTTCGAATCCGGCGCGGCATGTTTTTCGATATTCTCAAGGTCGGCGCCGTCTCCTGTTTCTCGCCCCTGCAGTCGGTGCTGACGATCACCATCTTCACCCACATGCTGGCGCAGTTCGGCACTGAAATCCTGGCCGGATACGGCATCGGCGCGCGGCTGGAATTCATGCTGACTTCGCTGGCGTTCGCGGTGGGAATTGCATCGGTGCCGATGATCGGGATGGCGATCGGCGCGGGGCGGGTGGCGCGCGGCAGGCGGATCGCGATGATCGCCGGTTGCGTTTCGTTTGTGTCGGTCGGCCTTGTCGCCACTGTGATCGCGATCTTCCCCGATCTCTGGGTCGACATCTTCACCCAGGATTCCGGCGTTCGCGCAGCCAGCCGGCAATATCTGGCGACCGCAGCCCCGATGTATGCGTTCATCGGGCTGTCGATCTCGATGTATTTTTCTTCGCAAGGCGCGGCGAAGGTCTTAGGGCCAGTGCTCGCGCAAACGGCGCGGCTTGTGTTCGTGGCAGCGGGCGGCGGCTGGCTGTCGACGCATGGCGCGACGCCTGCGAACTTTTTCACATTGGCGGCGGCGTCGATGGTGGTGCTCGGTGTATTGTCCACTGCCAGCGTCGTTCTGACCCGGTGGGGACCCAAGGGAGGACTGAAGGCAGCACTGACGGCCGCCCCTGTTGCGGACGCTCGCCCCGCATGGTCCGGATTGGCTGACTAGCGATGGCGCCGACGCCGGTGGCCATATCGGCCGCCGCCGAAATTGCCCATCTGCATCAACTGCGGAATCATGCCCATCATGTCGCCACCGCCGGCACCACCGAGCATGCCCATGAAGTCGCCGCCGCCCATGCCCATGCCGTAACCTTGCGGCGCGAAGCCCGAGCCGCCGCCAAAACCGCCGCCGCCGTTCTCCATCATCCGGCTCATCATCGGCCCCATGGTTTGCATCATCTGGCCGAAGCGGCGCTTGCCCATCTTGGCTTTCATCATTTCGAGCATCGGCGCCATCTGGGTCATCATATCGCCGCCTCCTTCTCCGCCACCGAACTGGGCCTTCGCCGGCACTGAGGTCAGCGCAAACAGCAACAGCAACACGGCTACCCGGCACACCGCCTTCTCAACTCCATTCATGGTTCCGCTCCTCGCATGCGCTAGCGCCGCAGGACGCGGTGCCATCTCGACGCACGCGGCGAGGCTAAAGCGGGGCGTGCATCCGATTCTGTGACAAAGATCACGTCTGCGCGGGGTCGCGCGCCAGAGCTCTTGTCATGAAGGCTTTTGTCATGGCGAGCACCGCGTGCTCCATCTGGCTGCCGATATAAGGCGCGATCTCGTTGGGCAGCAGATCGACGATCCAGATCAGCCGGCTGCGCGCGTCGCCATCGGCGAGCACCTGCACCGACGCGTTGTAATGCTTCACCCGCTCGCTGATCGCGGCATAGACCAGCCGCCGCCGGGCATCGTCGCAATCGACCAACAGCTCGCGCGCCACCGTGCCGTTGGCGAAGGTGACGATCCGCGCGTCGCCGTCGAGACGTGCATCGAGCACGAATCCCGGCGCCAGCCGCCGGTGCACGGCGCCGAAATCGCGAACCGCGGCCCAGACCTGCTCGGGCTCGGCATCGATCGGAATGTCCTTGTGGATGGAAGCCATGGTTGGTTTCTCCGGGCATATCTGGGAGGAGCACGTCATCCCCGAGCGAACGCCATTGCGTTCGTCTTGGAGGTGCGTGCCGTCTCCTCGGCGCGCCTCGAAGGATGAGAATAAAGTGCGGGCGGCCATCCTTCGAGGCACGCAAGAGCGTGCCCGTCTCGGTAAACGCAATTGCGTTCATCCGGGGATGACGTCACCTGTGTGGCAGGCTGCGAACTACGTGCAAACCGCCTCGACATTGTTGCCGTCGGGATCGATCAGGAACGCGGCGAAGTAGGTCGGGCTGTAGTCGGCGCGCGGGCCGGCAGCGCCGTTGTCGCGGCCGCCCGCCTTGACGCCGGCGACGTGGAATTTGGCGATGGCGGCATGATCGGGCGCGCGGAACGCGATATGGCTGCCCGCGGCGGCTGGCCCCTTGTGCAGATAAAGCCAGAGCGCCGGCTCGCCCTTGGGCCCGAAGCCCGCGCCGGTCTCGTCGCGCGAACACAGGACATATCCGAGCGGCGCCAGCACGGCGGTATAGAAGCGCACGCTGGCGTCGAGGTTGCCGACTTTCAGTCCGATATGGTCGTACATGATGGTCTCCTGTTGGGGCGCGTTCCAATACGCGCGGTCAGGAGATGACCCTAGTCAGTGCAACGAGAGCCGATCTTGGAGAATCTTGCGCATCCCGCGCGAGGCCTGGCGGAACCGGAGCGGCGAAACCCCCGCGGCGCGGTGGAAGGTGCGCACGAAGTTGGAAAGATCGCCGAACCCGACGTCATAGGCGACATCGGTCACCGGCCGGTCATTATCGGCCAAAAGGCGTGCCGCATGGCGCAGCCGCGAGCGCACCAGATATTGGCGCGGGGTGACGCCGAGCACATCCGAGAACAGCCGCAGAAAATGGAACGGGCTGATATTGGCCTGGGCGGCGGCGTCCTCGAGGTCGATCGGTCGCTGCGAATGCGCATCGATCCAGAGGGCGGTTTCCACCGCGCGGCGGCGATCCCGCCTTGTGGCCGTAGCAGGTCTCGCGCGCCGCCCGGAGACCACCTCGACAAAACGGCTGGCGAACAGCTGCCCGACCTCGTCGAGGCCGAGATCGCTCCGGCCATCGGCCGCGGCCTGTGCCAGTTCGCCCAGCACCATCAATTCGGGCAGCGGCGGGGCGGAGCCGATCTGCCAGATATCGGCCTGGTCGCCGATTGTTTCCACCAATTCGGGGCCCAGAAAAAACGACAGGCACTCATCGCCGCAGACGTGATCGTGGCTGCAGACATATTCGTCGCCGGGATGGCCGACCAGGACCGATCCGGCTACCAGCTCGAAGAAGCGGCCGCGGCTGCGGCAGCCGAAACTGCCCTTGCGCACAAAGGAGATCGAGTGGGAGCAATGCCGTTCCACGAACGGCGTGTCGCCCGGCCGGGCGCTGCAGCGGAAGTCGGACACCGAAATGGATTGGCGTTGCAGCAGGGTCGTGACGTTCATGGCGGGATT
>Ga0207930_1000156_pt1 | contig 19317 bp, 15 predicted proteins | sample NGESurshal092012_7_FD_184477 | JGI IMG/M metagenome (GOLD analysis project Ga0207930, IMG submission 184477) | Arctic peat soil microbial communities from Barrow, Alaska - NGEE Surface sample 210-3 shallow-092012 (SPAdes) | ecosystem: Environmental > Terrestrial > Soil > Wetlands > Peat ... | reverse complement strand
CTGCTGGCGATTTTCGCCTTCGAAGCGGATCTCTTCGCTGGCGTTTAGAAAAGCCTCGATCTGATCCAGGCTTAGTTTCTCTGCATCGTGCACACTGGTGGTCAATCCTCAGCATGCCACGCGTCCCAGGCTCATCTTGTATTGGAAACTGACTTCGCCTTCAGGCTCATCTCGTGTTGGAAGAGACTGCTTGGGATTGAGTAGCGGATTTTCTGCGATACTAGAGAGTTAGCTCCCGCGAGGATTACTGCGGAGAGGCACAGGATTATGGAATTGGTAGCCGATCCCAAGTCCGTCAAAGTCAACAAAACCGCGGGCACGGGCATGGACATCGAGTGGAAAGACGGCCATCGCAGCGCGTTTAGCTTCGTCTTTCTCCGCGATGCCTGCCCCTGTGCGCTCTGCCAGGAAGAACGCGACAAGGACGGCCGCCAACCCGGTGACCCTCTGAAACCTATTGCCGGCGCGCTGCCAATGTTCAAGGCGCTGGCGCGTCCCACCGAGGTTGAACCCGTGGGCAAGTACGGTATTCGGTTCACCTGGAACGACGGCCATCAACACGGCATCTATTCGTGGCAATTCCTCCGCGAGAACTGTCCCTGTCAGGAGTGCAAGGCCCAGCGGTTGATGGGAGCGGTCGCGACGGGCAGCAAGCCGAACTGATCGCGCGAAGCCGTGCCCTTTCAAAACAGAGTTGAACACGCACTCTTCCGTCCACCGGAGATTTCAGGAAATTAAGAATTGTCGTATCTCTCGAAGTTAAATCCGCAACAACGCGAGGCCGTTGAAACCGCCAGTGGACCTGTGCTGATACTGGCTGGCGCCGGCAGTGGCAAAACGCGGGTCATCACCTATCGCATCGCGCACCTCATCGACCACGTTGGCGTGCCGCCGGACTCCATCCTCGCCGTCACCTTCACCAACAAGGCCGCCAGCGAGATGGCCAGTCGCGTCGAATCGCTGGTCGGGGCCCGCACGCTGGCCAAGCCGCTGATCGCGACGTTTCATTCGTTTTGTGTGCGATTGCTGCGCCGCGATATCCAGACACTTCAGATCGGCGGCAAGGGGTATCGCAAGGATTTCGTAATTTACGACGAGACCGACCAGCAGACTGTGGTCAAAGCCGCGATGAAGCGGCTGGGGATCGACCACAAACAGCTAACGCCGCGCAGCGTGCTCTCGCAGATTTCGTGGGCGAAAAACCACATGCGCGATCCGCAGGAGGTTTACCTCGAATCCGGCGACCCGAAAACGGAGCGCGTTGCGCAGATTTACGAGGTTTACAAGCAGGAACTGGCGAAGTCGAATGCCCTGGATTTTGACGACCTGCTGCTCTACGCGGTGCGCGTGCTGAAGGCATCAGGCGAAACCCGCGAGCGCTACAACCGGCGCTACCAGCACATCCTGGTGGACGAATACCAGGACACCAACCGTCCGCAATACGAATTGATGCGGATGCTCGCAGGCGAAGAACACAACGTATGCGCGGTGGGAGACGAAGACCAGAGCATCTATTCGTGGCGGGGCGCCGACATCCGCAACATCCTGGAATTCGAGAAGGATTTCCCCGACGCGCGCATCGTCCGCCTGGAGCAGAACTACCGTTCGACGCAAACCATCCTGCAGGCAGCTTCGGCTGTGGTGGCGCGAAATATCAAGCGCAAAGGCAAAAACCTTTGGACCGAGCGTCTGGGCGGAGCGAAAGTTGGCTACTACGAAGCTCCCGACGGCGAGAACGAGGCCCTGTTCGCCGCCGACTACATCGCGAAGTATCTCCGGCAGGGTGTAGCCGAGAACGGTGAAGTGCCGCGCGCCGCAGTGCTGTACCGCACCAACTCGCAATCCCGCCTGTTTGAAGAAGCGATGCGCCGTTACCAGCTGAAGTACCACGTTGTGGGAGGCTTCAGTTTTTATGAACGCGCCGAGGTCAAGGACCTGATCTCGTATCTCAAGGCGATCCAGAATCCCGACGACTCGATCGCCATGCAGCGAATCATCAATACTCCCACGCGCGGAATCGGGAAGAACACGACCGAGACGCTGGAGCGGGTCGCACTGGAAACTGGGCTATCGCTGTGGGGCGCGATCGGACAGGCGATCAGCCGCGAGTTGCTGCCGCCGCGAGCACTGGCGGCCTTGAAGGGCTTCAAGCAGCTAATCGACGATGCCCGCGCGATGTATCTCGGGTCGTTTCGCGAGCGCATGGAGGAGACAGCCTCTCCGGCGCAGGAAGCCCAGCAGATCTCCGAACCACCGGCTGAGGAAGCAGACCTCCAGCACGCCATGGACTTTTCACCGGAAATGTTCGGTGAGGAAGACACCACCGATTTCGCTCCTGCCGGGTTCGAGGAAGAAGGTGGCGGCACTGGCGCCCTAAGCTCGCCGCTCGCTGAGACTGAAGCAGCGGTCGAAGGCTTCCGCAGTCCCGGCGACGGCGCTTCGACGGCCGAGTTGCTGAAATTCCTGATCGACCGCACGGGATACATCAAGCAGTTGGAAGAGGAAGACACGCCCGACGCGCTGGCTCGTGTCGAGAACCTGCGCGAACTGGTCAACGCCGCCATGGACTCACGCGACCGGGGCGAAACGCTGAACGAATTCCTCGACCACGCGGCGCTGGTCAGCGATGCTGACGATTACGACGAGAACTCGCGCATCACGTTGATGACGCTGCACGCCGCCAAGGGACTGGAGTTTCCGCTGGTGTTCCTAGTGGGGCTGGAGGAGGGCCTGTTCCCACATTCACGCACGCTGCTGGCGCCCGACGACATCGAGGAGGAGCGGCGCCTGTGCTACGTCGGTATGACGCGGGCGATGGACACGCTGATCCTGACCCACGCCCGCTATCGCCGCCGCTACGGCACCGACATGCCTGAGGCGAGTATTCCCTCGCGGTTCCTGGAAGAAATGCCGCCAGAGTTGCTGCAAGACTTGGGAACGCCGCGTCGCGGAACTCCCGTAGTTGCCCACGACGAAGGGGCGTCGACGCATTACTCGTACGAAGACGAAGACCAGCGTCCGCAGTACGGACAGCCCAGAAGCAAGCCACGAAGCTCGTATTCCGGGACCTCGTACAACTCGATCGGCAACATTGCCGACTTCTTCGCTTCGCGCGGCAAGAAGTTTACGCTGCCAAAAACTGGGCCGGCAGAGGCGCCCGGGCGTACCGGATTCCGTCCCGGGCAGCGCGTGCGTCACCCCAAATACGGCGAGGGAATGGTGTACCAGCGCGAGGGAGATGGGGAGAACGCCAAGATTACGGTACAATTTACTAAGTTCGGCTTGAAAAAGCTGGTGGAGAAGTACGCCCAACTCGAAAAGGCGTAAGTCTCGCGCATTAAAGCGAAGGATTGCAGTCCAGAGCATCGGGCTCCCAGGCGCTAGCAAGCGTCCCCCTTCGAATCCAAGATCGCAAAGGAACGCAGTATTCATGGCAAATACCAAGAGCATTACCGACAAAATAGAGCGCAAGAAGGTAAAGCGCGTAGCCCGCAAGAAAGCGGCCCCGAAAGCGCCCCGCACCTACGCCCGGGGATCGGCCAAGCGCAAGGTCAAGAAGATGGTACGCGGCCAGTCGAAGCGTTAGGTACCCGCCGTAGAAAACACCAAGGCTCCAGCCCGCTCGACGGGTTGGGGCCTTTTTTGCTGCCGACAAGAATAAGGCGCGAAGGGCAGTTAGTGAGGAGGTGCAGAGTTTGTGGCGGGCGCGGATTGCGCCGAGGTCGCTGCCGCCGCGCCGTCTTGCTTTGCCCCGGCGTTCGCGTTTCGTTCGTCGAGGTTGACTAGTATTGATCCGACCGGTTGTTGCAACGCGAACTGGTCCTCGGTGATTGGCTGGTTCAACGTCAGCTTCACCATGATCAAGCGGATGTCGTACTCTTCCTGCGGCCGCTTGATGTCAATTAAGCCAGGGAACTGAATCCCGTCGTAATCCTTAAAGACCTGGTAGCTGGCCTCGGTGACCGGATTCCCCTTTTCGTCAAAGGTGATCTGCTGGTGAGGCCGTAGTTTTGTGCGATCGAACACGACCTTGCGCGCCAGAGTCCATCCATGATCGCTCTTCCGGATCACGTCTAACACGTAGTTCGGCTGCTTCACCAGTTTCTTGTTTTGGGAGTCGACCACCATCTCTGTGCTGCTCTCCAGCACTGCGATTTCGTTTCGGGGATCGACTTCGCGCAGCAACAAGGCATCGTAGATCGCCTGCGGACGAATCGTGTCCAGGGGATTGGAAGAGTCTTGGATCGACTGGTTATGCCCGATATAGAACTTGTTGCTCGCCGGAATCGAAAGCTTAAACTCCTGACCGTCGCTGACCATGTCAAAGGCCTTGTTGCGCACGATGGGATAGAGTCCGATCATGCGCAACATATTTGGTTTGCGCACTAGTACGTAACCTCGGATCTCCTTGAAGTCAGTGACCTTGCCCCGTTTTTCACCGCCTACTTCGGTGTCGATGTCGACCGTCGCGCTGAGGGTTTTGATCTGCGCCGCGTCGTGGTTGAGACGATCGATGAGTTCCTGCTGGGTGGCCGTCTGAAGCTTGGCGTTGCTGACGCGTACCTCGACCGTGCGGGTGTGGAAGAGGCACCCGGTGGCGCTGCATAAGAGCGCAAATGCGGCTGGAATTAGGAGTCGGGAAAACTTCATACAGGACGGGCCAATTGCTTATCCAGACCATCCAGTATAGCTCGGACCATGGCGGTCGTGCCGATTGCAGCAAGCAGCGGCCCACAATGAAATGATCATCGTGGCGCTGCTACGGCCTTGCGATAGGCGGCTACGTTGCGGTCGTGCTCCTCCGCACTACGCGCAAAACGATGGTGGCCGTTATTGTCGCTCACAAAATACAAGAAATCGCTCTGCGCCGGATGCATGGCGGCCTGCAGAGAGGCAGCTCCCGGATTGGCGATTGGCCCGGGCGGCAATCCGGGATACTTGTAGGTGTTATAAGGCGAGTCGAACTGCAAGTCAGACTGGTAGATCGTGCCCCGGTACCTCCCCCCCAGTAATGCTGCGTAAATAACCGTCGGATCGGCTCCCAGTGCCATGTTCCTGTCCAGCCGGTTGAAGTACACGCTGGCGACGAGAGGGCGTTCTTCCGCAACCGCAGTCTCCTTTTCTACGATGGACGCCATGGTAACGATGCGGTGGATATCCGGCCTGCCCAGCAAGCCGATCTTCTGCGCCGTCTGCCGGAACCGGTGGACCATGGCGGCCGCGATTTCGTTGACGGTGTCGATGCGCGTGAATTGGTAGGTGTCCGGAAAGAGGTAGCCTTCCAGCGATTTTGCCTGGGGATCGATATCGCGCAGCATGTGCAAATCACTCTTCGCCGCGGCAACAAAGTCGGCAGCAGGTCCCAGGCCAGCCTGCTCGACTACGGCCGCGATGTCATAGAGGTTGTAGCCTTCGGGAACGACGACGGTGCGGGCGAAGACATCCCCGCGTAGTACGCGGTCGCGCACCTGCAGTGCAGTCGCCGGAACGTCGAATTTGTACTCGCCAGCCTTAAGGCTGCCCTCGCCTTTCGCGTAATGCACCATCAGGAACGCCGGGGCGCTGTGGATGATGCCCTCGCGTTGCAGTGTGTGGGCGATGTGCCGGGTACTCCATCCGGGATACAGCAAAACGTATTTCGTTTCACCCGGATTGACCGGCGACAACGCCGCCCAATAAAACCACAGAGCGAATCCCAGCAGCGCCAGCACGATGAATGTGAAAAAAGTTCGCACGAATGGATTAGATGCTACCGACTGTCAGAAGTTTAGCGGATGCCTGGCGAGCCGCGGGGCTCAATCCCGGTGTGAGCTGCGAAACTCCATGAATGCCTGCAAAATGAGCACTGCCGCCAACTGATCCACAACCTCAGTCCTGCGCCGGCCGCTCATATCGGTCTCACTCAGCACCCGATTAGCTTCCACGGAAGTGAGGCGCTCGTCGAACAGGTGGACCGGCAGCTTGAACCGCTTGCGCAGTTCTCCGGCGAAATTCTCGACTTTGTCCGACTGAATTCCATGCTCTCCGCTCATGCGGAGGGGCAGTCCCATCACGATTTCCGCGACCGCATATTGTTTGATGGTTCGCCGCAAATGGTTGAAGTCGTTTTGCTTGTTAGTTCGGTGCAGTGTGGGCAGGCCTTGCGCCGTCAGACCAAGTTCATCCGTCACGGCCAGACCAATCCGCCGCGAGCCAAAATCAATGGCCATGATCCGCGATGGCCGGGTTTCCTCCAATGATGGAGAAGTAGTTTCCATATTGATTCCAGAAGGGTATCCTAATTCGAACTTGCTAAGTCGTGCGAGTACCATAGGCGAGATGGCTGACCCACTGATCGACGACATCAACGTGCCAGGCGGGTCTGAGGTGTTCCCCAGTCCAGAGCAGAGTGGTCCACAACCGCTGCAGCGGGCGGCTCCGGAACAGCCGTCCAGCGCGGAATTGGAGCAGCACCGCATCCAACGAGTACAGGCGGCGGCGCTGGTGATCCTGGCAACCGGCGCGGTCCTCAGCTTGTTGTACGTCGCCAAGCTGATCCTGGTGGTCATCCTGACATCGGTCCTGCTGGCCTTTGTTTTGGCGCCAGTGGCCGATGCCCTCGCAAATTTCCGGGTCCCGCGTCCGCTGGGATCCTTGATCGCGGTGTTCCTTCTCGTGGCCTCGATCGGTACCGTCTCCTATCTCTCCTATGCCCGCGCGGTCGAGTTCATGATGCAGATGCCGGAATACAAGATCCGGCTCAAACACATCGTGGACGAGATCAGGCAGCAGGCCGAGCAGTTTGAGAAGACCACCGAGACCTACTTGCCGCAGGAGCCTGAAGAAAAAAATTCGGTGACTTTGCGGCAGCGAAGCAGTTGGCGAGACTACTTGAGCCAGAACATGAGCTCGGTGTCGGAGACCGTTTTGGCGGTCACATTCATTCCCTTCCTGGTGTATTTCATGTTGAGTTGGCAGGACCACGTACGGGCTGCGTCGGTCATGCTGTTCAAGATGGAGAACCGCAACACGGCCTACGTGACACTGGGCCTGATCGCGGCGATGATCCGCTCGTTCATCGTAGGGAACTTCATCATTGGGCTGTTCTTGAGTGCTGCCAGCATGGCCGCGTTTGGCCTGATGGGTTTGCCATATTTCTATTTCCTGGGCGTCCTGAGCGGGTTCCTTAGCCTCATCCCATACTTGGGAGTGATTCTCGCCATCCTGCCACCAGTAATCGTCGGCCTTGGCTACCTGACCACCGCAACCTTCGTCCTCACCATCGCCATCGTGATTGGCCTGCACCTGTTCGCCATGAACGTGCTCTATCCCATGGTGCTGGGAAAGCGGCTGCAACTGAATCCCCTGGCGGTCACGATTTCCGTGTTGTTTTGGGGATGGTTGTGGGGAGCCATGGGACTGATCCTGGCGGTACCGTTGACCGGCGCCCTGAAAATCATCTGCGACAATATCGACCGGCTGCGCCCGTATGGCGCATGGATGGGCGAATAGCCGCCAACCAACTCAGCGGATGCGCGCCATCAAGCGTCCGCGTCGCACCTGAATACTGTCAGTATCTGGACCTCGTAGACCGACATAACAAGAGGAGACGCCATGACCGAATCGAGCAATAGCCCTTTCAATCGTCGGGAGTTTATCCAGGGCGCACTAGCGGGAGCCGCGCTCTCCGCACTACCGATCCCGTCATTCGCTGCCGCTAACCCCGACATGCAAACGGTGCTGGCCCAAATCCCGAAGATGCAAGACGAAAACGTCAAGCACTTGCAGGAATGGATCGCGCTGCCGTCGATCGCAGCCGAGAACCGCAACTACCCACAGGGGCCGGAGTATATGGCGAAGCTGGCGCGCGAGGCTGGCTTCACCGACGTTGAGATCATTCCCACCTCAGGCAAGCCCGGGGTCTTCGGAGTCATTAATGCGGGCGCGCCCACCACCGTCGGCATTTACTTCATGTACGACGTAAAGCAGTTCGATCCCGCGGAATGGTCTTCGCCTCCGCTGGAAGGCAAGATTGTCGACAAGCAAGGTTTGGGCAAAGTCTGCATGGGTCGCGGTGCAGTGAACCAGAAAGGTCCCGAGACTGCGTTCCTCAGCGCTCTGCGCGCTTTCAAAGAGGCGAAAGTAAATCTGCCCGTAAACCTTGTACTCGCCTGCGAAGGCGAAGAAGAGATTGGTTCGCCGCACTTTCCGGAGATCGTGAAGAATCCCAAGGTCATGGCCGCGCTGCAGAAATCCATGGGCGTCTTCATGCCTTCGGCAGGACAGGAAGCCGACGGAAACGTCGAGATCGACCTCGGCGCCAAAGGCGTGGTCGAGTTGGAGTTGGTTTCGACCGGCGAAAAGTGGGGACGCGGGCCCAAGCACGACGTTCACTCCAGCCTGGAAGCGACCGTCGACAGTCCTACGTGGCACCTGGTGCAGACCTTGAACACGCTGATCCAGCCCGACGGCCACACCCCTGCGGTGACAGGCTTCTTCGACAAAGCCAAGCCGCTGACTCCCGTGCAGGTGAAGATGGTCGAAGCAGTCGCGGCCCGGCGCAGTGAAGCCACCATGAAGCAGCAGCTCGGCGTCGAGCACTGGGCCGGCGACAAGCAGTGGCTGGACGCCATGATCGCCCTGGAATCGCAGCCCACCATCAACATCGAAGGGCTGGTCGCCGGCTACACCGGGCCGGGCGGCAAGACGGTCCTGGGGCATCGTGCCGTCGCCAAGATCGACATGCGGCTCGTGCCCGATATGACCGCCTCCGGCACTTTGGCGTTGCTGAAAGACTATTTGGCGAAGAAAGGCTTCGGCGATATCGAGGTCAACATGAGCGGAGGCTACGATCCCAACCAGACTTCGCCCGACACCAAGCTCATCCAGGCACAGATGGCGACCTATAAGAAGCTCGGCCAGGATCCCTTGTTGTGGCCGCGCGCCGCAGGTTCATGGCCGGGATACATTTTCACCAATCCGCCACTGAGTCTGCCCGCCGGACACTTCGGCCTCGGTCACGGCACCGGCGCCCACGCTCCTAACGAGTACTACCTGATCGACTCCACCAATCCGAAGGTTGCGGGGCTTGATGGTGCAGTGGGATCGTTTGTCGAATACCTGTACGCATTGGCGTAAGACTAAGTAGCTCGGGGGGTGAGGCGAGGTACACTTTCAGCCAAACGGAGCAAAGCAAGTGTGTTGGTTGAGAAAATCTTTTCGCGATCTCCAGCGTCGGTGATCGTGTCGTCTACAAGATCGATGTGCAGCTTTGGGCTCATTGGAACCGGCCCGAAATCGGTTCCAAACAGTACGCGGTCAATGCCGCACATTTCGATCATGGCCTTGAGGCAAATCGCGCTTGGACCCATAGTATCCACATAGATATTTGACTTGAAATACTCCGAGGGCTTACGAAGATTCTTATCGACCTTGTCGATCGGCGGGTTCTGGATGCCTTTATAGTTTAGCTCCCAGTTCCAATCGAGTCTGCAGATCACGGGAGCGAGGGCTCCGCCCATGTGAACGAAAAGAACCTTGAGCTTTGGGTATTTATCGAAGACGCCGCTATAGATCATGCGAGCTGCCGACAGCGCCGTATCAAATGGCCCGGCCTACGGCTTCGTTAAGCCTGTACTGCTGCATGGAAGCAGCGCCTATCGCTACCAGGGGTGGATGAATATGAACCAGAACATCCTTGTCCTGCGCGTACTCCCATAGCCATTCGGCCTTGGGCGAGTCGAGAAAGATCTGATCGGGACCGGCTCCGTAGCTGGTCGAAATGCTGATGCAGCACGCTTCTTTGTTGGAGATCAGCGGATCAATGACATCACGCGTATTCTCTTCCAGAGCATGAGCGTTGGCCATGCAGGCAATGTCCTGGGGGAATCTATCTCGAAGCTCGAAGGACTCGTCGTGCAGGAATTTGAGCGTGTCGATGGTGCTTGCTTTAATGATGTTCTGGGCGAACGTCTCTATTTCGCCGCCATAGCTGTTCACGCAGAGCGTAACCCCACTCTGTCGCTGAATCTCCATCGAATAATCAACGTCGACCGACTCGCGATAGAAAAACATTTCGCCCGCGTTGGCCTGCGGCAACGGCTTTGAGTCATCAAAGCCTATATTCTCAACGAATTTCTGACGCAGTTTCGGACCGAAAATGTGTCGGTGAGTGTCGATGATGATTCGGGTCGCCTGGGATTGCGTCATTTGTAGTACCTCTGGTAGGAGTCTCGATCAAATACGTTCTGTCGTCTGTGCCGATTTGCTCAGCCATCCCTGCCCTTTCCTTCGGCCAACCCAGCTTCGTTCCGCACGCCAATTTCCGTGGAGATTTGCGACCCGGACGGCTACGTTTTGTTCTTCGGCCGTCCAACTTAGGGCCCACGACTTCGCAGGCGATCGTCCCGCAGGCGTTACCGTACACTTGATCCATGATCCGTCAGATCGTACCTCAATTCTTCACCACCGACATTCCCGGCACGCTCGCCTATTACAAGGACAAGCTTGGCTTCGAGTGTCTGGGAACGTGGCAGGATCCACGGTATACGCCATCGTAGCCCGCGATCGTACTCGGCATAAAGCGCGTCTGGATCTTCGACGGAGATATATGCGTCGAGCAGTTCGTCCGCATATTTGTCCGGATTGGCGGTGGGCGGCTCAGCGCGAAAGTGAATCGCGTGCAGCCCAAGGGTTGGAGTTCGTGCGGGAACTTGCCAACACGCCATGGCACTCGCGAGAATTTGTAGTGAAGGATTGCGACGGCCGTTTGCTGGCTTTCGGTTCGAACTTATAGTGCGACCTCGATCTGGAGAAGCTGTGGTGGAAGCTGACTGGTCTCCTCCAGCACTTCCGTACAGGGGTCACGATTGGCCAGACCTGCAAAACGGCGAGTAGCAATGCTGCCGGATCGTCTTCTACTCGTCTCGTAATCTCGGGAACTGCTGCCTATTAGTTCTTTCCTATTATTGATCATCATTTTTACCTGCCTATAATCGCGACATTCTGTTTGGGGGCAACTCGCGAAACGCGAACCGGTGATTCGTACGCCTTTCGGCGTGCATAAAGACGTTTGTCTACTACCAAATCTGCTGGGAGACTCGAAAACCACATGAACGTCATTCGCAATGTGCTGATATTTGTAGTGCTTGCTTGCCTCAGTTTGCCTGCTCAGCAGATCACGGGCAGCATTCGGGGCACAGTCACCGATCCAATGGGTGCAATCGTTGTAGGCGCAAAGGTTACAGCCCGGCAATCCGAAACCGGTCTTTCGCGCACGGTAACCACCGACCGCACTGGCAACTACGTTGTGCTTGAACTTCCCGTCGGACATTATCGCCTGCAAGTCACGGCAAAAGGCTTTCAGGAATACGTGCAAGACGGCATCTCGCTGAACGTGAACGAAACCGCCTCGGTTTCGCCGCATCTTGTAGTCGGATCGGAAATAGCAGTGGTGCAGGTCACCGCCGATGCCGACCTCATTGAACCCGGGGTAACCGCCATGGGCAAGGTCGTGGGTGAGCGGGAGCTGGAAGACCTGCCGCTTAACGGGCGCAATTTTTCGCAGCTGGGATTGCTGCAGCCCGGTGTGGTACCGATAACGCCGGGGTTAGTGGAGGCGGGCGGCGGATTGCGTGACGGACAGCCGTACTCGGTAAACGGGCAGCGGCCCGAATCGAACAATTTCCTGATCGACGGCGCCGATAACTTTAACGGCGTCGATGGCGGTTATGTGCTGAAGCCGCCGGTGGACGCAATTTCGGAATTCCTCATTATCACGCACAATGCAAGCGCCGAGTTCGGCGACGCCTTAGGCTCGACGACGAACATCGTCACGCGCTCGGGCACCAACTACTTCCACGGCGCGCTGTGGGAGTTCCTGCGCAATGATGCTGTCGACGCGCGTAACTATTTTCAGACGCAGGCCCTGCCACTGAGGCAGAACCAGTTCGGCGCAACCATCGGCGGACCGATCCGCAAGGACAAAATCTTCTTCTTTGGCTACTACGAAGGGTTTCGCAACCTGCAAGGCGTGACGGCGCTGACCACCGTGCCTTCTTTGCAAGAGCGCACCGGCAACTTCGCGGAATTGTGTCCGGAGGGATTCACCCACGGCTTTTGCAACAATCCGGCGAACCAACTGTTCAACGTCCTCGCCAATGCGCCGTATCCATACAACCAATTGCCGTCGATCAATCCTGTCTCGCAGAACCTGCTGCAGTATTTTCCGGCACCGAATGTGGGGAACAACTTGTATTCCGCGTCGGGGGAGATCAACAACGACTACAACCAGTTCGGCATCAAGGTCGACGACTACCTCACGCAACACGACAATCTGAATTTCCGTTACTCGTTTTACCAGTCGTCAGACGTCAATCCGCTGTCGCCGCAAGGAGCCAGCGTGCCCGGCTTCCCGGTCGGCGAGGGCCAGCGAGCACAGAATTTTGTCGCGCAGGAGACGCACCTGTTCACGCCGAATTTAGTCGGGGTACTGCGGTTCTCGTTCTTGCGGAACAAGTTCCTCTATGGCCAGAGCGAGGTGCATACGACTCCCGAAAGCCTGGGTTTTCAGTATTCCTCCAGCCTGCCGGTTGCGGAAGGACCGCCGTTCATCCAGATCAGCGGCTATACCAACATCGGCAACCCCATCACCGGGCCGCGCAATACGTATGAGAACCTGTTCGACTACTCGGGATCACTGAGCTGGTCACACGGCAAGCATAACCTCAAGTTCGGCGGCGGATATCAGTATCAGCAGATCAATGTTACGCAGGGCATCGCCACCAACGGCTTCTTCGTGTTCGCGCCCTTCCCCGTAACCGACGCGTTTGCCAGCTTCCTGTCGGGCACGCCGGTGGTCTTCCTACAGGGGCTTGGCAATTTCACCCGCCACATTCGCGGCAACGACCTGAACTTCTACGCGCAGGACACCTATAAGGTGACGGCGAAGTTCACGCTGAACCTGGGCTTGCGTTACGACCTTCCGATGCCCGACACAGAGGTGAATAACCTCCAGTCGATGTTTATCCCGGGGCGCCAGTCGGTGGTGATGCCCGACGCTCCCAGAGGGCTGCTGTATCCCGGCGATCCGGGCATCCCCGCGGGGCTGATCCCTACGGACAAAACCGCGTTTGCTCCACGCGTGGGCATTGCCTACGATGTGTTTGGCGATGGCAAGACGCTTGTTACCTCGGCGTACGGCATCTTCTACGAGCCTTATTACACCGGTCAGGGCGGCCCGCTTCAGACGCCCATCAGCGCACCGCCATACCTGGCGACGCCGCAGGTGAGCTTGCCGAATTTTGCCGATCCGTTCAACGGCAATCCGCCGATACCCGGCTCGTTCTCAACCCCACTGACCAACCTGACCCTGGCGCCCAACATGACACTGCCTTACTCGCAGGACTGGGACCTGAACGTGCAACGCTCGTTTGGTCGCGACTTCCTGTTCGAAATGGGATACGTCGGCACCAAGGGAACGCATCTGCCGCGCTTCATCGAAGGAAACCCGGCGGTGTTTGTGCCGGGCTACGTCAACGGCCAGCCCATCTCGAATTCTGGCAACGCCAACCAGCGGCGGCTCTATTCGGGATGCACTCTCAACGATCCGCCGAGCAGTTGTATTTTCTCCTCCATGGGTGAGATCGCGAGCATCGCGAACTCCTCGTACAACGCGCTGGAGGCGAGCCTGCAGAAGCGTTTCAGTCACGGGGTTTCATTCCTCGCGTCGTACACGTGGTCGAAGGCCATCGATGACGCGTCGTCGTTCAATATGACCGGCTCGGCCGCGAAACCGGTCGCGGGCGAGAACGACCTGGCGCAGAACCCCTTCGACTTGGCGGCCGAGCGCGGCCTCTCGATGTTCGACGCGCGCCATCGCTTCGTCTTCAGCTATGTGTGGGACCTTCCCTTCTGGCTGAACGGGCGTGAGTGGTACAAGCAGGCGTTGGGAGGATGGCAGCTTAGCGGAATCGTTACGCTGATGACCGGCACGCCGTTCACGGTGTTCGATTCGAATGACGTGGCGGCCCAGGGCAGCGCGCCTGAGATCACCGGTTTTTCGGCACAGCGTCCTGACCTGGTGGGCAATCCGAACAATGGCCCTCACTCGGTCACTGCCTGGCTCAATGCCAGTGCATTCGTGCGCCTGGACCCCACACTCGATGCGGGACAGTTTGGCACCGCTGGGCGTAACATCGCGACCGGGCCCGGCTACATGGATTGGGACTTCGGGGTGTTGAAGAATATCAAGCTGGCGGAATCGATGTCGCTGCAGTTCCGGGCGGAGCTGTTCAATATCCTGAATCATCCGAATTTCCGCCTGCCTGACAGCGACATCAGTTCGCCAACGTTCAACCAAATCCTGGCAGCCCGCGATCCGCGCCAGGTGCAGTTCGCGCTGAAGTTCGTGTTCTGAGTTAGGTCTGGCGATGGGCCACGGCAGACCGCTTCCCGTGGCGATGGCGCCTGAATTAATCTTGCGGCATGACACTTTCAGCTCGCAATCAGCTAGCAGGTACCGTCGAGGAGGTTCAGCTCGGCGGCGTAATGGCACACGTCGTGGTACGAGTGGGGGAAAACCTCATCGAGAGCGTGATTACCCGGAGAAGCGCGGAAGCTATGGCGCTCGAGAAAGGCGACGCCGTCAAGGTCGTAATCAAGTCGACCGAAGTGATGCTCCAGAAAGACTGATCGCAGTTTCTACCAGAGAAGTTTCAAGCCGAATTGCACCTGACGCGCGGTGGTCGATGTGCTCGTGATCGCTCCCGCTGTGCCTGAGACCCCTGTCGGTGTGAAGACAATCAGGCTGGGCGTGTTGAAATTGGCCCGGTTCAACAGGTTGAAAATCTCGGCGCGAAACTGCAGGCTCAGCCGCTCGTGAATTGTCGTGTTCTTGATAGCGGAGAAATCCCATGTGGCGAGACCCGGGCCAGTCAGGTTATCTCGCGTGAGATTGCCATAGAAGCCGCTGTTGGGCGGAGGCTGCAAGAACGCGCTGGGGTTGAACCACTGCGATGGGTTGCCGAGAATCGCGTTTCCGTTGAAATTGGGATTAGCGAACGGGCGCACCGGATTGCGGGTGTCTCCGTTGTTCGAGGGATTGTAGCTGAGCTGCGGCGTGAACGGGAATCCGGACTGCAAGGTAATGATGCTGTTCACCTGCCATCCGCTGATCAAGCCGTTTGCCAGGCCATCCAGGGAGTTCACGTAGGCTTGGCCGCGCCCGAACGGCAGGTCGTACACTGCGCTGATCACCCCGATCTGCCTGACATCGTAGGTGGCCGGACCCCAGTCTGCTTTTATGTCGTAGGGGTTAGACACCAGTCCCGGGGCGTTGCCAGCCGTCGTGGCATTCACTGAGTCTCCGTCGTCAAGAGCCTTCGACCAGGTGTAAGCGCCACGAAGCGAAAAACCATGGCTGAAGCGATGGTTGAGGTCGACCTGCAGCGCGTTGTAGTAACTGGTGCCGTAAGAAAACCAAGTCCAGGTATTGGCCAATGTGGGATTGGCCTTCGGCGTTCCTAGCGGAATGTAGTAGGAGCCTGCAGGAACCGGCGTTCCCGCCAACCCCGCTGGGAAGCTTTTCGGGTAGTTAGCAGGACAGGGCGAAGCCGGGCAGATCGTCGGTATGGGTGTGTCGGCGTCGAGGCCGACGATTTCATGATAGCCATGCGACCCGACGTAACCCAGAGTCAGAGTCGCATTCGGAGTGAGTTCCTGCTCGACTCGCAGCGTGTAGGAGATCAGCGTCGGCATGCTGAGGTTCGGTTGAACTCCACCTGGAACCAGCAGCGCTTTCGGCGGAACCGGGGCGTTCGGGTCAATCGGGAGTTTGGCCACGGTCTGCGCGGCAATACTGTATGTCGGGTTGAACGGTGCATTCTGGTCCATGCGATAGCCCAACGCATCCTGGAGTTCGTTGTACATTCCGAACCCGGCACGCACCACGGTCTTGCCAGGGTAGAGGCTCCAGGCGAAGCCGATTCGCGGTTGCGGCAGAAACTTCGCGTTGTTGGTTGTGAAGGCGCCGCCGGCGATGCGCGGCTGGTTCGAAATCACTCCATTGGTGAAGGTGTAGTTGGCGGCGCGCCCATGGGCCTCATTCCAGCCGGTGGAGAATTCGCCGCGGAAGCCAAGTGTCAAGGTGAAGTTTGGGCTGACCCGGATGACGTCTTGCGCATAGAGCGCCCCGAACAGAGAGCGCCAATTCATCTCTGTCGGTGCGGGGTCGTATAGAAACGTGCTGGTGACGCCGGTGAGAAATGTCGCCAGGCTGGTAAACGTCGCCTGTCCATACTGGCTGAGTGCGATGGTCTCGTTCGATTGAAATTGCTGGAACCACGCGCCGAAACTGAACTGGTTCGCGCCGTGGGTCCAACTCACACGGTCTTCGTAGGTGTACAGATTGCGGGCCATCGTCAGGTTGCTGCCGTTGTTGCTGCCGGCCAGGCCGATTTGTGCTTGAGGGTTCGACGCTGCGCTTCCACCCACCACCACTGCGCCTACTTGCTTCCCGACCAGAAATCCCGGGACGGTGGCGGCCGGCGTGCCGGGCGTAGGTTCGCCCGTGAAGAAGTAGCCTGCCCGCGAAAAACCAAAACGAGCAGTGTTTAACAATGTGGACGAGAAAACGTGCGTCTCTTCCAGGGTGGCGACCTGCTCGCGCAAATTCAGTATGTCGGAGCTGTAAAGGTTGATCGTCGTCGCCGTAACGTCGCCACCGTCGTCGATCGTGTACACCGCCGAGAACGTGTCGTTGGCCGAGAAGTTGTGGTCGAGCCGGGCGGTGCCGAAGTATTCGCGAATGGTTTGTAACGGGCTGCTGGAAACCTGCGCGATTCCGCTGAAATCGGGATCGGTTGGCGAAGGTGTGGGCCATAAGTTCAGCAGCGGTTGAACGCTCGGCACTGCTTTCGCGCGCGAAGCGAGATCGGGCACGAATGCGACTGAGGTCTGATGCAGGTTCTGGATGAATCCCTCGAAATTTGCGAACAGGAAGGTCTTGTTCTTCTGGATGGGCCCGCCTAGAGCAGCGCCGAACTGATTGCGTTGAAACGGCGGTGCGGATCCCTGGTCGAAATAGTTGGGAGCGTCCAGTGCGTTGTTGCGCAGGAATTCATAAACCGAGCCGTGCACCTGGTTAGTCCCCGACTGGGTCACGATGGTTACCTGAGCACCCGGACGCTTGCCATATTCGGCACCGTAGGAGTCGCGCAGCACGTTGAATTCGCGCACGGCCTCGACGCCCATTAAGTTCTCGCTGGGACTACCCGGCTGCATGTTGTTCTCAGCGGCGCCGGTGAACTCCACGCCGTTGAGTAGAAACAGGTTTTGTTGAGGCCGATTGCCGGAGAGGGAGAAGTTGTTACCAGTGGTCGAATTCGAAACGCCGATGCCGCCGGTCTTTTCTCCAGTGAAATTGACGATTCCGGGGTTCAGGGTGAGAAGCAAGTCATAGCTCCGCCCGTTGAGGGGCAACTCTTTGACTTCCTTCTCGCCGATGAGGCCGGAGATGTCCTGGGTGGTGGCGTTCACCATGGAGGCGTCCCCTTCGACCGTCACCTGTTCGCTGACGTTGCCGACGGGCAGACTCAAATCGACGGTAGCGTCCTGACCCACCACGAGAACGATGCCGGTGCGGACGCGTTCCGCAAAGCCGTCCTTGCGGGCGCGCACTTCAAACTGGCCAATTGAAAGCGCAATCAGTTCGTAGCGCCCGGCCTGATCGGTGGGTGTGGAGCGTGAGACGCCGGTGTCCAGACTCTTCGCGGTTACGGTGGCGCCGGCCACAACGGCCCCGGTTTGGTCGGTGACCCGGCCGGATATGCTCGCTGACACCTGCGCTCTTGCGGAAAGCGCGCACAGGAACAACAGGGACACCCCGACGAGGTGCAGACGGAATCTGGCAGACATTTATTTCCCCCAATATGGAGGCCAGACCGATTCGTAGCGTGCGTGGCCCGCGGCACCTCGTGGGCGCAAAGATTCCGTCGATTTAATCGAATTTAATCGTAATTGTCAATCTGATTTAGTCGGGTATGATGATCATGACTTCTGTGGACTTGATGAGCGCGGCAGCGACCATGCCTTTTGTGAGGCGTAACTCGCGCGCCGCATCGGCGGTGATGATGGAGGTAATGTGCTGGCCGCCTACCGAGAGCGTAACTTGTGCAAGTAAGCCGCTGATCTTGACGTCAGTGATCCGGCCCACCAACTGATTTCTTCCGCTGATGCGGCGAAAGGTGCGGCGGCGCTTCTCCGGGGTGCCAGAGACGATGACGCGCGGTAACAAGCGATCAATCTCTGACTCGGGAATGCGATGGTGACCGCCCAGCGTTTGAACGCTCTTCAGTTTGCCCTGGTAAATCCACTGCTTCAGGGAAGCGTAGCTGATTCCAAGCACTTGGGCGGCATCGCGGGGAGTGTAGAGTTTCGGCATTGAAGTATCTGTTCGGCTAGAGAATAGCCGCGTCATCAAGCGAAGGCAAATTCCCGTTTTTCCAGCGTGAGGATCCAATGACGCAACGACAGTTTCTGCTAGTTTGTGTGGTTTGCTTTTTGCTCTGTTTTGTCGCCGGATCGGCGGCGCAAACGCTGCAGATCATAAATACAGACGGCGCATCGACCACGTTGACCGTGGCGCAGATCGCCAGTTCGCCACACGTAATGGTGAATGTGAAGGATCACGATGTCCCTGCCCAATTTGAAGGCGTGCCCTTATTGACCCTGCTTGCAAGCGCCGGTGTTCAGTTGGGTGACAAAATGCGTGGACCGCGGTTGACTGAAATGCTGCTGGTAGAAGCAGCCGACGGCTATAAAGTAGTCTTCGCGCTGGCAGAGATCGACCCGGCCTTTGCCACGCGGGAAATCATCCTCGCGGACAAGCGTGACGGGAAGCCGCTTGACCCCAAAGAAGGGCCTTTCCGAATCGTGGCTCCCGGCGATAAGCGGCCAGCACGATGGGTCCGACAGGTAACTGCCCTAAGAATTGCGGTAGTCAAATGATCCGGTCAGGTCGCTGCTCAATTCAGTCGGGATTGCGCCCGACCGAATAACCGGAAACTATCCCGAGCCCGAAGTCTTATTGTGGGAAGTTTCACCACATAGGTAACGGGAACGCCCTCCTGTGAAGCACCGTACTGTTTCTAAGTGGATCGAGAGAAGTGACGCGATTATGAGCGATAAATCGCCATTCCATTAGTAGCCCGACTGTCCGCTTAGCCCATCCCATCCTTCCTTTGGCAACCCCGCTTCGTTCCGCACGCCAATTCCCGTAGAATCGTCGGTTGGCATTTATCCCGCGCATAGCGGTGGGGGTTCTGCATGGCACGGATGGTG
>Ga0207930_1000155_pt1 | contig 19364 bp, 16 predicted proteins | sample NGESurshal092012_7_FD_184477 | JGI IMG/M metagenome (GOLD analysis project Ga0207930, IMG submission 184477) | Arctic peat soil microbial communities from Barrow, Alaska - NGEE Surface sample 210-3 shallow-092012 (SPAdes) | ecosystem: Environmental > Terrestrial > Soil > Wetlands > Peat ... | reverse complement strand
TGGTAGAGCAAAATATTGAAGCTGTTTTGGTTGTAAGTTCAAATCTTATCTTGGGCAATAATAATAGGTGTGATGGAATGGTAGACATGTTCCGCTTAGGTCGGAATGGTATATAAAACCATATGAGTTCAAGTCTTGTCACCTATAGATATGTTGTGGACTAATGGGTAAGTCATAAATTTTTGGTATTTATTATTGAGTGTTCGAATCACTCCAACATAAATAAAGGTGGATATAGTTCAAAAGGTAGAACAACTGAGTGTGGTACAGTAAGTTCCCTGTTCGAACCAGGGTATCCGCCCGTATAAGCCCGAGTAGTTTAAGGGTAAAACTTTAATCTCATCAATTAATAATGGGAATTCGATTTTCTCCTCAGGCTTCATAATACAAATAAATTTCATGATATTAATTTCTATATTTTCTTTATTACTTTCTAATGCCGTCACATTAAGACGAGATATTTCTATTCTTTTTAATAGAATAGCTATTATAGTATTAATTTATTCTATTTTACACCATGTAGTAGGTTTATCCATGTTAACTAAAGGTATAACTTTACACGGAGGTTTATTACATATAACTAATATAACACAAATATTTCAAATATTTATATTTATTATTAGTATAATAATACTGCAGTTTACCAGTTTTTACCCTAGAAAAGTTTGAGTTCCTGAATATTCTTCATTACAACAACAATTATTAAACAATTTTGTGTATTATAGAACCAAAATTATAAATAAAATGGGAGAACATTTTAAAATAATAGAATATCCTTTGATTTTATTATTTATTATTACAGGAGCCATTTTTTTAATATCAACTAATGATTTAGTTTCTATTTTTTTGGCTATAGAACTACAAAGTTATGGTCTATATTTGTTAAGTACTCTTTATAGAAACTCTGAACTAGCTACAACAGGAGGTCTTATTTATTTCTTGTTAGGAGGATTAAGTTCATGTTTTATATTATTAGGTACAAGTTTATTATATGCTAATTCTGGAACTACTAATCTGGACGGTATATATATTATAACTACTGTAAGTGAAATTAACAATTATTTTTATACATGATATCAACCTTATTACATAAATTTAGCTTTACTTATTTTTAGCGTGGGGTTTTTATTTAAAGTAAGTGCTGCTCCTTTTCATTTCTGGGCACCTGATGTTTATGATGCTATTCCCACTATAGTTACTACATTTGTAGCGATTATTGCAAAAATTTCTATATTTATATTTTTATTAGAAATAGTACATTATACTAGTAATTATTTTTTTAATTATAATTGAACATTTACTTTATTAGCTAGTTCATTATTATCTCTTATAATAGGGACTATAGTAGGTTTAACACAATTTAGAATAAAAAGATTACTTGCTTATAGTACTATTTCTCATGTGGGATTTATTTTATTAGCTTTAAGTATATCTAGTATTGAATCAATACAGGCTTTTATGTTTTATTTAATTCAATATTCTATTAGTAATTTAAATATTTTTATAATATTAGTAACAATCGGATTTTCTTTATTTTATTATATAAGTGAAAATAAAGATCATCTGGAATTAATAGACAAAAATAATTCACCTATTCAATTAATTAATCAATTAAAAGGATATTTTTATATAAACCCTTTATTAGCCTTAAGCTTGAGTATAACAATTTTTTCTTTTATAGGAATACCCCCTTTAATAGGATTTTTTGCAAAACAGATGGTTTTAAGTGCTGCTTTAGATAATGGATATATATTTTTATCTTTAGTAGGAATAATTACTAGTGTAATAGGAGCAGTTTATTATTTAAATGTAATTAAAGAAATATTTTTCTATTCACCTGAATATAAAATAAACCCTTTAATAAAAAATATAACTATTAAAGGAAATATTTATGATAATAATAATAATATTGTAAAATGTGTCACTTTTAATTATAAAAATATAGTAATGTCTAGTCCTATATCCTTAAGTATATCAATAATAACATTAATAATTTTATTGTTTATGTTTATGAATAAAGAATGATTAAGTATGGGTACCATATTGGTACAATTCTTATTTAATTATTAAATGAGTAGTATGACTTTTTTTATATTGTTAGTAACAATAATAGCTATGTTATTTTTAATTGTCAATTTCCTTCTTGCTCCTCATAATCCTTATCAAGAAAAGTACAGTATATTTGAATGCGGATTTCATAGTTTTTTAGGACAAAATCGTACTCAATTTGGAGTAAAATTCTTTCTATTTGCCCTAGTATACTTATTGTTAGACTTAGAAATTCTTCTTACTTTTCCTTTTGCAGTTAGTGAATATGTAAATAATATATATGGTTTAATAATAACATTAGGATTCATAGGAATAATAACTATAGGTTTTATATTTGAATTAGGTAAAAGTGCTTTAAAAATTGAAAGTAAACAAACTCTCAATTCATTTAAAACAAAAGCTTATTATAATACAGAACTATTAGGTAAAATAAATAATGAGAAATAAACATATGTTATTTATTTTTTAATTTATGGTTAAATTGAACTAAATTAATTATAATAATCATGATTTATAAATTTTAAGATTTCAATAAATTTACATTAGAAAAATGATACAAGCTGCAAAAATAATTGGTACAGGTTTAGCTACAACTGGGTTAATTGGAGCTGGAGTAGGAATAGGTGTAGTGTTTGGAGCATTAATTTTAGGTGTTGCAAGAAATCCTTCTTTAAGAGGTCAACTATTTGCTTACGCAATTTTAGGTTTTGCTTTTTCTGAAGCTACAGGGTTATTTGCTTTAATGATGGCTTTCTTACTTTTATATGTTGCTTAATATATAACTTTTTTAATTTAAGAATTTGCATAGATTCTTAATTAAATTAAAAAATTATGTTACTTTTTAATTCTATATATAAATTTGTATAGATAATATTTATTAATTAAAAAAAAATGCTTATATTTAAAAATTTATTTACTTATTATTCAGACGTACCTAGTGCTTGAGGTTTATATTTTCAAGATAGTGCTACTCCACAAATGGAAGGTTTAGTAGAGTTACATGATAATGTAATGTATTATTTAGTTATAATACTATTTAGTGTAGGATGAATAATATTGTCTATAATAAGAAATTATATTAACAGTAAATCACCTATATCACATAAATATTTGAATCATGGGACACTAATTGAATTAATATGAACTATAACTCCAGCAATTATATTAATATTAATTGCTTTTCCTTCTTTTAAATTATTATATTTAATGGACGAAGTTAGTGACCCTTCAATGTCAATTTTAGCTGAGGGTCATCAATGATATTGAAGTTATCAATATCCCGATTTCTTAGATTCAAATGATGAATTCATTGAATTTGATTCATATATAGTACCTGAATCTGATTTGGAGTTAGGAGGACTAAGAATGTTAGAAGTAGACAATAGAGTTATTCTTCCTGAATTAACACATGTTAGATTTATTGTTACATCTGGTGATGTTATTCATTCTTTTTCTTGTAGTGCTTTAGGTATAAAATGTGATGCTTATCCTGGAAGACTAAATCAAGCCTCTGTTTTCATAAATAGAGAAGGAGTTTTTTACGGTCAGTGTTCAGAAATTTGTGGTATTTTACATAGTTCAATGCCTATAGTTGTAGAAAGTCTAAGTTTAGAAAAATTTTTACTTTGATTAAGCCAACAATAGCTCTTTTTGTACTAATAATTAATATAGTTATATGGTTAAAAGCAATATATTTTATATTATTTATTAAAATAATATAAAATATATGTATATAAAGGTATGTTAGTTTAATGGTAAAACTTAGTGTTACGGCCACTCAGATATAAGTTCAAATCTTATACATTCCTAGTTATATAGATAATTAATTATAAATAATTCAGTTTATATCTTCAAATTATATTTATGAATTTAACTTTAATACTTTTTTTAATAGGAGTTTTAGGATTTGTATTAAATAGAAAAAATATTATATTAATGCTTATTTCTATAGAAATAATGCTTTTATCTATAACATTCTTAATATTGGTAAGTTCACTTACAATTGATGATATAATAGGTCAAACTTATGCTATATATATAATATCTATTGCAGGTGCAGAATCTGCAATAGGATTAGGTATTCTTGTTGCTTTCTATAGATTAAGAGGAAGTATAGCCATAGAATATAAATAATGTATTTAAGTGTAATAATTTTACCTTTATTAGGATCTATAGTTTCTGGCTTTTTTGGTAGAAAAGTTGGAGTTCAAGGAGTACAATGGATTACTTGTTTAAGTTTAATACTAACAACAATTTTAGCTGTAGTTATTTTCTTTGAAGTAGGATTTAATAATATTCCTGTTTCAATTTATTTATTTAGATGAATAGATAGCGAATGATTTAATGTAGTTTGAGGTTTTCAATTTGATAGTTTAACAGCTTCTATGTTAATACCAGTATTATTTATAAGTACATTAGTTCATATTTATTCTATAAGTTATATGAGTAGTGATCCTCACAATCAAAGATTTTTTAGTTATTTAAGTTTATTTACTTTTATGATGATAATTTTAGTAACTAGTAATAATTATTTATTAATGTTTGTAGGGTGAGAAGGTGTAGGAGTATGTTCATATTTGCTAGTTAATTTTTGGTTTACAAGAATAGCAGCAAATCAAAGTTCTATGTCTGCATTTTTGACGAATAGAGTAGGAGATTGCTTTTTAACTATAGGTATGTTTATTATATTATGATCTTTAGGAAATTTAGACTACTCTACAGTATTTTCTTTAGCACCTTATAACAATGAAAATATAATAACTATTATAGGGATATGCTTATTAATAGGTGCTATGGCAAAGAGTTCACAAGTGGGTCTTCATGTTTGATTACCTATGGCAATGGAAGGTCCTACTCCAGTTTCTGCTTTAATACATGCAGCTACAATGGTGACAGCCGGAGTATATTTATTAATGCGTTCTTCTCCTATTATTGAATATAGTTCAACTTTATTGTTATTATGTTTATGATTAGGAGCAATAACTACTATATTCAGTTCTCTTATAGGTTTATTTCAACAAGATATAAAAAAAGTTATAGCTTATTCTACAATGAGTCAACTAGGAATGATGGTTATAGCTATTGGACTATCTTCTTATAATATAGCTCTATTTCACTTAATTAATCATGCATTTTATAAGGGACTATTGTTTTTAGGTGCAGGAGCTATTATACATGCTGTAATGGATAACCAAGATTTTAGAAAATATGGGGGATTATTAGCTTATTTACCTTTAACATACTCAGTTATGTTCGTAGCTAGTTTAAGTTTAGTAGCCTTTCCTTTTATGACAGGATATTACAGTAAAGATTTTATACTTGAGTCAGCTTATGGACAATATTATTTTAGTAGTATAACTGTTTATATTATCGCTACAATAGGAGCGATTTTTACTACTTTATATTCAATTAAAGTTTTATACTTAACATTTATAACAAATCCTAACGGAAATTTTAATTCATATAAAAAAGCTCATGAAGGGAATATATTTTTAAGTTTACCCTTAGTTATATTAGCTATTTTTTCTATATTTTTTGGTTTTGTAGCTAAAGATATTTATTTAGGATTAGGCTCTGAATTTTTTGCAGATAATAGTTTATTTATTCATCCTTTTCATGAAATAACTATAGATACAGAATTTGGTGTAGATACTTTATTTAAAATATTACCTTTTATTTTTACAGTCTTTTTTAGTTTAATAACAGTAATATTGTTAGAGTATTTACCTAAACTTATAAATAATTTTAAATTATCAAGATTAGGTTATTTTATATTTGGATTTTTTAGTCAACGCTTTAATATAGAATTACTATATAATTATTATATAGTAAACTTAATATTAAAATTGGGAGGACAAACTACTAAGATTTTAGACAAAGGAAGCATAGAATTAATAGGACCCTATGGATTAGAAAAAGGTTTAATTACATTAAGTAAAATTATTACTATTTTTAATACATCTGTTGTTACTACTTATGCTTTATATATATTAGTAGGCCTTTTTGCTTATTTATTTAGTATTACCTTTATGGATACTAATATTAATATAATATTATTAATATTACTTTCTTTAAATATCATTATATTTAAATATAAATAATAAAAAATTTTAAGGCAATAATACCTAATAGAGTCAAATCTCTAATTAATCAAATGAAAAATGAGATATATTTAAATATAAAATGAGAATTATAAAAAGTCATTCTTTGCTGAAATTAGCTAATGCCTATTTAATAGATGCATCACAGCCAAGTAATATCAGCTATCTATGAAATTTCGGTTCTTTATTAGCAGTTTGTTTAATTATACAAATTGTTACAGGAGTAACTTTAGCTATGCATTATAGCCCTAATGTTACTGAAGCTTTTAATTCAATAGAGCATATCATGCGTGATGTTAATAATGGGTGATTAATACGTTATTTACATAGTAATACAGCTTCAGCTTTTTTTCTATTAGTTTATTTACATGTAGGAAGAGGTATGTATTATGGATCTTATAAAAGTCCAAGAACATTAGTTTGAGTAATAGGTACTATTATGCTTATACTTATGATGGCTATTGGATTTTTAGGTTATGTTTTACCATACGGTCAAATGAGCTTATGAGGTGCTACAGTTATAACTAACCTTATTAGTGCTATACCTTGAATAGGACAAGATATAGTTGAATTTATTTGAGGAGGATTTAGTGTAAATAATGCTACATTAAACAGATTTTTTGCTTTACATTTTGTTTTACCTTTTGTTTTAGCTGCTTTAGTACTAATGCATTTAATAGTACTTCATGATACAGCAGGATCAAGTAATCCTTTAGGAGTATCAGGTAATTATGATAGAATAACTTTTGCTCCCTATTATTTATTCAAAGATTTAATTACAATTTTTATATTTATATTTATATTAAGTATATTTGTATTTTTTATGCCAAACGTTCTAGGTGACAGTGAAAACTATGTAATGGCAAATCCAATGCAAACTCCAGCTGCCATAGTACCAGAATGATATCTTTTACCTTTTTACGCTATATTAAGATCTATTCCTAATAAATTATTAGGAGTTATTGCTATGTTTAGCGCTTTATTAATTATATTGGCATTACCTTTCACAGATCTTAGTTGATCTAAAGGTTTACAATTTAAGCCTTTAAGTAAAATAATATTTTATATATTTATAGCTAATTTTTTAATATTAATGCAATTAGGATCTAAACACGTAGAATCTCCTTTTATTGAATTTGGTCAAATAAGTACTGCTTTGTATTTTGGTTATTTCTTAGTATTAGTACCTTTTATTAGTTTAATTGAAAACACTTTAATAGATTTACGAGGAAAAAATTAATAAACATCTATAATTATTAATATAAATTTTTAATGGAAAATAATAATTAAATATATTTAATTATTAAGATTATGTAGTAAATGGTTTACATTTTGATTGCAAATCTTAAATATGAGGTTCAATTCCTCCATAATCTTTTGTTACTTTTTTTATAAAGATATATTTTTATGCATCTATATTTTACATATTAACTATTTTTAAATTAAAATAGTATTTTATATTATTATAGACTAATTAATTTAAGCAGTGGTGAAACATGAAACAACAAAGAAATAAATTTACGATCTTCAATATCCCTTTGAATAGAACGATGATTTTTATCAACAAATGCTAAAGATATAGGAACTTCCTACTTAATTGTAGCATTATTTTCAGGGTTATTAGGAACAGCCTTTTCTGTTCTTATAAGACTTGAACTTAGTGGTCCTGGAGTACAATTTATAGCGGATAATCAATTATATAATAGTCTTATTACAGCTCACGCTCTTTTAATGATATTTTTTATGGTTATGCCAGCTTTAATTGGAGGATTTGGTAATTTTTTATTACCTTTAATGGTAGGTGGACCTGATATGGCATTCCCCAGACTTAATAATATAAGTTATTGATTATTAATACCTAGTTTATTACTATTAGTTTTTTCATCTTGTATAGAAGGTGGGGCAGGTACAGGTTGAACTCTTTATCCTCCATTATCAGGAATACAAAGTCATAGTGGACCTAGTGTAGATTTAGCTATATTTGCTTTACATTTAGCAGGGGTTAGTAGTTTATTAGGTGCTATAAACTTTATAACTACCGTTGTAAATATGAGAACTCCAGGTATAAGATTACATAAATTAGCATTATTTGGATGAGCTGTTGTTATTACAGCAGTACTTCTTTTATTATCTCTTCCAGTTCTAGCAGGAGGAATAACAATGTTATTAACAGATAGAAATTTTAATACTTCATTTTTCGAAACAGCAGGAGGTGGTGATCCTATCTTATTTCAACATCTTTTCTGATTTTTTGGTCATCCTGAAGTATATATATTAATTATCCCAGGCTTTGGAATAATTAGTACAACTATAGCCGCAAATTCAAACAAATCTGTGTTTGGTTACATTGGAATGGTTTATGCTATGATGTCTATTGGAATATTAGGATTTATCGTTTGAAGTCATCATATGTATACTGTTGGTTTAGACGTGGATACAAGAGCTTATTTTACAGCTGCTTCATTAATTATAGCAGTACCTACAGGTATTAAAATATTCTCGTGATTAGCTACATGTTATGGAGGTTCTGTTAAAATGACTCCATCTATGTTATTTGCTTTAGGTTTTGTATTTATGTTTACAATTGGAGGATTATCAGGAGTTGTTTTAGCAAATGCGTCACTTGATATAGCATTTCACGATACTTATTACGTTGTAGCTCATTTTCATTATGTTTTAAGCATGGGTGCTGTTTTTGCATTGTTTAGTGCATGATATTTTTGAATACCTAAAATACTAGGTTTAAATTATAATATTTTATTAGCTAAAGTGCATTTCTGAATTTTATTTATAGGAGTTAATCTTACATTTTTTCCTCAACATTTCTTAGGTTTACAGGGAATGCCTAGACGGATAAGTGATTATCCTGATGCATTTGCAGGATGAAATTTAATAAGTAGTTTTGGATCTATTATAAGTCTTGTAGCTGTTGGATTATTTTTATATGTAATTTATGCACAACTAACTGAAAATAGTCTTGCTACTAGAAATCCCTGAGGAAATTGATCTTTCTTCGATGATACTTTACAAGGTTCTTTACATAGAAATTCTACAAGTTTAGAATGAGTATTAAGTAGTCCACCTAAACCTCATTCTTTTGTTAGTCTTCCTATACAAAGTGCACCAAGTTCTATTATAATTTTTTAGCTTTAGTATATGTTACTTAGCTGTCTCACATTGAAGCTAATTACATTTGACTTCTACAGATGTTTTTTACATATTTGCGCAGTATACTTAAAGATAAAAATGCCTATTTATTAAAAAGAATTACTTAAAATCATAGAATCATTTACTATTTATGATGTAAAATTTTTATAGCTTAAATAGTTTATAAAGTAAAAAAAAAGAACAAATAAATGTTATTATCTTCTTTATTATTAATACCGATATTAGGTATATTTTTAATATCTAGTACAGTTCCGTATGGATCTAATTATATTGAAATAAAATACTGTAAAACTATCGCTTTGACAACATCTATTGTAAATTTAATAATATCTTTAGTAATATATATACTATTTGATTTTAGTACAAATCAATTTCAATTTGTTCAAGAAAGTTATAATGTTCAATTTTTTGATGTATATTTAGGTATTGATGGTTTATCCATATACTTTGTATTATTAACTACAATAATAATGCCTTTGGCCTTATTATCTAATTGAAATTCTATTACACAAAATATAAAATCTTATTTAATACTTATATTACTTTTAGAAACATTATTGCTAGCCGTGTTCTTGGTATTAGATATATTATTATTTTATATTTTTTTTGAGAGTATATTACCTCCTTTATTTTTATTAATAGGATTATTTGGATCTAGTAATAAAGTAAGAGCCAGTTTTTATATATTCTTATATACATTATGAGGATCTTTATTTTTGTTATTATCTATTTTAGCCATGTCTTCTATAATGGGAACTACTGATTTTGATGCATTATTTAAAACAAATTTTAATTATACTACTCAAGTATTTTTATTTTTTGGAATATTTATAGCATTTGCTGTAAAAACTCCTACAATTTTTTTAAATAATTGATTATTAAAAGCTCATGTAGAATCTCCATTAGGTGGAAGTATAATATTAGCTGCAATAGTTTTAAAATTAAGTTTATATGGTATATTTAGATTAATTTTACCTATACTACCTAAAGCTTCTTTAGATTATACATATATAGTATATGTAATAGGTGTTATTACTATAATTTATGCTAGTTTTAGTACGTTAAGAACTACTGACATTAAAGAGTTAATAGCTTATAGCTCAGTGTCTCATGCTGCTGTTTATTTAATGGGAGTATTCAGTAATACAATTCAAGGTATAGAAGGTGGTATACTTTTAGGTTTAGGGCATGGATTTGTTTCTAGTGGTTTATTTATATGTGCAGGAGGTATATTATATGATAGATCTGGAACTAGATTAATATACTTTTATAAAGGTATAGCTCAAATAATGCCTTTATTTTCCATATTATTTTTTATATTATCATTAGGAAATTGTGGTGTACCATTAACTTTAAATTTTGTAGGAGAATTCATGTCTCTTTACGGAAGTTTTGAAAAATTACCTTTATTAGGTGCTCTTGCTAGCTCTTCTATAATATTATCTGCAGCATATACTATATATATGTTTAATAGAATAGCATTTGGGGGTTCATTTACTAGATTTTTTGAAGAAAATATAAGTGATCTTACTTTAAGAGAATTTTTATTACTTTTAATACTAGTTTTGTTTACAGTAATATTGGGAATATATCCATCTTTTATACTAGACGGCTTACATTATTCAGTAGCAAACTTAATTTATTTTTTATAAATAAAGTATAAAAAGGATTATATAAATCCTTTCTTTCTCATTAGCTCAATGGTAGAGCATAATACTTCTAATATTAGGATTTTAGTTCGACTCTAAAATGAGAATTTTAAAATAAATAATTTATTATAAATAATCAGATAATTATTTTTACTTACTTTCATATTAGAAAAATTTATTATTATTTCTAATATAAAAAGACTTATTATTCTTTATTTATGTTATATTCTACTATAACAATTTCTATAATAGAAGTTCTTTTAGTATTAGTTCCTGCATTATTAGCTGTAGCTTATGTAACTTTAGCCGAAAGAAAAACAATGGGTAGTATGCAAAGAAGATTAGGTCCTAATATTGTAGGATATTATGGATTATTACAGGCTTTTGCTGATGCTTTAAAATTGTTATTAAAGGAATATGTAGCCCCTACACAATCTAATATGGTATTATTTTTTTTAGGGCCTATTGTTACTTTAATCTTTTCTTTATTAGGTTATGCCGTAATTCCTTATGGACCTGGTTTATCTATTAATGATTTTAATTTAGGTATATTATATATTTTAGCAGTTTCATCTATAGCTACCTATGGTATATTATTAGCTGGTTGAAGTGCTAACAGTAAGTATGCTTTTTTAGGTTCTTTACGTAGTACAGCCCAATTAATAAGTTATGAATTAATATTAAGTTCTGCTATATTATTAATTATTATGTTAACAGGAAATTTAAATTTAACTATTAATATTGAAGCCCAAAAAGCTATTTGATTTTTATTCCCTTTATTCCCTATATTTATTATATTTTTTATAGGATCTATTGCCGAAACAAATAGAGCTCCTTTTGATTTAGCTGAAGCTGAATCAGAGTTAGTTAGTGGATTTATGACTGAACACGCTGCTGTAATATTTGTGTTTTTCTTTTTAGCAGAATATGCCAGTATAGTTTTAATGTGTATATTAACTAGTATATTGTTTATAGGAGGATATTTACTATTTACTTATATTCCTGTATATTTAATAAACTTTTCTGTATATTTTGAACATATTAATTCTATAATAAGTAACCCTATTATAGAAGGATTATTATATGGTTTAAGTTTAGGATTAAAAACTTCAATTATGATATTTGTATTTATTTGAGTAAGAGCTTCATTTCCTAGAATACGTTTCGATCAACTTATGTCTTTTTGTTGAACAATTTTATTACCTATAATTTTCGCTATAATTATATTAGTACCTTGTATATTGTACAGTTATAATATATTCCCCATAAATATTAATATATTATAATCTTATACAACTTATTATATAAATCTTGTTAGTTAATTAACGTTTATACTTTAAAGTATTAAAAAAGAAAATTAAAAAATTTAATGCCTCAATTAGTACCTTTTTATTATATAAATCAAGTAGTTTTTAGTTTTGTTATATTAACTATTATGATTTATATGTTTTCTAAATACATATTACCTAGATTTGTACGTCTATTTTTATCTCGTACTTTTATTTCAAAACTTTTTTAATATATACTATTTAACAAATATTTAAAAATATTTTTATACTATATAGTTAGTTTTTTCAAGATTTACACAGTTTTGCTTCAAAATGAATATGAAAATTAACATTTTTACAGAAATACCTAGTCCTTTAGATCAATTTGAAATAAGAGACCTGTTAAGTTTAGATATAGCTATATTAAATGGTTGACATTTATCTATAACTAATACAGGACTTTATTTAACAGTAGGAGTATTGTTTATATTAGGACTTTATATCTTAAGCACTAATTATAATAAAATAGTTAGTAATAACTGATCAATTAGTCAAGAATCTTTATATGCAACTATTTACAGTATAGTTGCAAACCAAATTAATTCTAAAAATGGTCAAAAATATTTTCCTTTTATTTATACTTTATTTATATTTATTTTAATTAATAATTTAATAGGTATGATACCTTATAGCTTCGCATCTACAAGCCATTTTGTATTAACATTTGCTTTAAGCTTTACAATTGTTCTAGGTGCTACTATATTAGGGTTTCAACAACACGGACTCCAATTTTTTTCTTTATTAGTACCAGCTGGTTGTCCTATAGGATTATTGCCTTTATTAATATTAATAGAGTTTATTTCATATCTTGCCCGTAATATTTCTTTAGGTTTAAGATTAGCTGCTAATATTTTATCAGGTCATATGTTACTTAGTATTTTAGCAGGATTTACTTATAATATTATGACAAGTGGTGTAATATTCTTTTTTTTAGGTTTATTACCATTATCTTTTATTATTGCATTCTCAGGTCTAGAGTTAGGAATCGCTTTTATACAGGCACAAGTTTTTGTAGTTTTATCATCAGGTTATATAAAAGATGGTTTAGATTTACATTAAATTAATTTATAATAAATTCTTAGTGATATATAAATGTAAGGAAAGTCTATAAATATTTATATATGTATATTTATTTAAATATATTTTACTAAAGTAAGGGTATTTAATAGACAATATTAATGAATTTTTTAATCTAACTAGATTAAACGACATAATATCATTATGGACATATAAGCCGACATATTATTTTCTTTTAGATATTAACTATTTATAGCTTAAATAAATCCGAGATATAAATTAAAAACACATAAGTGATATAATTGATCAATAAATTTAATCAATTATATCGATTCTACCATAATTAGATGAGTTTGGTGATGGCTCTGAATGAACGCTATCCAAATGCTTGACACATGCTAATCGAACGTTTAATTAAGCTATTAGCCTAATTAAAAGTGGTGTACAGGTGAGTGTAAAATATTCTACCTATCTTAAAGTGAAAGTAAATCTTTCATAAATTATTTTTTTAATTTATTATATAGTAATTTTACTATTTCTTATTTATCTATAGAAATTAAAAAAACTGTAGTATATTTGGTTATAGTGTAACTCTGGCATATATTGTTATTAAACTCTTACCTTATAATATAGGTAGTATTATTTAAAAAGGAAGAATAAATAAATTATAAATATAATAAATAACAAAAATAAAAGCAAAAAAGGTATAAATTACCGCTTTAGGAGGAAAAGAAATATTTGTCGAGAAACAGTAGTTGTTAAGGTAATGGCTTAACTAGCTTATAATTCTCGGAGTTGAAACTGAGATGGTTGATCAACCACATTGGGGATGAAAAAATCCCAAGGCAAGCGAGCACAGCAGTGGGGAATTTTAGTCAATGGCCTAAGGGCTGAACTGGCAATTTGGAGGATAAAAAAAAGAGTTCTACTCTATAATTATATCATAGTATATGGTAAATTATAGGAATATATATTTAAAGATGCCTGTGTGAATTATAATTCACGCATATAAATATATGGAACTTTGTCTGTATACATATGGATAATGACGATATGTACATATGTCTTGACTAATTACGTGCCAGCAGTCGCGGTAATACGTAAGAGACTAGTGTTATTCATCTTAAATAGGTTTAAAGGGTACCTAGACGGAAAAATTTGCTTATTAAAGGACGATTTTTCTAGAGTTTTATATGAGAAGATAGTACCTTTTGTGTTTAGAGATGATATTTGTTCATACTTAAGGGACTGGTAAAGGCGAAAGCAATCTTTTATGTAAAAACTGACGTTGAGGGACGAAGGCTATGGTAACGAACAGGATTAGATACCCTAGTAGTCTTAGCAGAGAATGATGAATGCCATAGATTAGATATTTTTGATCTATAAATGAAAATGTAAGCATTCCACCTCAAGAGTAATGCGGCAACGCAGAAACTGAAATCACTAGACCGTTTCTGACACCAGCAGTGAAGTATGTTATTTAATTCGGTGATCCACGAAAAACCTTACCACAATTTGAATATTATAATAATATATTACTTGATAAAAAAAGTAATGAAAAATTTGTTATTATAAATACAAGCGTTGCACGGCTGTCTTCAGTTAATGTTGTGAAACTGTGGTCTACGCCATGGAATTAACGAAAGCCTTTGCTTTACTTAGTTAATAGTAAAGCGTTTCCTCCTGTATATGGGGAGATGAGAAAAAGGATAAAGGCAAGTCATCATGGCCTTGATATTGTGGGCTATAGACGTGCCACATATTCCTAAACAAAGAGAAGCAAAAATTAAGTTTTAGCAAATCTCACAAAATAGGATAAAAAGAATATGGATTGTAGTCTGAAACTCGGCTGCATGAATAAGAAATTGCTAGTAATCGTGAATCACAAATTGTCACGGTGAATATAACCTCGGATTGGTACTAATCACTCGTCACATGCTGAAAGTAATTAGCCGCAATAAGTTTGCTTTCTGATACTAAATGTTCCAATAATACACAAGATTTATTAATTAGCTTCAGATTCTTCGTATGCGCAATTATAATTAGTGTTAAGTCGAAATACAGTTCGTGTAGTGGAAGTTGCACGGGATTAATTAGTTTAAAAAATACACTTTATATATAATTTATATATTATATGTAAAAGGAAGGTTCCGTTTGTAGGTATGACGGGTTGAGCTGTAAACTCAATAGCTATACTGGCTATCGAAGGTTCGAGTCCTTTTCTTCCTATTAAGCTTCTATAGCTCAACGGCAGAGCATAATACTGTTAATATTATGATAGATGTTCAATTCATCTTAGAGGCTATTATTAATTTATGATCTTAAATTGTTAATTTTATTTTTCTCGCTTCTGCTTTTTTTTATTAAAATAATCAATTGTAATTATTATTATAATATAATATGACAAATTTACTACGAAGTAATTTTCAACAACATCCTTTTCATTTAGTGTCACCGTCTCCTTGACCTATTTATACAAGTATTTGTTTATTAATTCTAACTACAAGTGCTGCATTATCTTTACATACTTTTCTAAATGGTTATTTCTTAGTATATATAGGTGTTATTCTTGTAATATCAGGTATGTCTTTTTGATTTAGAGATGTAATCAGTGAAGCAACTTTATTAGGTGATCACACATTAGCCGTACAAAAAGGATTAAATTTAGGAGTAATTTTATTTATAGTTTCTGAAGCATTATTTTTCATGGCTATATTTTGAGCATTTTTTCATAGTGCGTTAACTCCTACTGTAGAACTAGGGGGTCAATGACCACCTATAGGTATTGAACCTGTTAATCCTTTTGAGTTACCTCTTCTAAACACTATAGTATTATTATCGAGTGGAGCTACAGTAACGTATGCTCATCATTCTTTAATAAAAGGAGAAAGATCAGGTGCATTATGAGGATCAGTTTTTACTATATTATTAGCCATTGTTTTTACAGCTTTCCAAGTTATTGAATATAGTGTTTCATCATTTACTATAAGTGACGGTGCTTTTGGTACATGTTTCTTTTTTGGTACAGGTTTTCATGGATTACATGTTATAATAGGAACTATCTTTTTAACAGTAGCTTTGTGAAGAATATTTGCTTATCATTTAACAGACAATCATCATGTAGGGTTTGAAGGAGGTATTTTATACTGACATTTTGTAGATGTAGTATGGCTTTTTTTGTATATATCGATATATTACTGAGGGTCTTAGGCGGTAATATATCAACAAATTTTATTAAACCTATAACACATATCATAATGAAAAAGTTAAATTTTATTTTTTTAATTGATTGTAAAGACAAATTGTCTAGTGATAACAATATAACATTATATAGCAATTGTCTAGGGGAATTAATAATTTTTGTCTCCTTAAAAGATATTATTTTAAGCTTAAAGCCGGACATATTAGAAAAATTATTAAATATATTAATTTACTTTTTAAATAAAATATCTATTTTTTATAGAATTATCTTATTATTAATTGACAAAATAATAATAATTTATATTATTATAAAATTTATTTATAACTTTATTAGTTCTACTTTAGTATTGAAATTTAATGTTTCTAATAAGGATGAATATCCTAAACGCGATAGATCTCCAGAAGAAGAAGAAAATACTGAATCATCAGCTTGAAAGGAAAGACTGGATAAAATTGAAGAAAGAGAAATGGATATTAAAGACTTGAGAAAGGATTTAAAGGAAGCTGAAAATGCGGTGAGAATAGAAAATAATCCTAATTTTCCTCCTCAAGTAAAATCTAATAATAGACATTTAAGAAGTATTGAAGAAAATTATCCTGAATTTTTTGATAGTGATGATGATGCTAATAATACAAATAGGGGATTAAGTAGAGTAATAAATCATTTAAAAAAGGAAGAACAATCCTTGATTCAACAACTTGAAGATTTAAAAAGAACACCTAATGAAGCATTAGATGATTTACCTGCTGAAATGCCAGGAATATCTGAAGATGGTGAATAAATATTTGTATTACTTAGTAATATAAAAGGGGTTTTAGTATTAAGGTAATACATATGACTTTTAATCATACAGAAATAGGTTCGATTCCTGTAGACCCTAAATAATAAGCGATTATAGTTTAAGGGTAGAATATTCATTTACCAAATGAGAAGTGTCAGTTCGAGTCTGACTAATTGTAAAAAAAAATGAATCTCTATAAAAGAGTGTAGTTTAAGGGTAAAACGGTAATTTTCCACATTACAAATCTGGATTCGATTTCCAGTATTCTTACATAATTTATTTTTAGAATTAGTAACTTAATAGGTAAAGAACTTTCTTGTCACGAAAGGAGATGCCGGTTCGATGCTGGTCTAATTCGTTTAAAGGAAAAGTTGCTATAGGTAAAGCAAAATATTTGCTATATATTGTGTATTAACACTTGGATGTTCGACTCATCTCTTTTCCGATTAAGGAAGAGTTGTTATAGGTAAAACAAGATATTTACTAAATATTATGCATAGACATTTGAGGGTTCGAATCTTTCCTCTTCCGTACATAGGAGTATCGTCTAATTGGTAGGATAGCAGACTTCAAATCTGTTTGGTTTCAGTTCGAGTCTGAATACTTTTGTACAATATAACTATTTGATTAATGATTGACTTTTCTCCCTAGAGATAAATATAATTTTATATGAACAATTTATTTATAATAAACGAGTATTTTACAAACGGTTATGTAGACTATATGTTAAATATATTGTCTTTATTAGCAATAATTAACGCTATATTGATAATTGTAAGTAAAAATCCTATTGTATCAATTCTGTTTTTAATTGGATTATTTGCTAGTATTTCTAGTTATTTAATCCTTATAGGTTTAAGTTTTATAGGACTATCTTATTTAATAGTTTATATAGGAGCTGTATCTATTTTATTTTTATTTATATTAATGTTAATTAATATAAGAATAAGTGAACTTCAAAGCAATACTAAAAATAGTATACCTTTAGCTATAATTATAACTATTTTTTTTAATTATACATTATTTCAAAGTTTACCTTATAGTATTATTTCAGATAATTCCACTGTTTTTATTAAAGATGCTTTATATAATTTTCCTTGAAATCAACTAAAAAACTTTTATTTAGACTTTAAAGCAAATAAAACTGATGTTTTATTTGTTACTAGTAAAACTTGAGAAGGGAATTTATTAGAGAATGATCATATTACAAGTATAGGTAACATTATGTATACTAATTATAATTTATGACTACTTATAACAAGCCTTATCTTATTATTAGCTATGGTAGGTGCTATAGTTATAACTATAAAACAAAAAAATTAAAATTAAATTTTTTAAGAGATTAACTCAATGGTAGAGTAGCTACTTTACACGTAGAAGGTTAGGTGTTCGACTCACCTATCTCTTATAGAAAACAATGTTAGGTCTATTTTTAATAATCCAATTAAAAATAATATATATAAAATTTAATTATAAAACTCCTGTATTATTGAAAAATTTAATTAATAACAAGAGTTATATAGGTTCAGCAATAAACTTAATAAAAATATTCACTGTTCTTCATTCAACAAAATGTCTTATGTATACGTCGAATAAAAGTCATAATGCATTATTAAAATACGGTTATGAAAATTATAATACTATTATACGTTTAAACATATTATTTTTCCTATAAATGCAATATTGTATTAATTTATATGATATTTAAGTTCTTTAATTTAAGGGTAAAATGTATCTTTGATAAGGATATTATTCAAGTTCAAGTCTTGAAAGAATTAGAATATAAATATAGGCGTTTATTAAAGAGAATTGACCGAGTTGGTTTAAGGTGACTAGTTTGAGTTTAGTTAAAGATTTGTCTTTCAAAGGTTCGAATCCTTTATTCTCTGAAAACACGGGTTAGAGTCAGATTGGTGCGACGCATCTTTTGGGTAGATGAGACTCTTAGTTCGAACCTAAGTAACCCGAGGGTAAAGTAGAAATACTTTAGAAATGTACGTGATATATAAAAATATTTATATAACAATATTTAAGTATATAAAGAAACTATTAAGGATATCTAGCTACATA
>Ga0207930_1000154_pt1 | contig 19366 bp, 14 predicted proteins | sample NGESurshal092012_7_FD_184477 | JGI IMG/M metagenome (GOLD analysis project Ga0207930, IMG submission 184477) | Arctic peat soil microbial communities from Barrow, Alaska - NGEE Surface sample 210-3 shallow-092012 (SPAdes) | ecosystem: Environmental > Terrestrial > Soil > Wetlands > Peat ... | reverse complement strand
CGAAGAAATCTCCCGGGCCCTCCAAGGGCCACGCCCTCGCCTTCATGGCCGAGCATCTTGTCTCCGAGATTGATTCATACGACTTCGTCCTCGTCTTCGACGCCGATATGCGCCTGCCGGAGAGGTTCTTCCGCGACCTGAACGTACCGGACGGCGCAGAGGTCTTCCAGCTGCCCGTGAGGCCCGTAGGCGTCCCCGGACCCGGCGCGCCGCGCGTCGAGGCGCTCTCCCTCGCCGAGACGCGGCTCGACGACCTCGCGCGCGATGCGGAGGGACTGCCGGTGCGGCTGCGCGGCAAGGCGATGGGCTTTTCGCCGCGGGCCTTTCGCCTCGGACCCGCGGCCGCGACGCGAACGACGGCGGAGGACTCGGAGGCGACGCTCGCCCTCCTCGCGAAGGACGTCGCCGTCCGCGCGCTGAGCGGCCCGTTCGCGTTCGACGAGCCCGCCCCCGCGGCCGCGGCGATGGCGCGATCGCGCGCGCGGTGGTTCGGCGGTCACCTGAAGCTCCTCGCGACGGGCTTCGGCGATCTCCTGAGTCTCGCAGGGAAAAGCCCGAAGCGGGCGTTCGTCCTCGCGTGCGATCTCTGGCTGAGGCCGAGATTGTTCGTGCTGCTTGCCCTCGCGTTTCTGGCGATCGGGTCGGACGTCGCTTTGCTGTTCTTTTCTTCGAAGGGCGCGTGGACGGTACTTCTGGTTTTCCTCCTGCTTCTTTCACTCGAAGCGAAAACCACACTGGTCTTCGAGTGGCTCTTGCTCGCCGCGCTCCGCCGCCGCATAGGCTATCCGCCCGAAATCCCCGCAGTGACCCTCGGCGATCTTTATTCCTCGTTCTTGATGTGGGCGTGCGCGGCTGGCCTCGCGCTTCTCGCGCCGTCGCGCTGGCACCGGGCGCGGGCTCCGGCGTGAAAGCCGTCCTTCTCGTCCCGCGCCTTCCCGGGACGGGCTTCACGGGCGATCGCCTGCGGGCGGAGCTGCACCTTCTCGCGCTCAACGAGGCCGGCTACGAGACGGCGCTCGTGGGCGGAATCGCCTCGGGGAAAGAGCCGCACGTCCCTCTCACTGCGTCCGTCCACCCGGTTCCCCTAACACCTTCGCGCATACCCCTCGCGCTCGCGCGGGCCCTCCTTGCGGGCGATCCGCTCCAGTCGGCGCTCTTTTCCGGCGACTTTCGCGCCGCGCTGAGGGAGGCCGGCCGCGCGGACCTCTTCGTGGCTCTCCTGCTTCCGCGTCTCCTGCGGCATGTCGAAGGTGCGCTGACGGAGGCCCCGCTCGTCGTGGACTTCGTGGATGCGCTCGCCGAGGCCGCGCGTCAGGCGGCACGGAATGACCCCGCGCCGTGGCGCCGGGCGTACTGGACCGTCGAGGCGCCACGCCTCGCGGTCGCCGAGGCGCGGGCCGCCCGGGGCGCGGCGGTCCTCCTCGCGACGACCCCGTACGATGCCGCGCATCTCCCCGCCGGCACGCGCGCCGTGGCGAACGGCGTTACGCTGCTGCCGCTGGGACCTTCGGAGCGCCCGCCGACCGTGGCCTTCACCGGGCGTCTCATGTACCGTCCGAATCGCTTGGCGGCGCGACGACTGCTCCGCGACATCTGGCCGCGCGTGCGGCGCGCCGTGCCGGACGCTCGCCTTTTGGTGGGCGGAGCCGAGGCGCCCGGCGAGGTCCGCGCGTCCGAGGGGCGCGAGGGTGTCGAGGTCGTGAGCCCGGTGGCGGACATGGCGGCCTTCCTGAGGAGGGCGCGTGTCGTCGCCCTACCCGTGGACCTCGGAACGGGCACTCCGAACAAGCTTTTCGAGGCCTTCGAAGCCGGGGCGGCGGTCGTCGCCTCGGCCGGCGTCATCGCGCGCGCCAGCTCGCCAGGCGCGAGAGCTCCCGCGCGCGCCGCGGTCACGGACGAGGAGTTCGCGCGAGAGATCACGGCCTATCTCACGGATCCTGAGCAGGCCGCGCGCGACGGCGCGGCCTGTCGCGCGTTTGCCGAGGCGCACGCGGACCGCCGCGCCTCCGTCGCGGCTCTCGCCGCGGCTTACCGCGCAGCGGTGGAGGGCGCGTGAGACCCCGCGGCGAAAGACCCGGCAGGGGCTGGCTTCTCGCGGCAGGCGACGTGTCCGTCGCGGTCGGTCTCTTCACGTTGATCGTCGCGGTCCGCCGGCTTCTCGCGCTGCCGGGGACGGCCGGAAAGCTGCCGGCGTCCAATCTCTCGCTGGAGGTTCCGTGGCTCGCGCTCGTGGGCTTCGTGGCCGTCGTGGCGCTCTGGCTCGGGGGAACGTACGACGAGCCGCTCGCGTCGGTGAAGGGGCGGGGCGGCCTGCTCGTGTCCGCGCTCGTCGCGGGCGGCCTGCTCCTCGCAGCGTACTTTTTCGCGGGCCGCGCCGTGCCGAGGACGGTTCTCCTCGTCTACGTGCCGCTTCTGTCGTTCGCGGTCGGGCTCTGGCGCTCGTTCGCCGAGGTCCTCGCGCCGATCGGCACGCGCGCGGTCCTCGTGCTCGGCTCCGGAGAGGATGCCCGGCGCGCGGCCGAAGCCCTGCGCGCGGGCCAGATCACGGGCCACTCGCTGGCGGGCTGGAGCGAGAGCGCGTCGCTCGAAGACCTGAAGGGTGCCGAGGACGTGATTTTCGCGTCCGACCGGCCCGAGGACCGGCCGAGGCTCGTCGCGCTTCTCGAGAGGAGCCTCGAGAACGACTTCGACCTCTGGATCCTTCCCGGGCTCGCCGACATCGTGTCGTCGCGCGCCGTCACGAGGAGTCTCGCGGATCTGCCGTTGACGCCGGTCGCGACGCGCGGCGCGAGCTTCCTCGCGTTCGCATGGCGCCGTGCGCTCGACCTCGTCGTCGGAGTCGTCTTGCTGGCTGCCGCGGCTCCGATCCTCCTCCTCGTCACGCTCGCGGTCGTGCTCGGCAGCCCGGGCGCTCCCTGGATCCGCCAGCGCCGGGTCGGCCTTGGCGGCCGCGAATTCCTTTTGTGGAAGGTGCGCACGATGCAGGCCGACGCGGAGGCTCGGACGGGGCCGACGCTCTCCGGCCGCTACGACGAACGGGTGACGCGTGCCGGCGCATTCCTGAGGCGGACTCGGCTGGACGAGCTGCCGCAGCTTCTGCACGTGGTGGGCGGCTCGATGAGCCTCATCGGGCCGCGGCCCGAACGCCCGGAATTCGTGGCGGCGTACGAGAAGGAGATCCCCGCGTACCGGCTGCGCCATGCGCTCAAGCCGGGCCTTACGGGCCTCGCGCAGGTCATGGGTGCGTATGCGACGAAGCCGGACGTGAAGCTGCGATACGACCTCGGCTATCTGTTCCACTGGACGCCGTTCCTGGACGTCTTTATCCTGCTGCGCACGATCGTGACGGTTCTGAAGGGGAGCGGGATATGACCCAGACGCCGGGGCGAGAGGACTTCCTTTTCTCCCGTGAGCGTGAGCCGCACGCTCTCAGGGCGCGCGAGATTCTCCGCCGCCACGCGGAGATTCGTTCGCTCGCCGGACGAAACGCATGGAGCGCTCTTCTCGTGGCCTTTCTCGTCGTGCTGCAAACCTCGCTCGCAGCGCTCGTGTCACATGTCCCGCTCTGGGTCGCGCTCCTGGCCGCCTTCGCGGTTGGCGCTTTCCTGGATCACACCCTCTGGGTGCTCATCCACGAGTGCTCTCACAACCTCGTGTTCCGGCGTGCGTCCTGGAACCGGATCGCCGCGATCGCCGCGAATCTCCCGCACATCCTGCCGAGCGCAATCTCGTTCCAGACCTACCACCTGAAGCACCACGCGTTTCAGGGCGTCTACGAGCTGGACGCGGACATCCCGAGTCGCTGGGAAGCGCGGCTCGTCGGACATTCCGCGCTGAAAAAGGCGCTCTGGCTCCTCCTCTTTCCGATCTTTCAGGTCACGCGCCCGCCGCGCCTCGGCGAGATCCCTCTTCTCGGGCCCTGGGTGTTCGCGAACATCGGCGCGCAGCTCGCCTACGACGTCGCCGTGTGGATGGTGCTCGGGCCGAAGGCGTTCCTCTATCTCGCGGTCTCGTTCTTCTTCTCGGTCGGCCTGCACCCGCTCGGAGCGCGCTGGATCCAAGAGCACTACCTCGTGTTCGAGGGGCAGGAGACGTCGAGCTATTACGGGCCGCTGAACCTCGTCGCGCTGAACGTCGGCCATCACAACGAGCACCACGACTTTCCGTCCGTGCCCTGGAACCGGCTGCCGGCCATTCGGCGCGCCGTGCCCGAAGTGTACGACGCTCTCTCCTTCCATCGCTCGTGGACTCGCCTGCTCCTGCACTTCGTCTTCGACCGCAGGCTCTCGCTGTTCAGCCGGATGATCCGCTCCGAGCGTGGTCTGAAGGCCGTTTCTCAGGGCGACTCGGCCGCGGCCTGAAATATCTGATCGGCGCGCGGGCTCAGAGAACTGGCCGTCGGCCCTGAATGACACGGATGAGAACGATGACGATTGCGATGACGAGCAGGATGTGGATGAAGCCGCCCATCGTGTACGACGTCACCATGCCGAGAAGCCACAGGACGAGAAGAATGACGAAGATGGTCCAGAGCATGTTTCTTCCTCCCTTCTCGTGGATTGAGCAACTGCCGTGCCGCGCGCGGAACGGATCGAGCTCAAGTGCTGCCTCGGCTGGAGTGGAACGGAATGCGGCTCCACGAGATGTACTTTGCAAATCTGACAAAAAGCGGGCGAATCTGGAAAAGGCTGCCGGCCTGGCGACGGCCTCAGCCCGGCGGCGCGGGCGGAACCCTCCCGCCGTGCGTGAGACCTTCCTCGGCCGAGGTGACGGCAGCGGCGACCGCATCGCGTTCGCCGGGCGGCAGGGCGTCCAGAAGCCGCGGCTGGATCCAGACGCAGCGCACGAAGAGCGCCCGCGCCTCCTGACCGCGGCCGAGAGCCACCGCCGCGCGGCCGAGATTCAGATCGCTTTCGGCGCGCTCCTCGAGCCGGACCGAACGCGCATAGAGCGCGTACGAAAGCCCGCGCTCGCCCCTCAGCGACTGCGCCGAGCCCCATGCGAGAAGCGCCGTGGCGGAGCGCGGCCGAAGGGCGACGGTGCGCGCGAGGCACGCATTCGCCGCCGAGAGAAGCTCGGTCTTCTGGGATACGACTTCCTCGGGGGCCGAAGCCGCTTCGCGCAGAAGAGTCTCACCTTCCGCCTGGGCAAATGTCGCGAGCGATCGCACGGCCGCGAGAGCGACGAGGAAAAAGGCGAGCGTCGCGAACAAGGCACGACCGCCACGCGCGGGAACATCGGGCCTCTCTTCGTCGCCTCCGATGCGCCGAAGCGCCAAGCCCGCGAGAAAGGCGGCGGGCCCGGAGGCGACGGCGATCCTGAGCGGGAAGTCGGCGAGAGAGAGCAATGCGACGGCTAAAAGAGTGGCGAAGAGGGCGTCGATCGAGATGCCGCCGGAGGCCTTCGGCGCGAGCTTGCGGCGGGCGAGAAGTCCCACGAACAGCGCGCAAGCCGCGGTCATGGAGGCGAGCGCGGCGGGCACTCCGGTCTCGGCCCCGAGGGTGACGGGCTCGCTGTGTGCGTTGTCGAAATGCGCCGAGCCGCTCCGGTGCACGAGATGGCGTCTCGTGCGCTCCTCCGCCGCGAGCCGCGAGGGGACGAAGCGATTCGAGAACGCGCCCGGGCCGGCGCCGAGAAGGGGCCGCGCGCGGACCATCTCCAGCCCCGCGAGGAGCCCGATGTCGCGCTGCGTCGTGGCGGACGCGAGGTCGCCGCGGCGGAATTCGTCGAGTTTCAGGAGGAAGCGACGTCCGGCTCCAGTCGCGAAAAGACCGAGGAACGTCGCCACGAGGAGGGCGATGAGTGCGAGAGAGCGCCGGTGGAAGTCGAGCGCCACGAAAGCCGCGGCGCCCCCGCCGAACGCGAGCGCCGGCGCCACGGACTCGGTCGCGAAAAGACCGAGGAGCGTCGCCGCGAGGCCGAGCGCGGCGAGACTTCTCGCCCGGGCGCTCGCGCCCGGCTCCGCCGCCCGGGTGAAGAGGAGCAGCGCGGGGACGACGAGCGCCATCCCGACGTCGCCCGCGTTTCCAATGAGGCCCGCCGCGAGAAACCGGGGTTCCGGGACTTCGAGGGGCAGCCGAAAGAGGCCGGCCCAGCGCTGGAGCGCCGCGAGGGCACCGGTGGCGGCGCCTGCCGCCATCAGCGCGATCGCCGCAGCGGGCGCGGCGCGCGCGCCCGGCCGGGAAGCGCCGGCGAGGACGAGCGCGAGCGGAGAGAGGATGGCGGCGGCCGTGAGGGGGTCCACGACGTCCGCGTTCGCGATGGCCGACAGGAGCGTGAGAGCGAGACCCGCGAAGAGGCCGAGGACGGCGACGCCCGCGGCGTGGCCTCGTCCGAGCGCCGGAAGCGCTCCGCTTCGCGCGAGGCCGAGCATCGCGAGCGCCGCCCCGAGCGCCTGCACGAGAAGCTTCGTCTCGCGAAGCGCCTCGCTGGAGGCCGTGGAGAAAAAGAGAAAGGGGAGCGTGAGGGCCGCGAGAACCCCGACGAGGACGAGCGCCGGCGCGTTCGCCCGCGGTACAACGGACTCCTCCAGCGCCGGTTCCGGCGTCCTGCCCCAGCGACGCGCCATGCGCTGCGAGGATAGCCGAGCGGTCAGCTCCCGTGCTCCCGCCACGCAGCCAGCACTTTCAGGAGCAGGCCGCCATGGGCATGCCGGGAGATCTGGCCCGGAGAGAGAAGACGAATTCGGCTCGCGGGGACGCGAGGGACGAGAGCGCGAGAGAAAGCGTCGTCCAATCCGGGTTGGCGGCTGTGCGGAGGCACGGTTCTTTTTTCTTTGAAGGTGAAGAGGGAGACGAGGTAGCGGCGATCCAACACCGAATGGCGAAGCGTGGCCACTCTCTCGAGCGCCACCGCACCTCGGCCCGTGAGCCGTTTCCACCCCCTTCTAAGAACATTTGCAGGCCGCTGCCCGGCAGGTATGCGGAACAGGGGCACGGTGAGGTGACCTGGAACGAGCTCTTCGTCATCTACGAGCAAAATTTTCTCTCCTCTTTCGACGATCCCAGCGACGAGATGGATGGATTTGGGCTTCGCCGGGCGCGACCTCCGCGGGAAGCCTTCCGGCTTCCCGCTCGCCGCGGCCCTGCAAAGCGTCCGCAGCGGGCACGCGCCGCAGCGCGGCGCGCGGGGCGTGCAGACGAGCGCCCCCAGCTCCATGAGGGCCTGGTTGTGGTCACCGGAATTCCGCGCGGGAACGAGCGGGCGCGCGAGCGCGCGCACTTTCGCGAGCGTCGCGGGCGCCTTCGGATCGAGCCGCAGCCCGTGGAAGCGGCAGAGGACGCGCACGACGTTGCCGTCCACGACGGGCTCGGGGACACCGAAGGAGATCGACGCGACCGCGGCGGCCGTATACGCCCCGACGCCGGGCAGGTCGCGCCAGCCTTCGAGCGTGCGCGGAAACGCTCCGCGCACCGCGATCGCCCGCGCGGCGCGGTGGAGATTGCGCGCGCGTGCGTAATAGCCGAGGCCGCTCCACTCCGCGAGGACGGCGCGCTCGGGCGCACGGGCGAGCGCCTCCACCGTCGGGAAGCGCGTCAGGAAGCGCTTCCAGCGCTTCGCGACGACCTCGACGGTCGTCTGCTGGAGCATGACCTCGGAAATCCAGATGGCGTACGGATTCCGCGTGCGCCGCCACGGCAGGTCGCGCCGATGCACGCGATACCACCGCGAAAGGCGGCGCTCAACGTCGCGCGCCAGGTCGTCGTCGCGGTTCACGGAGATACGATACCCGTCCGATGGAGCTCGACTGGGAAGGCCTCACGGTTGCGTTCGCGGCCCGGTCGATGCTCATGAACCACTTCCTCGACCGCGCGACGGGCGAAGTCCACGCCCACCTGAACGGCTCGCCCGAGCTGCGCGAGGCGCTGCTTTACGAGCGGACTGGCCGCTATCTCCGTATCCCGAAGTCCACGCGGGACGTCGATGCGGCCCGGTGCCGCGCGTTCGCCCCGCGGATGGAGAGCGCTGAGGCGCGCGCGAAGGCGCTCCTCGCGCTCGAATCCGGCGGCCCCGGCGCCTTCCGCGACGTGCTTCTGTCCTTCCCGAACGACGAGAAGACGTGGTTCGTGTTCCGCGACCGGCGCGTGCGCGAGGACCTGAAAGTCTGGCTCGCCGCGCAAGGTGTGCCGGTCGACGTCTCGCGCCCGCAGGCCTGAGGCGCTGGTCGCGTTCGGAGCCGGGGACGTTTTCCTCGACGAGTGCGTGGAGCCGGGACACGACGTCCGCAACTGACGCGACGCGCGCGACGGAAATGACCGCGAGAGGGTTCGGAATCATCGTCACCGTGGCGGAGGCGCGATGCCGAGGCGCGTCAGGACCATTCGAGCTCCGACAGCTCGAGGCGGTCGAGAAGCCGTCGCGAAGACGCCTGGGCGCGCGCGACCGCGCGCTCCTCGGCCCCGAGCAGGGGAGGCAGGAGGCGGAGCGCTTCGCGCCGGCCGGCGACACGCGACCGTCCGGCGAGGCGCCGGACCTCCTCGATGAGCTCCGCGAGGTCGTGCGCGTGGCCCGCCGCGTCCTGGAATTCCGCCAGCAGCGGGAGGAGCGCGTCCGGGGCCGGCATCGCGTCGCCGGCGAACTCGAGGCCGTAGCGCAGGTCGCGGGCCAGGATGCGCGCCGGATGAAGCCCCGCCGGGCCGGGCGTTCCGGCGTCGCGCAGCCGCTTCGCGGCGCGCCGGAGGCGGCGCCGGACGGATTTTGCGAGCATCTTTTCGGCGAAAGGGTCCGCGGTGCCGGTGAGCGGGTCGTGGAGTCGCGCGAACGCGAGGTCGCGCCGCGTAAAGGCCCGGCGCAGGCGGGCGAGGAGCGCGCGCGTCCGCTCCGGTGACGGCCCAGGGTCGCCTTCCTTCGCGAGACGGGCGGCGAGGTGCACGGCGACGGCCCGGCGACGGGGGTCCCTCCTGAAACGCGCAAGGAGAAGCGATCGCGCCACGTCCTGCGTGCGCCGCACCGAGAGCGCGCGGCGGAGATCGCGCGCGGCGGCCCTCAGCGCCTTCCCGTCCCCCTTCCGGGGAACGTCGCCCGTCAGGCGCGCGAGCGCGGCGATCCGCCGCAGCGCGACGCGCAGGTCGTGGAGCATCTCGCCTCCGGGCGGGCCCGACACGCGCGCGAGAAGCGTGTCCAGCCGGGCACGCCTTTCCGAGAGCGCGGCGGCGGTGTGCGACACGAGGCGCGGCGGCGAAGCCACGTCAGCCTCCGGCCCCTTCCTCCCGTCCCGAGAAGAGCGCGATCGTGTCGGCCGCCGCGTCGTATTCGAAGAGGTGTCCGGCGCGGCCCCAGTTGAGGAGAGTCTCGAAGAGCCCGGAAGCGTCCACGGTCGGCAGGTGCTTGGCGAGGAGGTCGCGCACCGCGTCCGCGGCGACCGGCGTGTCGGGCTCCTTCGCGAGCTCGTGGATGACGAGGCAGAACGTCCCGAGCGCGAGGAGCTCGGCGCGCAGCAGCGCGGGCCGCTCGGCGGCCGAGGCGCTGATCATTTTCCGGCCGAAGTCCGTCAGCACGACGTCGTTCTTCGGCGTGTCGACGAGGTCGAGCATCTCGGCGGCCTTCGCGACGGCGATCGTCCGCCCGAAGTCGTAGTCGGTGATCGCGTCGATGTCGAAGAGGTTCATCGTGCCGTCGTGGTCGGCGAGAATCTCGAGGAGGCCGAGGATCTCGCCGATGGGCACGGCCGGCAGAGGCGCGACGGGGCCCGTGGGGCGGCGTCCGGGCAGCGTGGGCGCCGCGGGCTCTTCGACTTCGGGCAGGTGGACGCGCGTGATGACGTCGTGGATCCGTTCGACCATCCGGATGAAGTCGTCTCCGCGGTACTCGCGCGGATGGGGCACCGTGTTCACGATCTCGCGACGCACGGTGCCGGGGTCCGCGCCCATGATCACGATGCGGTCGCCGAGGAACACGGCCTCCTCGATGAGATGCGTGATGAGGATGACCGACGAGAGGCCGCTCGTGTGCTCGGTGAAGAGGCGATAGACCTCGGTGCGAAGCAGCTCCGCCGTGAGGATGTCGAGCGCGGAAAAGGGCTCGTCCATGCAGAGCAGCTCCGGTCGGCCCACGAGCGCGCGAGCGATTCCGACGCGCTGTTTCATGCCGCCCGAAAGCTCCTTCGGGAAGGCGCGCTCGTGCCCTTCGAGGCCGACCGCTTTGAGCGCGGTCTTCACGCGGCCGTCGGCTTCGGACGGCGGCAGGGGCCGGCCGTTCAGCCCGACCCGCACGTTCTCCTCCACGGTCAGCCAGGGGAAGAGCGCGAAGTTCTGGAACACGACGGCCGCGCCCGCATGGATGCCCTCGAGAGGGATTCCGTGCTGTTCGACGCGGCCGGCGCTCGGCGCAATCAGGCCGATGAGGATGCGCAGGAGCGTGGACTTGCCGCAGCCCGAGGGACCGAGGATGGCCACGACCTCGCCCGAACGCACCTCGAAATCGACGTTCTTCAGGATGGTGCGCGGGCGCCCCGCGTCGTCGTCGTAGACCTTGTCCACGCCGCGGAGCGCTGCGATGGGAGGCGCGGGGGCAGGGGCCGGACGGGCGCTCATCGGTTGAGACTGTACTTCGTCTCGGCGAGGCGGTAGAGCCGCCTCCAGACGAGGCGGTTGAGGACGACGATGGCGAGCGACATCGTGAGCACCCCGGCCGTCAGGAGCGGGAAGTCGGCTTCGCGCGTGGCCTTCGTGATGAGAGAGCCGATCCCGAACGTCTCGAGCGTCGTGCCGCGAAAGTGAAGCGTCTCGGCCACGATCGAGGCATTCCACGCGCCGCCAGCGGCCGTCACGAGCCCGGTGACGAGGAACGGGAACACCGCGGGGACGAACAGCGTCCGCCAGCGGGTGCCGCCCTTCATCGCATAGACGTCGGCGGCTTCGTCGAGGTCGTGCGGGATCGCGCTCGCGCCCGCGAGCACGTTGAAGAGGACGTACCACTGGGCGCCGAGGAGCATGAGCACGGCTGCGATCGCGCCGAACGGCACCCGGAGCACGAGCAGGACGCCCGTCACGATCGGGAAGAGCATGGGCGCGGGAAACGACGCGACCACCTGGACGACGGGCTGGAGCCGGCGCGACCAGACGGCCGAACGGCCGATCAGGATTCCGATCGGCAGAGTCCAGGCGGCCGCCAGGGCGAGGGCGGAGAAGGTCCTGACGCTCGTCGCGCCGACGGCGCCGGCGAGGACGACCCACTTGGCGGCGGGAACGCGCACGAGGAGCCCGACGAGCTTCCACGCGCCGAGGAGCGCCGCCGCGAGCGCGACGATCCCGAGCCCGGAGACGAGAGCCGCCCGAACGCGCTCGCCCCCGCCGCCCGGCACGGCTCCCGCGCTCTCAGGAGGGGCGACGAGAGCCGGCGCCCGTGGGCGCCGCCTCCTCCTCAGGCGCATCCGGCGCAGGAACCTCGAACGCCGCATGAGGTTCAGCACCCACGACTCCGGCGCGTCCGCTCCCTCGATGTCCGCGTTGCGGAAGCGCTGCGACCACACGACGAGCGGGCGCCAGAGGAGCTGGTCGACCGCCACGATCATGACCGTCATCGCGACGATCGCCCACGCCATGGCCCACCGGTCTCCCTTCTCGATCGCAACGGCCATGTACGAGCCGATCCCCGGCAGGCGGAAGTCGCGGTCGCCGAGCGTGAAGGCTTCGGTGACCGTGAGGAAGAACCAGCCGCCCGCCATCGACATCATCGAGTTCCACACGAGCCCGATCACCGAGGACGACACCTCGACCGTGCGGAAGCGCTTCCAGAAAGAAAAACGGTGGAGGCGCGCGACCTCCTGGAGGTCCTCCGGAATCGAGCGCAGCGAGCCGACGTACGAGAACGTCATGTTCCAGACCTGTGCGGTGAAGATCATGAGGATGCAGGCGAGCTCGAGCCCGACGTTCGTCTTCGGGAAGAGCGCGACCATGCCGAGGACGAGGCCCGGGAGGAACCCGAGCACCGGAATTCCCTGCCCTATGTCGAGGAGTGGCAGCATCACCTTTTCGGCGCGCCTGTCGTGGGCGGCGATCGTGCCGTAGACGAGCGTGAACGCGAGAGAGAGCAGGTACGCCGCGAAGCCGCGCGAGAGCGAGAGAAGCGTATACAGGGGCAGCGCCGAAGGCGAGAGGTCGATCTCGACCGCCGGGCGCATCGGCGCCTGCCAGCGCTGGGCGAGCCCGACGACCCCCGCGACGAGCGCGCCGAGCACGACGAGGAGGACTACGTCCACCGCAAGGCCCGACGCGCGCCCTGCGGGGCCCCGGGGCGGACGGATCAGGGCCGCGGCCTCCGCGGCAGGATGAGGCTCGCCCCGGTTTCGACGACCGGAAGGTCCGGCGACGGATAGCCCACGTGCCACCCCTGGGCGCGGTCCACGCCGAGCTCAGGCAGGATTTCCATGACTTCCTCCGATTCCACGCCCTCCGCCACGGTCTTGACGCCGAGGCCGCGGCAGATGCCCGCCATGCCCCGCACGAAGACGCGGTTCGCCTTCTCCTTCGGGAGGTCCCTCACATAGCTGATGTCGAGCTTGAGAGAGGAGACGGGCAGCTCGCGGAGATAGCGGAAAGAGGAGAAGCCCATGCCGAAGTCGTCGAGCGCGAAGTGGAAGCCTTCTCCGGTGAGAGCGAGCGTGAAGTCCCGTACGCGGTCGAAGTCGCGCAGGGCGGCGGTCTCGGTGATCTCGAACGTGACGCGCTCGGGGCGGATGCCCTTGGCTCGGGCCATCCGCGAGATGTCGGCGACGAGCGTGTCGTCGTCGAAGTCCAGGCCCGAGAGGTTGATGCCGATCTCGAGCTCGGGGCTGATGCGCTTGCGGGCCGCCGCGAGGCCGTCGAAAGCGGCCGCGATGATGGCGCGGTCGATCGCCGTCACGATGCCGAAGCGCTCGGCGGCTCCGAGAAACTCGGCGGGAAGCGCGATGCGTCCGTCGGGCTCGCGCATGCGGGCGAGAGTCTCGACAGCCACGATGCGACCGCTTCCGACCTCGGCCACGGGCTGAAAGTAGGGGACGAAGCGCGACTCGGCGAGAGACGCGCGGATGCGGTTCGACTGCTCGCGCAGCCGGCCAGTGCGGTCTCGCTCGCGGTCCGACGGGTCGTGAAGGCGCACGCGGCCGCCGCCGCGGCGCTTGGCCTGATGCATGGCGAGGTCGGCCGCGAGGAACAGGTCGGCGGCGCCGCCTGCATGATCGGGGAACACGGCTACCCCCGCGCTCGCGGTGAGCGTGAGCGCGTTGCTCTCCCACAGGGGCGCCATCCGGCGAATGAGCGCGATGACGGTCTCGGCACGCGGCGCGGCTTCGGCCGCGGAGGCTCCGGGAAGCAGGATCGCGATCTCGTCGCCGCCCACGCGGCCGGCGGTCTCTCCTCCCAGGAGGGTGCCGCGAAGAGTCTCGGCCATGGAGCGAAGGTATTCGTCTCCCGCGAGAAGCCCGTGGGTGTCGTTCAGAGTCTTGAAGTTGTCGAGCCCGATGACGAGGAGCGAGAGCGGCCGTCCGAAAAGGTCCGCCCGGGCGAGCTCGCGCTCGAGCTCGAAGTGGAACTGCTCGCGGTTCGCGAAGCCCGTCAGCGCATCGGCGGGCTCGGCCACGGTGTCCGCCGATTCGGCGCGAAGCTTCTCGCCGGCCGCTCCGGTCACCTCGCGCGCCGCGGCGAGAAAGCCCCCTTCGGCCGCCTGCGAGGCGAGGCGCGTCGTCACCCAGAACACGCGCTCGCCCGTTTCGGGTCCGGCCGGGATATGAACCTCGAAGTTCTTCGCGCCCCCAGGGCTGGCCGTGGCCTCGATGAGGCTGTCACGCCCCGGCGGCGTGAGCCAGAACGGCGGCGAGCTCCCGGGCGCCGAGTCGAGAGTGCCCGGGCCGGGCGTGCCCTCGGCGAGCGCGGCCTCGTTCGCGAGAAGGACGCGCCCCGTACGGTCGAAGAGAGCCGTGGGGTCCGGTGAATCGATGAGCAGGGACACCGGACGCCGGATGACGCCCGATCCTTTCCGTCCTTCGCGGATGCGGATGGGTTGCGTGTCCGTCTGAGATTGGCGCTTCTGCACGTCTTGCCCCCGGAGTCCGCCCGATTATCGCCCGAGACGGGCGAGCGGGTCTCCGGCGAGCCGGTAGACCTGCCAGCCTTCCATCGGAACCGCCCCGAGCCGGCGGTAGAAACGGATCGCGGGCTCGTTCCACGTGAGCACGCTCCACTCCATCCGCCCGCAGCCGCGAGCCACTGCGAGCCGCGCGAGATGCGTCAGAAGCGCCTCGCCGATCCCGAGTCCCCGGCAAGCGGGCGTCACGAAGAGATCTTCGAGGTAGAGGCCGGGCCGCGTGAGCCACGTCGAGTAGTTGTGGAAAAAGAGAGCGAAACCCACGGTCTCTCCGCCCATCTCAGCGAGGATCACCTCGGCGAAGCGCTTCTCTCCGAAGAGATGCTCCTCGAGGAGCTTCGGGTCGGCGTGGCAATTCTCGGGCTGCCTCTCGTACTCGGCGAGGGCGCGGATCAGGGAAACGATCGCGTTCGCGTCCGACGGCCGCGCCTCGCGAAGGGTGAACGAGGCCTTGCTCATTCAGCCTTCGATCTTACGTTGGAAGGTGTAAAACCGGGCGCGTGCCGCCGCGCTCGCCCTTCTACGGACGTCTCACGATGCGCGTCGGGGCGGCGCGCCTGAAGGCCGCGCTTCCTCACCTGCCGCGTGGTGGGCGCGTCCTCGACGTCGGGTGCGGCCTGACCGACCTCGCAGCCCGCGTGCCCGATTATTTCGGGTGCGACCGCGACGCGGACGTGCTGGCGGCCCAGCGCGGGAGATTTCCGGAGAAATATTTCTTCGAATGGGACATTGCCCGCGGCGAGGCGCCGCCGCTGCTCGTCCGCGAGGGACCATTCGAAGGAATTCTCCTCCTCGCCGTCCTCGAGCACGTCGCGGACCCGGCGGCCGTCCTGTCCCGACTCTCTCCGCTTCTCTCTCCCGAAGGCCGGATCGTCGCGACGACGCCGCACCCCTCCGGCCGCTGGCCCCTCGAGGCCGGTGCGGCCCTCGGCCTTCTGTCGCCGCATGCCCGCGACGAGCACGAGACGCTCCTCGGCCGTGACGCCCTCGAGGAGGCGGGCCGCTCGGCCGGCGTCTCCCTCGTCCTCTACCGGCGCTTCCTGCTCGGCCTGAACCAGCTCGCGGTGTTCTCGCGGTGAGATACGCGCGGCCCGCTTCCCGCGCCACCTCGGCGATCACGGTCGTGAACGCGCGCACGCACAACCTGAAGAACGTGACGTGCGCGTTTCCGGTCGGCGCGCTCACGGTCGTCACAGGCCCATCCGGGTCGGGGAAGTCGTCGCTCGCGTTCGACACGCTCTACGCCGAGGGCCAGCGCCGGTTCGTGGAGTCCATGTCCACATATGCGCGGCAGTATCTCGAGAGGCTCGAGCGCCCCGACGTGGACCTCATCGAGCACGTCCTGCCCGCGCTCGCGATCGAGCAGAAGGCGCCCGCGCGCTCGGCCCGATCCACGGTCGGGACCGCGACCGAGATCCACGACGTCCTGCGCCTCCTTTTCGCGGCCGCCGGAACGCTGCGCTGTCCGGAGGACGGCACGCCCGTGCGCCGCCACACGGCCGAGAGCGTGCGCGCCGAGCTGCTCGCGGGGTGGGGAGAGGGCGCGCGCGTCCTCGTCATCGCGCCGCGCGCCGTGAATTCCTTCGAGGCGGAGACCGCGGAGTGGAGGCGGCTCGGTTTTTTCCGCCATGTCTCTGCCTCCGGAGACGTCATGGAGATTTCTTCGAAAGGGGAGACCGAGGTCGATGCGTCGGGAAGGGTCGCGCTTCTCGTCGGGCGGCACGTCCTTTCGGCCGGCGATCCGGAGCTTGCTTCTTCACTTTCGACGGCATTCGACGCAGGGGACGGACAACTTCTCGCCTTGAAGAGCGGAGAGCGTCTTTCTTCGGGCCGCCGCTTCTTTCGGGGCCTCGTGTGCGACGTGTGCGGGCGGCGCTTCACGGATCCCGTTCCCGCTCTTTTTTCCTTCAACTCGCCGCGCGGCGCATGCGAGACGTGCCAGGGCTTCGGGCGTGTGACGGGCATCGACCCGGCCCGCGTCATCCCCGACGGACGCAAGTCGCTCCGCGAACGGCCGGTTGCGCCGTTCAACTCGCCTGCATACGAGAGCGCCTATGACGATCTGAAGGCGGTTTCGCGGCGCCACAAACTGCGCTGGGACGTACCGTGGAACACGCTTTCGCCGCGCGAGCGCGACATCGTCTGGAAGGGCTCGGGCGAGTGGTACGGCGTCGAGGGGCTCTTCAAGTACCTCGAAAAGAAGCGGTACAAGGTGCACGTGAGGGTCCTGTTGTCGCGATATCGCGGCTACACGTCGTGCCCCTCCTGCGGCGGGGCGCGCCTGAGGAGCGAGGCGCTCGCGGTCACGCTCTCGGGCAAGACGATCGCCGACGTCACCGCCCTCACGCTCGACGAGCTGCTCGTCTTTCTGGCCGGCGCTCTCCCCCGCGCGGAGGAACGTGCGCGGGGAGCGGCGCTCGTCGAGGATCTCCGGCGCCGCGTCGGAACGCTCGTCGAGATCGGCCTCGGGTATCTCACGCTCGCGCGCACGATGCGCACGCTCTCGGGCGGCGAGGCCCAGCGAATCCAGCTCGGAGCGGCGATCGGCAACGCCCTCACCGGCACGCTCTACGTCCTCGACGAGCCCACGGTCGGCCTCCATCCGCGCGACACGCACCGGCTTCTCGGCGTCCTCGAGCGCCTCGCGGCGGGCGGCAATGCCGTCGTCGCGGTCGAGCACGACACGGACGTCATCCGCGCGGCCGACCACGTCATCGACCTCGGGCCGGGCGCGGGAGCGCGGGGCGGGCGGCTCGTGTTCGAGGGGACGCCGGCGGAGCTGGAAAAGGCAGACACCGCGACAGGGAGATCGCTGAAGAGAGAGACAGAAGAAAGAGAGGAAATTCTTGCTTTGGAAAAAGAAAGAGGAGGCAAACCGTATCCGCCAGCCGCTTCGAGCGCGCTCATCGCGGCGGAGAGGCCGCGCGCCTTCGGCGTTTTCTTAGAAGGGGGTATGAGCTCTGCGGCGCTTGAGCCGGGGATCGGCGTCGACGCGCGCATCGGCTCCGAGAGCCGAGGCGCCCATACACCTTCTAAGAGAATGTCTTCCGGCAGCCTGCAACTGAGTCCTGTCGAATCGATCCGCGTTCTCGGCGCGCGAGCAAATAATCTTCAAAATATCTCCGTCGAGTTTCCCCTCGGTCAACTCGTCGCCGTGTCCGGCGTGTCGGGCTCGGGAAAGTCGTCGCTCGTCGTGGACGTGCTCGCGGCCGGCGCCCGGCAGCGCATGGGGAAAGGGCTGCTCGCGGGCGTGGACGAGGTGGGCGCGCACGACGCAATCGAGGGACTCGACCGGGTTTCGGACGTGGTGCTCGTCGACCAGTCGCCGCTCGGGCGATCTTCCCGCTCGAACGCGGCCACGTACACGAAGGCCTGGGACGAGATCCGGACGCTCCTCTCCCGCACGGGAGCCGCGAAGGCGCGCGGCCTCGAAAAGGGCGCGTTCAGCTTCAACGCGCCCGGCGGAAGGTGCGAGCGCTGCGAGGGCGCCGGCGTCGTCACGGTGGACATGCAGTTCCTCGCCGATGTGACGGTCGTGTGCGACGTGTGCGATGGGCGAAGGTTCAAGTCCGAGGTGCTCGAGGTGAGGCTGCGGGGCAGGAACGTGGACGAGCTTCTCGCCACGACGGTTGACGAGGCGCGTGAGCTCTTCGCCGACGTGCGGGCGATCGCGGACCGGCTCCAACCGCTCGCGGAAGCGGGGCTCTCGTACCTGACGCTCGGTCAGTCCACCGGAACGCTTTCGGGCGGTGAGGCGCAGCGGCTGAAGATCGCTTCGTTCCTGCGGGGCGGCGGGCCGGACGAGCCGGTGCTTTTCATCTTCGACGAGCCGACGACCGGACTCGCGCCTTCCGACGTGGACGTGCTGCTCGCGGTCTTCCGGCGGCTCCTCGCGGCGGGCCATTCGATCGTCGCCGTGGAGCACCACACGGGCTTCCTCGCCCGAGCCGACACCCTGGTCGAGCTCGGGCCCGGCGGCGGCCCGACGGGCGGCCGCGTCGTGTTTTCAGGCCCTCCGGGGGCCCTCGCGGCTCGGGGCGGAACTCCGACCGCCGACGCGCTCCGGGGCCGGGTACAATTTCCGTCACGGTGACGAACGATGTCTTCCGGTATGTGCTCTCGGCGGAGGGCCGCGAGATCGACCTTCTGGACGGCGAAGCGACGCTCGGCCGTAGCCGGACGTCGACCGTCCGCCTCGAGCACGAGTCTGTCTCGCGCTCGCACGCGCTCCTCACGCTGAATCAAGGCGAGGCCATCGTCAAGGACCTCAACTCCTCGAACGGCACGTACGTGGGAGGAAAGAGGATCTCGCGCGAGACGCGGCTCCAGACCGGCGACCGCGTCCAGCTCGGCGCGGCGGTCATAGACCTTCGCATCGTCCCGCCGAGCGTGCCGTCGGATCGCACGGCGCTCCTCGCGGCCGACGCGCTTCCGCCCCAGCCGCCGGACGCGGCGCCGCGGCCGCCTTCCGGCATCACCTTCGACCCGGTTCCCGGCGCGGCGAACGCGGGCGCCGCGGCCCCGCCGTCTTCGGCGTTCGGGCCGGACGGGATGTCGGCCTCGGAGCTGTTCCAGGACGTCGACAAGAAACGGCCCGCGCCGCGGGCGGGCTCGGCTTTCCAGGAGGCCTTCCCCGCGGCTTTTCGGCCGCCCGACGACGTCTCGACCGTCGCACCGCCGCCCGGCGCCGTTCCCGACCTCGCGGCCCCCTTCGTTTCGGCGGTCGCCCCGCGAGAGCTGGCGGACCTCTCGATCCAGATGAGCGCGTCCCAGGCGCCTCCGCGCCCCGCCTCGCTCGAGCGCGCGGCAGCTTTCCGGGAGAGACGCGCTTCGGCGCTCAACGAGGGGCCTCGGAACGCCGCGAATCCGTTCGCGCGCCTTCTCGCGGCGCTCGTCGACGCCGTCATCCTCACGGCCATCAATCTTCTCCTCTTCGCACCCGTCTTCCTCATCGACTATTTCCGCACGGAGCTCCAAACGCGCGACGCGTCCCCCGACTGGGCGTTTCGCGGCGTCACAGCCCTCTCGATCCTGCTCGCCGCGCTCGCGACCGCGCTTTACGTCGTGGGCGGCTGGGCGTGGCGCGGACGCACGCCGGGCAAATCCCTGCTCGGCCTCACGGTCGTCAAGCGCGGCGAGATCGGCGGGCGGGGCATCGGCTGGAAGGCCGCCCTCATCCGCGCCGTCGTCCTCGTGCTCGCGGGCCTCCCGCTCGGCCTCGGCTGGGTGTGGGCGTTCTTCGAGAAGGAGAAGCGCGCCTTCCAGGACCTCGCGGCCGGAACGTGGGTCGTGAGGTCGCGCT
>Ga0207930_1000151_pt1 | contig 19441 bp, 15 predicted proteins | sample NGESurshal092012_7_FD_184477 | JGI IMG/M metagenome (GOLD analysis project Ga0207930, IMG submission 184477) | Arctic peat soil microbial communities from Barrow, Alaska - NGEE Surface sample 210-3 shallow-092012 (SPAdes) | ecosystem: Environmental > Terrestrial > Soil > Wetlands > Peat ... | reverse complement strand
CGGGGGCCGCCCTCGCAGTCGGAGCAGCCACTCTCGATGCCGCGTACTTTCACCGGCATGCAACCGACCTGATCGACTTCGTGCGCTCGTCTCCCAACGAGCCCTGGCGCGCCCGGAACGTGCGGGAGGCCGTGGCGGACGGCGTCGAGGCCTCGGCCGACTGGACCCGAGGGCGGCCCGCGTTCCTGGCGCAGCTTCGTGTTCAGGCCGCATACACGTTCGTCGATCTCGCGAGCCTGTCGGCGGCGGCCGACGGAGCGACGGAGGGCAAGTACGTGCTCGACCCGCTGCACGCGAAGTGGGACATCCTCGCGGGCATCGCCCTGCCGCTCGCGCTCTCGGTCACCTCGCGCCTGTCTTATCTTTCCCGGCCGAGCTTCACTGATGGCGTCTGGCTCCTGTCAGGGCGCATCTCGTGGCAGGCCTTCCAGGGGCGCATCCTCGAATTCTTCGTGGACGGGGAGAATCTCGGCAACGTCCGCTACGAGGAGGTTGCCTCCGTCCCGCTGCCGGGCCGCACGTTCGCCGGCGGCTTCAATCTGACCTGGTGAAAGCGCGTACACTCGCAAGCGAGACTCGGTCTCGATTTTCGCCCATGCCGACGATTCTTCTTCTCGAAGGCGCGCGGAGGCGCCTGCCCGAGGGGCCCTCCTGGCTCCGCCGGAGCGACTGGAAGCTCCTGGACGTCGCCACGGCGGAAGAGACCGTGCGCGCCGTCGCCGCCCATGGCCCTTCCCTCGTCATCGTGGACCTCGAGCAGGATCCCGAAGGCGCGCTCGAGGCCGTCCGGGCGGTGCGCGCCGACCCGGCCGCGCGCGACGTTCCGCTCCTCGTCCTCACGCCGCCGGACCGCGCCGAAGCGGCCCGCCACGCGGGGGCCGGCCACGTCTTCCCCGGAAACGCCGCGCCCGAGGAGGTGCTCGCCGAGGTCCGCCGGCTCCTCGCCCTTCTCGAGCGCGCCGCGCCGCGCGTAAAAGTCGAGGCGCCCGTAGCGATCTGGCGCGACGGACAGCCGACCGAAGGGCGTGTGACCGACATCTCCTCGTCGGGGTTCTTCACCGCGACGAGCGAGCCTCAGCCCGTCGGTGCGCGCCTCGAGATAAGCTTCAGGCTTCCCCACGACCGATCCGGCAAGACCGTGACGGGCGAAGTCATCGTCGTGCGGCGCACCGACGGCCCGAACTCCGGCTTCGGCGCCCGCTTCTTCCGGCTTCCGCAGAACGCGAGCCAGCTCATTGACGACTACCTCGCGCCCCACACGAAACGCCCGAAGACCCGAGGCTAACGCGCCGACAGGTCGACAAGGCGAATGCCGACGCGGTCGGCGTAGTCGTGGATGCGCGGCTCGCGGTAGAACTCGCCGAAGTAGACGGCGACTAACCCTGCGTTCGCGACGAGCTTGAAACAGTTCCAGCAGGGCGACGCCGTGGTATAGATCTCGCCCCCCTCGATGCGGACGCCGTTCATCGCGGCTTGGAGGATCGCGTTCGCCTCGGCGTGGACCGTCGCGATGCAGTGCCCGTCCTCCATGAGGCAGCCCACCTCGTCGCAATGCGGAAGGCCGCGAAGCGAGCCGTTGTAGCCCGTCGAAAGGAGCCGCTTGTCGCGCACGATCACCGCGCCCACGTGCTTGCGCGGGCACGTGGCCCGGCTCGCCACCTCTCCGGCGATGTTCATGAAGTAGCGATGCCAGTCGACGCGGTCGGTCATCGCCCTACCAGCCGACCGGCTTTCCCTTGTTCTGCTCGTCCAGCCACTTCTGGAGCGGGGCGAAGTAGTCGCGGATCGCCGTCGCATCCATCTGCCTCTGCCCGGTCAGTGTGGCGAGGGCTTCTGGCCATGGGCGGCTCGCGCCCATCGACAGCATCGCGTTCAGACGGCTTCCGGCCTCCTTGTTCCCGTAGATCGAACAGCGGTTGAGCGGACCCTTGCATCCGGCGATCCCCGCCAGCGCGCGGTGAAACTGGAACTGGAGGATGTCCGCCAGAAAGTAGCGCATATAAGGGACGTTGCCGGCCACGTGGAACTTCGCGCCGGGGTCGAAATCCTGCTCGTTCCGCGTCACCGGCGGCGCGATGCCCTGGTATTTCTTCCGCAGCTCCCACCACGTCTCGTTGTATTTCTCCGGCGGGATCTGTCCCGAGAAAACCTTCCAGCGCCATTCGTCGATCACGAGCCCGAACGGCAGGAAGGCGATCTTCTCGAGCGCCTTGTCGAGGAGCAGGCCGATGTCCTTCGACGTGTCCGGCGCCTTCTCCAAAAGACCGAGCTTCACGAGGTATTCCGGCGTGACAGAGAGCGCGATCGTATCGCCGACGGCTTCGTGGAAGCCGTCGTTGGCGCTCTCGCGGAAGAGGTACGGCTGACCGTTGTAGGCGCGCTGGTAGAAGTTGTGGCCCAGCTCGTGATGGATGGTGTCGAAGTCTTCGGCCGTGATGTCGATGCACATCTTGATGCGGAGGTCGTTCGCGAGGTCGACGTCCCACGCGCTCGCGTGACAGACGACTTCGCGGTCGCGGGGCTTCAGGAACAGGGATCGTTTCCAGAACGTCTCGGGCAGCGGCGCGAAGCCGAGGGACGTGAAGAAGCCCTCGCCGTACCTCACCATCTGCTGGTCGTTCGTCTTGCGGCTCTTGAGGATCTGCGTCAGGTCGTATCCAGGATCGGCACCGGCAGGCGCCACGAGCGGGTAGATGTTTCCCCACTCCTGCGCCCACATGTTGCCGAGGAGATGGGCGGGGATCGGCCCGTTGGCCGGAACGCGGTTGCCGTATTTCTCGCGCAGCTTCGTCCGCACGTAGGCGTGGAGCGAGAGGTAGAGCGGCTTCACCTGCTCCCACAGGCGGTCCAGCTCTGAGGCGAATGCGTCCGGCGGCATGTCGTATTTGGAGCGCCACATGGCACCGGTGTCGGCAAAGCCCAGCTCCCTGGCGCCCTTGTTCGCGAGCGCGACGTACGTCATGAAGTCCTTTCGCATGGGACGCGAGATGGCGTGCCATCCCGTCCAGGCGTCGAGCAGCTCGTCGTAGTTGCGACTCGCCGCCAGGACCTTCGAGAGGTCGCCGAGGTCGCGGCACTCCTCTTTCCCGTCCATCCCCGGCCGGCAGTACTTTCCCTTGCCGTACAGGCCCTCCATCGACGAGGCGATGCGCGTCAACTGCTCGCTTTCCTTCGGGTCTGAGGGCGTCGCGAGCGTGAGACCGTTCTTCAGGAGCCTCATCTTGCGGGCGAGCGCTTCCGGCAGCGAAAGCTTGTCGAACCGCACCGACTGCTTTGCCAGCTCGACAGCCGTGTTGATCGCGCGCTCGTCGGCCTTCGCCGCAAGGAGCTCGGTGTCCTCGGTGATGAAGTTGAGCTTCACCCAGTCCGCGCGCCCCGCCTCCACGGAGAGCTGCAACAGGCGCCGCTCGGCGCTCGTCATGAACGCCTCCGCCTCGGCCACGGTCGGCGGCCCCTCGGCGGCGGCTGAAAAGGTGAAGCAGAGTACTGTCAGGGCGAGCGCACGGCGGTCGAGCATGCCCGCATGCTAACAATGGATCGGCGAAGAAGCTCGTGCCCTTCGTGCGGCCGCTTCGATGGGCCGTTCCCGAAATCCAAAGCCCTCCGCGACTCAGTAAGATCCGGCGGATGGACGAACGCCGCGTCGTCGTGACGGGCCTCGGGGCCGTGACTTCTCTCGGGAACGACCTCGCGTCGACCTGGGAAGGGCTCGTCGCCGGGCGGTGCGGCATCGGCCCGATCACGCTCTTCGACGCGTCGGCCTTTCGCACGAAGCTCGCGGCCGAGATCAAGGAGCTGCCCTCGGGCTTCGACCCGGTTTTGAGACGCCGCCTCTCGCGCACGGACGTCATCGGCCTCACGGCGGCGGCCGAGGCCCTTGCAGACGCCGGCCTCGATCTCGATCGCGAGGATCCTTCGCGCATCGGAGTCGTCCTGGGAGGAGGCGTGTCGGGCCTCCTCGACAGCGAAAACTACTTCCGCGACCTAGTCGCGAGGGGCCCTCGCCGGGCGCGCCCGACGAAAGTCCTCAACCACCCGCCCGACCAGACGACCGACCGCATCGCCGAGCGCTGGGGCCTCCTCGGCCCGCGCTCGACGATCACGACCGCGTGCTCGTCCTCGGGCACGTCGCTCGGTTACGCCGCCGATCTCATCCGCCATGGCTTCTGCGACGTCGTCGTGACGGGCGGCGCCGACACGTTCGCAAGGCTCACGCATGGCGGCTTCAACGCGCTACGCTCGGTCGACCCCGAGCCCTGCCGCCCGTTCGACCTGCGCCGCAAAGGGCTTTCGATCGGCGAGGCCGCGGGCCTTCTCGTCTTCGAGGACGAAGGCCACGCGCGCCGCCGCGGAGCGCGCATCCGGGCCCGCTTCCTCGGCTACGGCGTCACCTCCGACGCGCACCACATGACGCAGCCCGAGCCGACCGGCGAAGCGGGCGCGCGCACGCTCAGCGCGTGCCTCCTGGCCTCCGGGCTGAACCCGGGAGACGTGGATTACGTGAACGCCCACGGAACGGCCACGCCGCAGAACGACTCGGCCGAGACGGCGGCGATCAAGCGGGCGCTCGGGAAGCGCGCGCGGGAGATCCCCGTCTCGTCGATCAAGTCGATGCTCGGCCATTGCCTGTGCTCGGCGGGCGCCATCGAGGCGGTCGCGACCGTTTGCACGATCGAGACCGGCCTCGTGCCGCCCACGATCCACTGGGAGGAGCCGGACCCCGAATGCGATCTCGACATCGTCCCGAACGTGGCTCGGGAGAGCCGCGTGCGGGTGGCTCTCTCGAACTCCTTCGCGTTCGGCGGAAACTCGACCGTCGTCGCGTTCGGAGCGCCTTGAAGGCGCCTGTCATCACCGGGGAGTCCGCGGTCACCGCGCTCGGCCGGACGCTCGCCGAGACGCGCGCCGCGCTCGCCGCCGGGCGCTCCGCCGTCGGCCCGGTCGAAGACGACGGCGCGCCACCTGCCGCCGACCGCTCCCCCGCGGCGCGGATCGGCGCGTTCACGACGGAGCCGGAGCTGCCGAAGAGCAAGGCCCGCCGCCTCGATCGCGGCAGCCAGTACGCCGTCGTCGCGGTGAAGCAGGCCCTGGCCGACGCTCTCTACACGGTCGCGGGACGCGAGGAGCGGACCGGCATTCTCCTCGGCACCGGCTCGGCAGGCGCCGGTCCGCTCACCGAGTTCGAACGGCAGATGGCGGTCGAATCGCCCGACTCTGCGTCGCCGTTCCTCTTTCCGAACACGGTGGCGAACGCGCCAGCCTCGCAGGCCGCAATCGAAGTCGGCATCAAGGGCCCTAACGTGACGATCACCCAGAAGGACTCGTCCGCGTTGAACGCGCTGTTCTATGCCCGGATGCTCCTCGCGGACGGACGCGCCGACGCTCTGCTCGTGGGCGCCGCCGACGAGTGGAACCTCGTCTACCACCGCGCATACGAGCGCGTGCATGCTACCCGCACGGAACGGCGCCCCGGGTTCGTTCTCGGCGAGGGCGCGGCCGTGGTCCTCGTCGAGGACGAAACGGCGGCCCGAGCTCGCGGAGCCCGAATCGACGCGCGGATCGCGGGCCTTGCGTCGCGCGGCGCGGCTCTCTCGCCCCAGAAGCGGCGCGCCGAGCCGGCGGTCCTCGCCGCCGCGATGCGTGACGCTCTCGACCAGGCCGGCTTGGCTCCTTCCGGAATCGGCCTCGTCCATCTCTCGCGGAACGGATCGCCGTTCACGGACGCCGCTGAGAGCGCCGCGCTCGCGGATGTCTTCGGCGCGCAACTTCCGCGCACCGTGACCGTCAAGGATTCCCTCGGCGAGAACCCTACCATCGGTGCGATCCAGGTCGCACTCGCGGCGGCCGAGCTGCGCGCCGATCCCGGAACCGGCGCGATCCTGATCAACGCTTTCGGCGCCGGCGGCAACGTCCTCGCGGCGGTCCTCACGGCGCCATGACGATGCGCGCGTTCACGACCTCCTTTGAGGTCCGCTTCCCCGAAGTGGACTCGTACGGCGTCGTCTGGCACGGCCACTACGTGCAGTATTTCGAGGTGGCGCGCAACGCGCTCTGCGCGGCGTTCGGGCTCACGCCCGCCGACGCGCTCGCCCACGGCTATAAGGTTCCGATCACGAAGGTCGAGCTGAACCTCAAGCGGTCCGCGGTGCTGGACGACCGGCTGGAGGTCTCCGCCGTCCTCGCACCGTCCGAAACGGCGAAGCTCGCGATGGCGTACGAGGTCCGCCGCCTGCCCGAGCGCACGCTGCTCGCGACCGGCACGACGGAGCAGGTGATCCTGAATCCTCAGGGCGAGCTGCTGCTGACGCTCCCGGCGCCGGTGAAGACGCTCGTCGCGCGCGTGCTCGCGTTTCAACGCGGCGAGGCGGGTGAAGACCCCGCCAAGATCCTCCCGCCGCGCTGAGCCTCAGCGCCCCTTCGGGAATGTCGCCACGGCCCGCGTCGGCTCGCCGGGCGACGAGGAAAGCGTCAACGTCCCGCCGTGGGCGCGCACGATCCGCTCGGCGATCGGGAGACCGAGGCCCGTGCCCGCGGGCTTCGTGGACACGAAAAGCTTGAAGACGTCGGCCGTCTTCGCGGGCGGCACACCGGGCCCGCGGTCGGCGATCGTGAGGCGCCATGAGCTTCCGGCATCCTCGACGCGCACCTCGACCTCGCGCGCCGCGGCCCCCTCCGCCTCCACGGCATCGAGCGCGTTGCCGACGAGGTTGAGCACCACCTGACGCACGCGCGCAGGGTCGAGAAGCGCGGGAGCGCCTCCCGCCTGGGGCGAGAACGTCAGCCGGATGTGGCGACGAGAGGCTTCGGGTTCCAGGAACGAGACCGCCTCGCGTGCAGCCTCGTTCAAGTCGGCGGGAACGGAGCTCAGCGGCGACGGGCGCGCGTATGAGAGAAAATCCGTGAGTAGCCGCGCGAGCCGGCTCGTCTCGACGCGTGCGGCCTGGGCGAGATCCGCGGCCGAGGCCGCGGACGCGCCGGTGCTCCGCGCCGCGGCCGGGTGCACGAGCTTCTCCTCGAGGAGCTCGAGGTTGAGGCCCATCGCGTTCAGGGGATTCCGGATCTCGTGCGCGAGGCCCGCCGCCACCTCGCCGAGCTCGGCGCGCCGCTCGGCCTCGAGGCGCGCCTCTTCCATGCGCCGCGTGCGGCGATAGAGGAGGATCACCGCCGCGGACGCCGCGAGAATCCCGAGAAACGACACGACGGCCGCCGCGGCCGTCCGCAGGTACAGCTCGCGACGGAGCTTCTCGACGCGCTCGGCCAGAATGCGCCGCGAGACGCCGAAGCGCAGCACGGCGAAGTCGCCGACGGGCACCTCCAGGTCGTAGGGATCAGGCTCGGGCGCCTCGAGGCTGTAGCTGCGTGCGGTCGTGCCGGGCTCCGCCGGCTTCACGTCGAGAACCCTCGGTCCCTCGGCGCCCTCCTGGCCCTTGCGGTCGGGCACGGTGAGCGTGCCGTGATACGCGTAGAGGACTTCCTTCTTCGCGCTGTCGAGAACCTCGACCTCCGTGAGGATCTGGCGCTCCGAGAGCCCCGTCGTGACGAGCCGGTCGATCTCCGTCTGCTTGAGCTTCAGGACGAAAGGGTCGCCCGACGAGCGCTCGGCAATGCCGCGCGCGAGCCGCTCCGCATCGAGCTTCGTGTGGAGAATCGCGTCGTTGACGACGTCCTTCGAAAGCGCCTTGAAGAGGAGGTGCCCGAAGAGCACCACGGCCCCCGCCGTCAGGAAGCCGAGAACCGCGAGGACGAGGGTCAGCGAGCGCCGGAAAGCCCGGGTGTCGAGGTCGGACACGCTGTCAGTCTAGCTAGTCCCCTCGCTTCAAGTAGCGGAAGTCTTTGATGTCGTACTCCTTCATCTTCGCGATGAGGCTACCCCGCGAGATGTTCAGGAGCCGCGCGCCGAGCGACTGGTTTCCGCGCACCTTGCGCATGACGCGCTCGATGACCTGGCGCTCCACTTTTTCGACGATCTCCTTGAGGTCGTCGCTCTCCTTGAGCGCGAGCTCGACGTGCTCGCCTGAGAACTTCTGGTCGAGGTCGGCCAGCGTGATGGCGCCGGGCCCGATCTGGGCGGCGAGACGTCGCACCTCGTTCTCGAGCTCGCGCACGTTACCGGGATACTGATAGTTGAGGAGCGCGTTCATCGCCTCGACGTCGAAGTGCTCCGCCACCGGGCCGCCGTGTCGCGCCGCGAGCGCGTCGAGGAGAGCCGGAATGTCTTCCTTTCGATCCTTCAATGGCGGCAGCCGCAGCGTGAGCGCCGAGAGGCGAAAGTAGAGGTCGTCACGGAAGGCGCCGTCCTCGACGGCGCGCGTGAGGGGCCGCGAGGTCGTACCGATGACGCGCACGTCGAGCGGCATGGTCCGTCCGCCCGGCGCAATCACCTCGCGGGCTTCGAGCAGGCGGAAGAGCAGCGCCTGCGTCGGCCCGGGCAGGTCGCCCACTTCCTCGACGAGGAGAGTGCCCCCATCCGCCTCGAAGAGCCGGCCCACGCGGCGTCTGCGGTCGCCCGCGGCGGCGGCGCCGAGCAGATCCTCCTCGAGCGCCTGGGGGCTCGCGGCCGTCGCCGAGACGCGGACAAGCGGGCGTGAGCGCCGCGGCGAGAGAGCGTGGAGCGTTTCGGCCACGAGCGTCTTTCCGCTGCCGACGTCCCCCACGAGGAGAATCGGTGCGCGCGCCGAGGCGACGCGCGACAGCGACGCCTTGAGATTCGACAGCGCCAGAGAACCGCCGACGAGGAGCGCGAGCGGATCCTCCAGCGGGACCGCGAAGGGAGCGGGGGAAAGCGAGGCTCCGCGCTCGCCGAAGGCAGCCTCGCTCCGCTCGCCATGCACGAAGCCGACGGCGGCCGCCGCATGCGCGACGAAATCGAGGAGCGCCGGATCGAAGACGGTCTCGGCGGGAACGAGGAGAAGGCCGACGCTCTCACCCCCTGGCCGCGGAACAGGGAACACCCGCAGCCGCGCGCCCGATTCGGTGACCTCCCATGACGTGGCTTTCTCGCGCGCCTCCGCGAGAGTTCGGGCCGAGAGGCGCGGAAGCGTTCCCTTCCAGAGCGCCGCGATCGCCTCGCCTTCGTTCGGAGGAAGCAGGGAAACGAACGCGAGGCTGTGCACGGGCGTCACCGACGCGATGTAGGCCGTGACTTCCTGAAGCAGCTCTTCGAAGGGGACCGGCCGGTGGAGGCGTTTGAAGAATCCCGGCCAGGGATCTCTCGTGGACCGCTCCTCCGCCCGGTGCGGCGCCTCGACCGGGGCTGCGGCGAGACGCCCGGCCGGAACCATGGCCGGCCGCGCCGCGACCGCGGCCGGCGCGTTTGCCGGAGAAAGCGAGGGAGCCGGTGCGAGAGGCGCGAGCGCCGCCGCCGCGAGCGAAAGAGCATCGCGTCCGCGAGGCGGAGGTGCCGCCATCCGGTTCGGATTCGGGGCCGGGCCGTTCAGGAGCGTGATCGTGGCCTCGCCGATGGCGATCCGGTCCCCTGCGGCGAGGGCGGCGGTCTTGACGATCGAGCCGTTCAGGGTCACGACGGAGCCGGGCGCGCTCCCGAGCACCTCGAGGCGAAGCTCCTCCCCTGCCACGGAGATCCGGGCGTGCCGGCCGAGTACGCCGCGAGCGCGCACAACGAGATCATTGCCCGTCGAAGCGCCAATGTGGATGACATCCCGATGGACCTTGCGAACTTCCGATTCGCCGCCCGTTTTGCGGACTTCAAAGCTCAACATGGAACGGATCCTCCGCCACTGGGAGACAGTTTCCTGTACAGACTCCAGCGTATCACGGCTCGGGGGGTGTCCGCCTGTCGTCAACACAAATTGAACGACCGGCGGCCGTCGGCCGCGAGGCCGCATAGAATTCAGGGGGAGGGTGAGCGCCACACATGCCGGTTTCCCCGCTCGACGGGCCGCCTTTCCGGGGGCGCCACGCCACGACGCTGACGCGAATCGTCGGCACCGTGCGCTCGGTCCTCGATCCGGATTCGGTCGAGATGGAGTATCTCTTCGAGCCTTCCGGCCAGCGCTTCCGCTGGCGGGCCTTGCGGAGCCGCGTGTTCACCGCGGGCACCGTGCGCCCGGCCCGGCGGCACTCGGCGCCGGTGGAGTCCCTGGCCGTGGAGTTCCACCTGACGGGCCTCCTTCGAGGGGCGCTCACTCTGCTCCGCGGGCCCCGGAGGCCGTGGACCCAGCCGGAGGTCCTGCGCTTCGAGGTCTTCCGGCCGCTTCTCGCCCAGCTCCTCGAGAGCGCGGCCGCCGCCGAGATCCACGCGGCGGCCCGGCGCCGGCTGGAGAGCGCGGCCGAAGCCGCGTCCACGCCGATCCTTCTCGTCCGGCCGTCGGGCTCCGTGCTCTACGCGAACCGCGCCGCCGCGGCGCTCCTCTCTGCCCGCAGCCCGCTCGTCGTCGTCCCGAGAGACGGTCGCGAGACCTCGCTCGCGACCTGGATCGCGCGCCTGGGGGCGGGCGCCGCCGCGGGCGAAAAGTGGTGCGCCGTCCTCGCCGACGGCCGGGCGCTCGAAGCCTCGATCGCGCGCTTCGCCGACGAGGAAGAAGACGACGTCGCCGTTCTCACGCTGAAGGTCCAGTCGGCTCTTTCCGTCGAAGACGTGCGCGAAAGGCTCGCGACGCGTGGCGTCTCCGGCCGCGAGGCCGACGTCGTGGGCGCCGTGCTCGAAGGGCTTCGCAACGCGGAGATCGCGCGCCGCCTCTTCATCACCGAATGGACCGTCAAGGATCACCTCAAGCACGTCTTTTCGAAGCTCGGCGTCGGCTCGCGGTCGGGCCTTCTGAAAGCTCTCGATGCGGCGCCCCGATCGGCCGCAAAACCCCAGCCGGTGGAGTCTCCGGGCCGGCGACACCTCAAAATGTAGTGGTACGCCCCGGTGGCACGTGGTAGCGTCGCGACCCGAAAAAGCACCACAACCTTCGTGAAAAGGCGCTGATGTTCCGACTGAAGAGACTCGAAATCCAGGGCTTCAAGTCCTTCGTGGACAAGACCTCCGTCACCCTTCCGTCACGCATCACGGCGATCGTCGGCCCGAACGGCTCCGGCAAGTCGAACATCTGCGACGCCGTGCAGTGGGTGCTCGGCGAGCAGTCGGCGAAGAGCCTGCGCGGCACGACGATGGAGGACGTCATCTTCAACGGCGCTGCGCGCCGGCGGCCGCTCGGGATGGCCGAGGTCGCGCTCACGCTCGAGTCGCGCAGCGGCGAGCAGTGGGCCGAAACGGGCGGCGAGGTGGTCATCACGCGACGCGTTACGCGGGACGGCGAGAGCGACTACATCCTCAACGGAAAGAGGTCGCGCCTCAAGGACGTGCAGGAGATCCTCCTCGGCACCGGCCTCGGCGTGCGCGCGTACTCGATCATCGAGCAGCAGAAGATCGACCTGATCCTCTCGACGAAGCCCCAGGATCGCCGCCGGCTCATCGAGGAGGCCGCCGGCGTCTCGAAGTACAAGATCCGCAAGCGTCAGGCCGAGGTGAAGCTCGAGGAGACGCGCGGGAACCTCCTGCGCCTCACGGACATCGTCTCGGAGATCGACCGCACGTGCGTTTCGTTGAAACGGCAGGCCTCGCGCGCCGCGCGCTGGAAAGAGCAGGCCGATCTCCTCTCGGGGCAGAAGAAGAAGCTCGCGCGGCTGCGCGCCGACCGCATGGGGGCCGGCTTCGCCGGGGGCCACGCGGCCCTCGAGACGGCGACGGACGCTGAGGCCGTATCTCTCGCGGACCTCGCCTGGCTCGACGCGGAGGTCACGGAAGCCCGCCGTGTCGCCGACGAGGACGAGCGCTCCATCCGCGGTGCGGGTGACGCGCTCGCGCGCGCCAGAGAGACGCTCGTTGCCGCCGAGGCTGACGTCGCGGCGGCCGCGCGGGAGGCCGAGGAAGCCGCTGCGCACCAGGAGCTGCTCGAGGCGCAGCGCAGGGAATCGGAATCCGACCACAGCCGGTTCGTCGAGGAAGCCGGCCGCACCGTAAGGGCCCGGGAAGGGGCCGAGGCGGCGCTTGCCGAGGCCGCGGCGGCCGCCGCTGCCGCGGCGCTCGCGCTTGCCGAGGTGTCGGCCCGCGAGGCCGACGTGACGTCGCGCCGCGAGGGCTCGCGGCGCGATCTTCTCTCCGCGGGAGCACGCTCTGCCGAGGCCACGAACCGCGAGCGCGACGCCGCCCTGCTCGTCGACCGCCTCGGCTTCGCGCTCGCGAAGCTCGAGGAGCGCCGGACGCGGGCCACATCGCTCGCGGAGGAGCGCCGGACGGCCTCCGCCGACGCCCACGCACTTCTCGCCGGAGCAGCTTCCGGCCTCGACGCGGCGCGGCGGCATCTCGAGGAAGCCAGCCACGGCCGCCGGGCCGCCGAGGACCGCCTCGCGACGCTCAAAGCCGTGCGCGAGGCCCACGTCGCGGCGCTCCATGCCGTGGATGTCCGCGCCGCCGCGCTCGAGACGACGCTCGCCGCGCGCGAAGCCGGAGGCGAGTCCGCGCGCCGCGCGCTCGAGGCCGCGAAAGTCGCACCGAAGGGGGTCCTTGCCGACCACTTCGACGCGGCCCCCGGTTTCGAGAAGGCCCTGGACGCCGCTCTCGGGTCCGCCCTCGAGGCGCCCGTCCTCGAAACCCGCTCCGCGCTCGACGCCGCGCTCGCCTCCGTGCGCGAGAAAAAACTGGGCACGGCGCGTTTCGTCCACCCGCTGCCCGAGACGCCGTTCCCGCTGAAGCCAAAGGACCCGCGCGTCCTCGGGATCGCGCGCGAGCTCCTCACCGCGAAGTCCGCGGGAGCGCCGGCATCCGCGTTGCCCGACGCCGTCGTCGTCGCGAACGTGGACGACGCACTCGCGCTCGCGGCGCTGCATCCCGAGCGCACGCTCGTGACAAAGGATGGCGTCGTCGTGCGGGGCGCGGTGGTCGAGGCCGCCGGCACGGAAGTTCCGGGAGAGGGCCTCTTCACGGTCCGGCGCGACCTCGTGAACCTCGCCGTGGAGCGGAAAGACGTCGTGGAGAAACTGGCGGCGGCGGATGTCGAGATCGGCTCTCTCGCGGAGCAAGTCGGAACATTCGCCGCGACGCTCGACGCCGCGCTCGCCGCGAAAGGCACCGCCGAGCGCGCGCATTCCGAGGCCGAGGCGAAGAGCGCGGCCGCGCGCACGGAAGAGGAGCGTGCGGTGCAGGAGCTGCGCGTCCTCGCCGAAGAGGGCGACGCGCTCCGCCAGGACCTCGCGAAAGCGGGCGAGAGCCGGACGGAAGCGGCGCGCCTCGCGGCGCAGCGGCAATCCGAGATGGCGACCGTGGAACGCACGCTCTCGGAGCTCGAGACGGCGCTCGACGCCGCGCGCTCCGCGCGCCTCACGGCCGCCGAGGCCGATGCCGCCGCTCGCAACGGGCGCGACGTCCTCGCCGAGCGCTCCCGCTCCCTCGCCTCCGCCTCCTCGGCGGCCGAGGAGCGCGCCCGCGACGCGGCGCGCCGTGTCGCCGAGCTGGCCGACGCGCTCCTCGAGATCGGACGCCGGCGCGCGCAGGCCCTCGCGGCCGGAGAAGCCGCACGGACGGCGCAGGGGGCGGCCGCGATCGCCGCCGCCGAGGCCAACCGGCGTCGCGCCGGGACCGACGAGGCGGCGACGTCACGGCGCGAGGCGCGCGTGGCCGCCGAGGCGCGAGCCGCCGCCGCGCGTGAGGCCCTCGACGTCGCGCGGCGGACGCGCTTCGAGGCCGAGCTCACCCTCGAGCGCCACAGGGCCGACCAGGATCACCTCCTCGAGCAGTGCCGGATCGAGTTCGACTGCCTGCCGGGCGAGCTGCCGGCCCTCGAGAGGACCGAGGAGGAGGCCGCCCTCGCTCCCGAGGCGCTCGAGGCCGCAGTCGGTGAGGACGTCGTGTCCCGTTCCCTCGCGCTCGAACGGCTCGGCCCCGTCAATGGCGCGGCACTCGAGGAGTACGAGGTCGAGAGTGTGCGGCTCGCGGAGCTCTCGGCCCAGAAGGCGGACCTCGACGCGTCGCTCGCGCAAATCCTCGAGACCATCGGGACGATCAACACGACCTCGTCGGAGCGCTTCCAGGAGGCCTTCGCGGCCGTCAACTTCAACTTCGGCCAGGTCTTCCAGCGCCTGTTCCACGGTGGGACCGCCTCGATGCATCTCCTCGACGAGGGGGACCCCCTGGACTCGGGCCTCGAGATCATGGCGCAGCCGCCCGGCAAGCGGAACCAGACGATCGGCCTCCTGTCGGGCGGCGAGAAGGCGCTCACGGCCATCGCGCTCCTCGTCGCGATCTTCAAGTACAAGCCCTCTCCGTTCTGCATCCTCGACGAGGTCGACGCCTCGCTCGACGAGGCGAATATCGACCGCTTCACGTCGCTTCTCGTGGAGCTATCCGAGGAGACGCAGTTCGTCCTCATCACACACAACAAGAGGACGATGGAGACCGCGCAGGCCCTTTACGGCGTCACGCAGGAAGAGCCGGGAGTGTCGAAGCTCGTCAGCGTCCGCTTCGACTAACGCCCGCCTTCGTTCGTGTCCCTCGGCGGCAGCGGCGTGATGAGCTCGTGCATCAGGAAAAAGGCGATGATCATGAAGCCGACGAGGTACCAGAGCTGGAAGAAAAGCTGGTTCGAGCCGTTCCGGTAGAAGCCGACGCCGAAGACGGGCAGCAGCGCGTAGGCGCAGAGCGCGAAAAGAAAGATCAGCACCGCCTTGTGGCCCTTGTGGGAGGTTTCGTCGCCCATGGCCCGCCTCCTCTCGAAACTGAGACTCTGTCTGGATTCTAGAACGAGACGCAGGCGCTTACGAGCGACTTGAACTGAGACTCTGTTCCCTTATAGTAACCGTCCAGCGGGGAGACGAATGCATCACTGGCCTTTTCCCTGGCTGACGACCGTCGACGTCTCACGGGACGGCTGGCGGGCGGAAGCCCTGTTCTGGTACACGACGCTCCTGTGCGTCATCGCGTTCGCGCTCGTCGCGTTCGCGCTGGTGTACTCGTCGTGGAAGTACCGGGCGCGGCCGGGGGGCAAGGCGCTGTATACCCACGGCACCGACCGGAAGAGCTTCGCTGTCACCGGCATCCTGGCCGCCATCGTCTTCGTGACGATCGACATGAATCTCGTGAGGGTCTCGCAGGTCGACGTGAAGGAGTACACGTACAACTGGCCCACCTCGCCCGACACCGTCCGGATCGAGGTGATGCCCCAGCAGTGGGCGTGGAACATCCGCTATGCCGGACCCGACGGCGTCTTCAACACGCCGGACGACGTCGTCACGCTCAACGAGATGAGGGTGCCCGTCGGGCGGCCCGTGATGCTGAACCTGAAAGCGAAGGACGTCATCCACAGCTTCTACATACCGAACTTCCGCCTGAAGCAGGACGCGAACCCCGGCTACGTGACGCGCACGTGGTTCCAGGCGCTCCAGCCGGGCAACTTCGAGATCGCGTGCTCGCAGATGTGCGGGTGGGCCCATTACAAGATGAAGGGCGACCTCATCGTCCAGTCCGAGGCCGACTTCGAGCGCTGGATGAAGGAAGGCGTCGGCGACGCGAAGCGCCGGTTCGACCCGGCTGATCGGGAGCAACTGTGGGGGTGGGAGTGGGTGCAGTAGAGATGGGCGACGCAACGACGAGCAAGCCGGCCCCCATCCGCCACCTTCACGTCGGGCCCGAATTCCACGCGGAGCAGCACATCCACCCGGAACCGACCTCGTTCCTCAGGAAGTACGTCTTCTCGATGGACCACAAGGTCATCGCCAAGCAGTTCCTGTGGTACGGCCTCTTCTTCCTCGCCGTGGGCGGGGCCATGGCGATGATGCTTCGCTGGCAGATCGCGTATCCCGGCACGCCGTTCCCCGTGCTCGGCCAGCTCATTTGGCCCCAGAGCGGCGGCGTCATGCCCCCGCAGTCCTACGCGGCGTTCTTCACGATGCACGGGACGCTCATGATCTTCTTCGCGATCACGCCGATCCTCATCGGCGCGTTCGGGAACTTCCTGATTCCGCTCATGATCGGCGCGCGGGACATGGCGTTCCCCACGCTCAACCTGATGTCGTTCTGGACGAACGTCGTCGCGGGCCTCTGCATGATCGTCTCGTTCTTCGTCCCGATGGGCGCCGCGGCGGGAGGCTGGCAGTCGTATCCGACGCTCTCGACGCTCGTGGGCTCCCCCGGCCACGGACAGACTCTCTGGATCCTCGGCATCTTTTTCACCGGGAGCGCGTCGATCATGGGCGCCGTCAACTACATCACGACGGTGGTGCGCCTGAGGGCGCCCGGTATGGGCTACTTTCAGATGCCGCTCTCGGTGTGGGGCATCTGGCTCACGGCCATCCTGAACGCCCTCTTCGTGCCGGTCCTCGCGGCGGGCGTCCTTCTGCTCTTCCTCGACCGCGTCTTCGGGAGTCACTTCTTCCTCGCCGGCGCCGCGATCACGAAAGGCGGCGGCGACCCGGTGCTCTACCAGCACCTCTTCTGGATCTTCGGCCACCCGGAGGTCTACATCCTGATCCTCCCAGCGTGGGGGATCGTCTCGGACCTCCTGTCCTTCTTCTCACGCAAGCCCGCGTTCGGTTACAAGGCGACGGCGCTCTCGATGAGCGTCATCACGCTCCTCTCGATGGCCGTCTACGGGCACCACATGTTCGTCGTCGGCATGAGCCCGCTCCTCTCGCAGGGTTTCATGACGCTCACGATGCTCATCTCGATTCCCTCGGCCGTGTTCTTCCTGAACTGGCTCGGGACGATGTGGCGGGGCTCGATCCGCTTCGCGACGCCGATGCTGTTCTCGCTGGGCGTCGTCTTCGTGTTCGGCCTCGGCGGCCTCACGGGCCTCCACCTCGGCGCGATCTCGTCGGACATCTACCTGCACGACTCGTACTTCGTGATCGGGCACTTCCACCTCACGATGGCGGCCTCCGTGCTGCTCGGCGCCTTCGCGGCGATCTACTTCTGGTTCCCGAAGATGTTCGGGAAAATGATGAACGACACTCTCGGCAAGTGGCACTTCTGGCTCACGATCATCCCGATCACGATCGTCTTCTGCGGGATGCTCGTGGTCGGCTACGGTGGCATGCAGCGCCGGCTCTACAACTACGAGGCGTACGAGTTCCTCAAGCACCTTCACCCGATCAACGTGTGGATGACGCGTGCGGCGCTTCTCCTGGGCGCCTCGCAGTTCCTCTTCGTCGGCAACTTCCTCTCGAGTCTCATTTCCGGAAAGAAGGCGACGGAGAATCCGTGGGAGGTCGGCACGCTCGAGTGGACGATTCCCTCGCCGCCGCCGCACCACAACTACGACGAGATCCCCATCGTTCTTCACGGGCCGCACGAGTTCAACAACCCGGCGGTAGCCGGCAAGGACTGGCTCGCGCAGGACGAGCCGATCGACGACGAGCCCGTCGCTCTGGGTGCTGTCGGCAGCTGATGAGCACCGCGGTGGCTGTCACTCGCTTTCCGGTGCCCGAGGAGTCCCGGCGAACCTCGTTCGTCGGAATGGTGATGGCTCTCGCCTCGTGGACGATGCTCTTCGTCGCGCTCTTCTTCGCGTACGCGGTCCTGCGGCTACGGGCGCCCGCCTGGCCGCCGGACGGTCTCCCACCGCTCCCGAAGGCGCTGCCCTTCCTGAACACGCTCGTCCTTCTCACGTCGAGCGTCGTCCTCCACTTCGGCGTCCGCCCGGAGGCGGAAGAGAAGCCGGGGGCGCTTCGGCGCGCGCTCCTCGGCGCCCTCGCGCTCGGAAGCCTGTTCCTCGCGCTGCAGCTCGCCGTGTGGGTCCCGCTCTGGCGTTCCGGATTCCGGATCGACACTGGGACATACGGGTCGATTTTCTACTCTCTCACGGTCTTCCACGCGGTCCATGTCCTCGCGGGTCTCGTGGCCCTGGCCGTCCTCCTGCCGGGCGCGTTCTCGGGGCGCCTCGTCTCGGGCCGGGCGAGCACGGTGCGCCTCTCCGCCATGTTCTGGCACTTCGTCGACGCCGTGTGGGTCGTCATGTTCGTCGCGGTTTATCTGATCTAGGAAAGAGAGAGCGAAGAGAAAATTTCTATGAAGGTCGGACGAAAGAGAGTCGACAGAGACGCGGCGTCGAGGACGATCGCGACGGCGTCGATTGCGGCGTTGCTGGTGGCCGCGCTCGCGGGGGGCGGCGCCGGCTGCTCGGGACCGGGCAAGACCTTCACGAAGTCGATGGTCCTCGGCGGGAAGAAGGTCTCGGCGCGCCGCCTGAACAATGGCGAGCACCTCTTCGTGACGTACTGCTCCGCCTGCCACGGCGTGAACGGCGACGGAAAGGGGCCCGCTTCGATCGGCCTTCGCCCGCCGCCGCGCAACTTCACGCAGGGCGAGTTCAAATTCGGAGCGGTGGCGAGCGGCCAGCTTCCGAACGACGAGGACTTCATGCGCATCATCCAGAAGGGGCTCCACGGCAGCGCCATGCTCCCGTGGAACGACGTCCCCGAGCGCGAGCTCATGGACATCATCCAGTACATCAAGACGCTCTCACCGAAGTGGGCCGATAAAACGCCCGGTGAGCCGATCGTGCCCGGCCCCGATCCGTGGGGGAAAGAGCGCCGGGACGAGGCCGTCACGCGCGGGATGAAGGTCTACCACGGATTGGCGCAGTGCCTCTCGTGCCACCCGGCGTACGAGACGGTGGAGACGATCAACGCCGCGAGCCTGGAGCTGTCCAAACGCGAGGCGATTCTCCGCCCGGATGCGTATCACGCCGAGCTGAAGGACAGCGATTACGGGTACAAGCTCATGCCGCCGGACTTCACGCGCGACCACGTTCGGTCCGGCGAGACGCTCGAGGACATCTACCGCACGATCGCCTCCGGCATTGGCGGCACGGCCATGCCCACGTGGAGAGGCGCGCTGAGTGACGACGATCTCTGGGCGATGGCGTACTACGTGAGGTCCCTGATCGACGTCAAGGGCACACCCGAGGCCGACGCGCGGCGGGAGAAGCTCGTCGCCGCACTCGCCGTGGCATCGCACGAAGACATGAAAGCGAATTAGATTTTTCGGAAAGAAATGACCGCTTCTCTCGTCACCTCCGGCGTCCCCGCGGCCCCCCAGCGCGTCGCGGCGTGGCTGACCGGCAGCCCGTGGTTCTGGGCGCTGTTCGTGGCGGCCGCCTTTACGCTGCCGCTCGTGCGCTCGGTTCGCCGGGCGCTGCCGCCCGCGCCGCCCGTGCTCGGCTCGTTCCCGGCGTTCGCTCTCGTCGACCAGGCCGGCAACCCCGTTCACGAGACCGACCTCCGCGGGCACCTCGTCGTCGCCGAGTTCACGACGGCCGCCGCGCTCGCGGAGGGCGGCTCGCCGCTCGCGAAGCTCCAGCGGCGCGTGCGTAACACGGGTGAAGCGGTTCACCTCGTCAGCTTCGTCGACACGGCGCCACGGTCCCCCTCGGCCGGCCTGACGCTCGCCGCCCTCGCGCAGGGCGCCGGGGCTGGCGCGTGGCGCTGGACACTCGCGGGCGGC
>Ga0207930_1000150_pt1 | contig 19529 bp, 16 predicted proteins | sample NGESurshal092012_7_FD_184477 | JGI IMG/M metagenome (GOLD analysis project Ga0207930, IMG submission 184477) | Arctic peat soil microbial communities from Barrow, Alaska - NGEE Surface sample 210-3 shallow-092012 (SPAdes) | ecosystem: Environmental > Terrestrial > Soil > Wetlands > Peat ... | reverse complement strand
TCGGGTCAGGGATGCCGGGTTCGGCGGCCCAGACGAGCCGGGGGACTTCTTGGATGGGTCGTGGGACGGTGAGCACGGTCACCTGACTCTGCGCGGAGCCGGCCTCGGCCGCACTGATGCCAAGATCATCGCGATGGGGATCAGCCCGGACGGGGACACCGCGGTGATCGCGGCAGTCGACGCGACGGGCAGGCAAGTCGTGGTCCGAGTCGGCACCTCGCACAGCCCAAGCCCGGGGGTCGCAATCTGGGTGGACGGGACGGAAAGCCTGCGCAGCTCGACCGCCACCCTTGGCACACCGTCGATCACGACGTCGTAGCCGGCTGCTGCATCCTCACCGCCGGGCCGGAGGACTATGGGCGGCGTGGACGCTGTCCCCCCCGCTCTGCCGCCGCTCGCCAGGCTCCCGGTTGCGGCAGTGCTGCGCGACGGCACTCCCGCCGTGGTTCGGGCCGGCGGAGCGCCCGGTGACCGCGACCTGCTGTTGGCCGGGTTCGAGCAGTTCTCTGCGGCGTCGCGGTACCACCGGTTCCTCACCGTCGTCCCAACGCTGACCGAGGGCATGCTGCACCGGCTGGTCGACGAGGTCGATGGCCGCGACCACGTGGTGGTGGTGCTCGCGCCAGCTGACCAGCCGGACCACCCGGTCGGAGTTGCCCGGCTGATCCGGTACCCGCACGACCCGACCATCGCGGACATCGCCGTCAGCGTCACGGATGACTGGCAAGGTCGCGGCGTGGCCACCGCGATGCTGCGGGTGCTGATGCCGCTGCGGCCGGTCGGTGTGACCCGGCTGGATACCGAGGCGGCGGCCGACAACCCGGCGGCTCTGGCGATGCTGCGCCGACTGGGCTGCACCCAGCTGACGGTGCAGGGCTCGGGGGTGTACCGGGTTCAGGTGGAACTGGAGCCGGATGCGCCTATCCCGGACTCGCCTAGCCCGCCTAGCTAGCCCTGGCCTAACCTGGCCTAGCCCTACGCCCGGGTGGCGGCTCGGTGCAATGCCGTAGCCGGGTGAAGCCAACCTCGGCGGCCCGCTTCACCCGCTGTCGGCATCGCCGCGGGCCGCGACACGCCGTACCAGCTGTGCCTTAGGCGGGTGAAGTGGGGCATCGAGGGCTTCGTCGAATCGGTCGCCCAGGAGGTCGCACCCTTCGGCATCGGGATGACAATCGTTGAGCCCGGGGGCGCTCGCACGCAGTTCCGCTTCGGCAGCGCGCAGGTCGCCGAGCAGATGCCGGTCTACGACGACACGCCTGCCCGGGGGCCGCTGCGGATCCTCGACCAGGCGAACGGGCTCGCCCCCGGTGACCCCGCCCGGATGGCGGCCGCGATCATCTCGAGCGTCGACCAGGAACCCGCGCCGCTGCGCATGATCCTGGGATCCGACGCGCTCAAGAACACCCTCAAGGTGCTTCGCGACCGGATCGCCGGCTTCGAGGCGCAGACGGAGCTCGCCGCGTCAACTGACTACCCACCCGGCCAGTGACACACGTGGAGTGTCACCATCCTCCGCGGCACGACCACTCCGGGCAGCCTGCGCCGGACGGAAAAGCCGTCGCGCCATCACGGTGCTGCTCCATGCACAACGCCGCGATCTACTGCCACCGCGAGGAGATCAACGATGGCCATCAGCGAAGCAGCCCGGAAGAATCATGGCGAGCTCTTCCCCGCTCACGGGTCAACCCTGAAGATCACCGACCCCGAACTCACCGAGTACTTCGACAACTTCGCCTTCGACGAGGTTCTCCGGTACGGCAGCCTGAACACCAGGACCCGCCTCATGGTGCAGCTGGCGTCGTTGATCGCATGCCCGTCGGTCGGCCTGGACGCCGCCCATGTGCGGTGGTTCGCCTTCGACGGGCCCGACGATCTGGACAACGGGCTGGCGCTGTGCGTGCTGCACCACAAGCTGTTCGACCTGGGGGTGCTGGGCCTGGATGCGGCGTTCCGCGTGCTGGTGTCCGCCACGTTCAGTGCCCGCACCGCCGGCCGGGCCTACGGCCTGCACGGCCACGAGCTGCATCCGCGCCCCGGCACGGTGCTGCCGGGCCTGGTCCACGTCGCCTGGCACACCCGCGAAGTGTTCAAGGGCGCCCCGCTGGCAGCCTGACTGCACGCTCCTGCAGGCGGCGGGCGCGTGCATGGAGTACGACGCGTCCGATAGGCCGCCCGACGACCGACGGAACCTGCATCGTCCGGCGGCGAGCGTCGTACACTTCGATCATGAGTTCGCCCGAGCAGCACTCCGAACCACTCGACATGGTGGTTGCTGCGGACGGCTCAGGCGTCGTTGACGCCCATCAGCTCGCCCGCCTCGGCGTCGCCCCGGGTGCGCACCTGTCCGTCGTCCCTGTCGACACCCCGTCGTCGCCCACCCGCCGGCGCAGCTTGCGGGGATCGCTGGCGCATCTGGGGCCCGATCCGAGCTGGGAAGACTTCGAGGCGGCGAGCGAAGTAGCCACCCGGGACCACGAGGCACGCTACGGTCCAGGCGGTCGCTGGGACCCCTCGACGTCGGCGTTGTGAGAGTCGTCGCCGATTCTCACGCCCTCGTCTGGTACCTCTCCGGGACCGACGCGGGCCGTCTTTCGACTCCAGCATTGACGGCGCTTGCCTCCGCCGAGGCGGACGAAGGCATCGCCGTTTCGGTCGCCACACTGATCGACCTTTGGTACGTCACCCAAACCACTCGGGCCGTCAGTCCCGAACAGCTCACGGCGATCACCGAGCTGCTCGCCGACCCGACCTCTCCGCTCGACGCCATACCGATCGACACCAGCGTGACAGCGGCCTTCGAGGCGATCCCCCTCCCGCTGCTGCGTGATCCGTGGGACCGCCTCATCACCGCCACGGAATCTGTCAGCCACAGCTCGGGCGCTTGGCGTACCGCTCGTGACCAAGGACGGCCGGATCACTGCCGCCGGCCTGGTCGAGGTCATCTGGTGAGCGACGGTCTTCGATGCCGTGAGCCCCTTGGCTCACCCGGCCTTCCCCGGCTTCCCCGCTCGGCGTGGCAAGGGCATCCTGCCCCGCTGGTCAGCGCTCGTCGCTGACAGCTCCTGACGAATCGGTCACTGGTCGGTTCTCGGCCGCCGCAACGTCGTTCACGCAACAGCCTGTTGCGCAATTGCCCTGGGGCCACGTCACCGTCTTGCTCGACAAGCTCGACGGCCAGCGCGAGCGGGACTGGTACGCCGCCGCCGCGGTCGAGTACGGCTGGTCCCGCAACGTGCTGCTCAACCAGATCATGAGCCAGCTGCAGCCCCGGGCCGGCACCGCCCCGTCGAACTTCACCGCCCAACTGCCCGCCGCCGACTCCGAGCTCGCCCAGCAGCTGACCCGCGACCCCTACGTCCTGGACTTCCTCGACCTCACCGGCCCGGTCGCCGAGCGCGACCTGGAAAAGGCGCTGGTCGACCGGCTGCACGACTTCCTGCTCGAGCTCGGCCACAGCTTCGCCTTCGTCGGCCGGCAGTACCGATTCGACGTCGACGGCGACGAGTTCGCCATCGACCTGCCCTTCTTCAACTGGGCGCAGTCCCGTTTCGTCGTCGTGGAGCTGGAAGATCGGCCGGTTCCAACGGGAGTACGCCGGCCAGCTCGGCTTCTACGTCAGCTGGGGGTAGATGGTCCAACCAGTGCAAAGACAACGCCAGTGGCTTCCAGGGCTGGCACTCAGCTCTGCCCGCGTGCTGTGACGACGTCGGTGTGCCGGTAGAGCGTCGCCCGGGACACCCCGAGCGCCTTGGCGATCTGGGCGGGGCTCTCGCCTCGGGCCAGGCGTGCTGTCGCGGCGACGAGCCTGTCGGCGTCCATGACGCTGGGCCGGCCGCCGACGCGGCCTTGAGCACGCGCCGCGGCGAGCCCGGCCATCGTGCGCTGGTGGATCATGTCGCGTTCCAGCTCGGCGAACGCGACCATGACGGTGAAGAAGAACTTGCCCTCGCCGGTCGGGGTGTACGTGCCGGCGAGCGTGCCGGTCAGGATGCGCAGGCCGATCCCGTGCTAGTACGGTTCGTCGGCGATGGTCAGGACTTCCTTGACCGACCGGCCGAGGCGGTCGAGCTTCCACACCACGAGGGTGTCGCCGCGGCGGAGGTACTCCAGGGCCGCGGCCAGTCCCGGCCGGTCGGCCTTTGCGGCTGGAGATCTTGTCCTCGAAGAACTTGACGCACCCGGCTTCGCCCAGCGCGTCGCGCTGCAGCTGGGTGTCCTGCGCCTCGGAGACTCGGCATGCTGGCGCTGCACATCGTGCAGGCAGCGATGGTTTACGTGAACACCCTCATGGTTCAGGACGTGCTGGCCGAGCCGGACTGGGCGGCCGTGCTTACCGCCGCGGACAAGCGCGCGGGCTGACGCCTCTGTTCTGGAGCCACATCCTGCCGTACGGAGAGGTGAAGCTGAACATGACCAGACGGCTCGCCCTGAGCGATCGGCGTCGCCGACATCCGACAGGGGGACCTCATAGTCGCCCCGAGCCCTCGATGAGAGCCTCGCTGCTGCTTGTCGGTTGGTGCCACGCTCCTTAACGGCACCCCTTCAACGCTGAGCTGGACGCTCATCACTGAGTCGGGCATCGGCTGACCGGGCAGGTGCTGCGCTACGTCGCGGTCCTGGACGGCGAATGGGTCGCGCTGGTCGGGTTCGGGTCCGCTGCGCTGTCGTGCGCAGCCCGGGACCGCCGACACCGAGTTGAGGGCTTGGCGCCGGACCGGACCACCAGCAACAAGCACCAACGGCACAACGACACCGAACCGACCGCTGAGACGGCTCACCTGACAGCACCTTGCCCCTGGGGACAGCTGCGGGAGTACCGGGCCGCATAGCGAAGACGCCTTTCCGGGCTACGCCGGCGAGGAGGTGGCGGGGCTAGGCGGATAGTCATACCGGGTCCAGAGGCATCTCCACGGTGTAGACGCCGGGGGTGTCCAGGCGCAGCCGGATCAACGGCGCGCGGTTCCGCAGCATGGCCAGCATCTGAGTGTTCTCGGTCAGCACGCTGGCAGTGAGGGTGTGCACCCCGCACCGCACGGTGAGGATGATGATCTCGTCGAGGAGGCGGCTACCGACGCCACGCCCCTGCCAGCCGTCCTCCACCACCAGCGCGAACTCCGCGCTGGCCGGCTCCGCGGTCGAGCAGTCATAGCGGGCGACGCCGATGATCTCGTCATCGACGATGGCCACCAGGGCGTCCCGAAGCTTGTGGTCGACCTCGACGAGTCGGTGCACCAGGTCGTCGGGCAGCCGCCGTTGCGGGGCGAGGAACCGCCGGTAGATGGTCTCCTCCGACAGTCGCGGCCAGAATCGCGCTAACCGAGCCCAGTCGTCGGGCTCGATCTGGCGAATGGTGGGGCTGGTCATCTGCTGACCTCCGGCCGACTTCTCGATCGCGCGAGCTCCGTGCCGACAGGTCAGGACGGGTCCCGCGACCCGGTCAAACCCATCCCCGGTGGCCGCCTGGAAGTAGCCACCCACCCGGCCGAGGCGGCGGGGCGTGCACCGCGGGCAGGGCACCGCCCTGCCCGCCGCTTCCTCGTGCCCAGGACCGGCAGGGACCCGCGGGTCAAAGGGCCGGCGCAGCCGGTCCCGCAGGGACGCGAATCGCTCTTGACGCGTGCGGGGCCGGGCCGTGCCAGCGCCCCTCCGCCGACCCCTTGACGGGCTAGCCTCCATAGGGATTCAGATCACTCCGGGTTCTGCCGAACAATATCCACCACCGGGCTCGGCTCTACAGCTTGGGAATGTTCCCGCCTTGAGACGCCCACCCCGATCAGCCGCCGCCGGGTGCGGTCTGCCAGATGTGCCACAGGGCGTTGTCATCACCGCGCACGCAGACCTCCAACCGGCTGCGGTTGGCCATCGAGGCGATCGCCGGAGACGGCACCGACGAGGGCGCCGGCCGACCGAGCTGAGCTGGCGACCGGAACCGGCGTGGCCGTCCTGATGGCCGAGCCGGCTACTTCTTTCCGGTGGACTCGGCGAGCAGCGCCAGCGCCTGGGCGGCCCGGAAGTACTTGTTCCGGCCCAGGTCGCCGACGGTCTTGACGTGGAACGCCTGCTGCAGTGCGGTCGCGTCCCCCTCGGAGACCCCGGCCAGGGCGCTCACCGGCGCCTTGATGACCTCCTCCAGGCTCTTGTTCTCCCACTCCTTGTCCCGCACGGTGTCGAGGTTCGCGCTGACCGGCATGCCATCCCCCTCCAGTCGTTGTGGTCCGCGTCGGCGTCACCGTAGCCGCCGGAAACCTCCGATGCGGCAGGTCTGGCAAATGCCGACCGGCGCGTCGCCACGAGTCGGTCCGGTCTCAAGTGCTGCCGCGAGCCTGCTGCCAGATGTTCCGCTCCGTGCGCAGCCGGTCAATCAGTGCCGGTTCGACCACCGCCGCCTCCACTCGATCGAGCAGCGCGAGCAGCCGTTGGTAGTAGGCGGTTGCCGACAGGCCGAGTGCGGATCGGGTCACCGAATCGGTACAGCGCCGGGGATGGGTGCGGGCGAAGGCCAACACCGCGCTGCCGGCGCGTACTGAGTGTTCATCCGCGCCGCGATTACCTGGGCATACAGGTGGCATACAGGTGGGCGAGTGGATAGACGCCGAGCATGAGAAGGATGGACACGGCGACGTAGCGGGTCTTTGTCGGCTGGGCACTGACAATCGTCGTTGCGGCGGCGGCCAGGACCGCACCATAGAGGATGCCGTCGACGTTGTGGTTCAGGTGCGTGGTGAGTCGCGTCCGCACGGCGGTGGGCACGGCGTCGTCTCGATCTCTGTCGGCTGTCACGAGATTAGGGTGCGGATAGGTCAGGATCACTCGGCGGTCGGCTCCCAGCGCGTGGGCGCGGGTGGCGTGGGCGGTCAGGTCGTCGAAGCGGTCGAGGTCGACGGTCCGGTCCCTGCCGGCCAGGCGCGCAGCGCCTGGGCCTATGGCGGGGGTGGCCCCGCTTCACCTGCCGTGGGTATCGCCCGCTCGGCGGGTCGAACCCTGGGTGCCGACAGTGGGTGAAGCAGCTTGGGGCGACAGCTCGCAGCACCGCGCGACTCGCAGCACTGCGCGACTCGCAGCACCGCGACTCGGCCGCCGGGCAACGGCGACTACCGTCGGCGGTCATGACTGCCGTGCCCCGCGCGACTGGCCTGCTGGTCGGCTACGCCGCCGACGTGCTGTTCGGTGACCCGGCGCGGTGGCACCCAGTGGCCGGCTTCGGCCGGGTGGCGCAGCGGCTGGAGTCGATGACGTACGCCGACAGTCGAGGCCGCGGTGTCGTGTTCGTACTGGGCTGCGTCGCCCCAGTCGCGCTGCTCGCCGCGGCGGCGGAGCGCTCGGCTGGACGATGGCGGGCGGCGCTGATCGCCGCGGCGACCTGGACCGTGCTGGGTGGTACCGGCTTGCGCCGCGAGGCGCTGGCGCTAGCCGACGCGCTGGCGGCGGGTGACCTGGTCACGGCCCGGCGCCGGCTGCCGAGCCTGTGCGGCCGCGACCCGGACGGGCTGGATGCCGCCGAGCTGGCCCGGGCCACGGTCGAGTCCCTGGCAGAGAACACGGCGGACGCCGTGGTCGCGCCGCTGCTGTGGGGGGCGGTCGCGGGCATTCCGGGGCTGCTGGCCTACCGGACGGTGAACACCCTGGATGCGATGGTTGGCCACCGCTCGGCGCGCTACCACCGGTTCGGCTGGGCCGCGGCCCGGCTGGACGACCTGGCGAACCTCGCCCCGGCCCGGCTGACCGCGCTGCTCACGGTGGCGGTCGCGCCGCTGACCGGGGCCGACGCCGGCGGAGCCTGGCACGCCTGGCGCTGCGACGGCGGTCGTCATCCCAGCCCGAACGGCGGGCAGTGCGAGGCCGCCTTTGCCGGCGCACTCGGGTTGCGCCTCGGCGGTCGCAATTTCTACGCCGGCCGGGTGGAGGACCACCCGATGCTGGGGACTGGTCGCCCGGCCGCGCCAGGGGACATCACCCGCGTCGCGCGGCTGGCCGGGGCGGTCTCCGCCGCCGCCGCGGTGACGGCCGCCACCCTGGCCGCGGCGCTGGATCGGCGGCCGGCATGAACGGCGCGCTGCTGGTCGCCGGCGCGTCGTCGGACGCCGGCAAGAGCGTGCTGACCGCCGGCCTCTGCCGCTGGCTGGCCCGACAAGGGATCAAGGTGGCGCCGTTCAAGGCGCAGAACATGTCCAACAACTCGGTGGTGACCGCCGACGGCGGCGAGATTGGCCGGGCGCAATGGCTGCAGGCGGTGGCCGCCGGGGTGGAGCCTGAGGTGGCCATGAATCCGGTGCTGCTCAAGCCCGGCAGCGACCGGACCAGCCACGTGCTGCTGCTCGGCCAGCCGTACGCCGAGACCAGCGCGCAGTCCTACCGCCAGCTCAAGCTGGTCCTGCAGGACGCGATCCTGGCCGCCTTCGACGACCTGCGCGCCCGGTACGACGTGGTGATCTGCGAGGGCGCCGGCAGCCCGGCCGAGATCAACCTGCGCGACACCGACGTGGCCAACATGGGGCTGGCGACCGCCCGTGACCTGCCCGTGCTCGTCGTCGGTGACATCGACCGCGGCGGGGTGTTCGCGGCCCTGTTTGGCACTCTGGCGCTGCTCGCGCCGACGGACCAGGCCCTGGTCGCCGGCTTCGTGGTCAACAAGTTCCGGGGCGACCCGGCGCTGCTGGCGCCGGGTCTGACGATGCTGGACCGGCTCACCGGCCGGCCGACGCTCGGCGTACTGCCCTGGCTCGACGGTCTGGAATTCGACGTGGAGGACTCCCTCGGGCTCGGCGAGGGCGCTGCCGCAGACAGCGGGGTCGAACTGCGGGTGGCCGTCGTCCGGCTGCCGCGGATCTCGAACTCGACCGACGCCGACGCGCTGGCGGCCGAGCCCGGGGTCGCCGTGCGCTTTACGACCTCGCCCGCCGACGTCCGGGACGCCGACCTGGTGGTCCTGCCGGGCACGCGGGCCACGGTCGCGGACCTGGGCTGGCTTCGGTCCGCCGGCCTGGCCGACGCGATCACGGCCCGGGCTTTGGCCGGCCGGCCGGTGTTCGGCGTCTGCGGCGGTTACCAGATGCTGGCCGATACGATCACCGACGACATCGAGTCCGGCTGCGGCACGGTCGCCGGCCTGGGCCTCCTGCCGATTGCCGTGCGGTTCGCGGCGGCGAAGACGCTGGGGCGGCCTAGCGGTACGGCGTACGGCGAGTTGGTGACAACGGCGTACGAGATCCACCACGGGGTCACCACCGTCACGGGTGCGGCCGAGGGGTTTCTGGACGGCTGCCGGGTCGACGCGGTCTGGGGAACCACCTGGCACGGGGCGCTGGAGAGCAACGGCTTCCGGCGGGCGTTCCTTCGCGACGTCGCGGCGACGGCTGGACGAAACTTCACCCCGGCGCCGGACACGGACGTCGCCGTGGCCCGAGCGGCCCGCCTCGACGCCGTTGCCGACCTCGTGGCCGGTTACCTTGACACCGCGGCGGTGCTGCGCCTGCTGGAGACCGGTGCGCCCGCCGGGCTGCCCTTCGTCCCGCCGGGAGCGCCCGCGTGATCCTGCTGCTCTCCACCGCCGACACCGACCTGCTCGCCGCCAGGGCCAGCGGCGCGGACTACCGGACGGCGAACCCGGCGCGAGTCGACCCCGCGGACCTCGACGGGTTGCTCGCGGACGTGTCCGTTGTGGTGGTCCGGCTGCTGGGCGGCCGCCGGGCCTGGGAGGCGGGGCTGGACGCGTTGCTGGCGTGCGGCCTGCCCACCGTGGCGCTCGGCGGCGAGGCCACTCCGGACGCCGAGCTGATGGCGCTGTCCACGGTCCCGCGCGGCATCGTCGCCGACGCTCTCGGCTACCTGGTCGAAGGCGGCCCGGCCAACCTGGCCGAGCTGCACCGGTTCCTGTCCGGCACCGTGCTACGCACCGGCGAGGGGTTCGCGCCGCCGCGCCGGATGCCGGCGTACGGCGTGCGCGCGACGACTCTGGGTGCCGCCGGGGACGCGGGCCGGCCCACCGTCGGCATCGTGTACTACCGGGCGCACGAGCTGTCCGGGAACACCGCTTTCGTCGACGACCTGGCCGGCGCGCTACGGCACGCCGGCGCGGACGCGGTGCCCATCTACTGCGCCTCGCTGCGTGAGCTCACCACTGCGGCCAATGCCGGCCTGCTGGACCTGCTCCGCCGCTGCGACGCGCTGGTCGTTACGGTGCTGGCCGCCGGCGGCACCCGGGCCAGCGGCGCCACCGCGGGCGGTGCCGAGGAGGCTTGGGACGTCGGCGCGCTGGCGGCGCTCGACGTACCGCTGCTGCAGGCGCTCTGCGTCACCTCGAGTCGGGCGGCCTGGGCCGACAGCGACGCCGGGCTATCCCCGCTGGATGCCGCTATGCAGGTCGCCATCCCGGAGTTTGACGGTCGGCTGGTCACCGTGCCGTTCTCGTTCAAGGAGACCGGCGCGGACGGCATCCCGGTCTACGCTGCCGACCCGGAGCGGACCGCCCGAGTGGCCGGGCTGGCGGTGCGGCACGCCCGGCTGCGGCACCGGCCCAACCGCAACAAGCGGGTGGCGGTGCTGCTGTCGTCGTACCCGACCAAGCACGCCCGGGTGGGCAACGCCGTCGGCCTGGACACCCCGGCCAGCGCCGTGGTGCTGCTGCGGGCGCTGCGCGCGGCGGGTTACGACCTCGGCGAGGGCTTCCCGGAGGACGGTGACACCCTGATCCACGCGTTGATCGCCGCCGGCGGGCACGACGTGGAGTGGCTGACCGAGGAGCAGCTGGCAACGGCGCCGGCGCGGGTGCCCGTGGCGACGTACCAGGGCTGGTTCGACGCGCTCCCAGCGGGACGCAGGGAGCGGATGCGCGCGCACTGGGGCGAGCCTCCGGGCGAGCTGTACGTCGACGGCGAGGGTCAGCAGGCGGCGATCGTGCTGGCGGCGCTGCGGTTCGGCAACGTCGTACTGATGATCCAGCCGCCGCGCGGCTTCGGCGAGAACCCGGTGGCGATCTACCACGACCCCGACCTGCCGCCGTCGCACCACTACCTGGCGGCGTACCGGTGGCTGGACGAGGTCTTCGGGGCCGACGCCCTGGTGCACCTGGGCAAGCACGGCACGCTGGAGTGGCTGCCCGGCAAGAGCCTCGGGCTGTCGGCGGAGTGCGCGCCGGACGCGGTGCTGCGCGACTTGCCGCTGGTCTATCCCTTCATCGTCAACGATCCGGGCGAGGGCACCCAGGCCAAGCGGCGTGGGCACGCGGTCGTCGTCGACCACCTGGTGCCGCCGATGGCGCGCGCCGACAGCTACGGCGACTTGGCCCGCCTGGAGCAGCTGCTCGACGAACACGCCACGGTCGCCGCCCTCGACCCGGTGAAGCTGCCGGTGGTCCGGGCGCAGATCTGGGCGCTGATCCAGGCTGCGCAGCTGCACCACGACCTCGACCTGGCCGACCGACCCAGCGACGCTGACTTTGACGACTTCGTGCTGCACGTCGACGGCTACCTGTGCGAGATCAAGGACGCCCAGATCCGCGACGGGCTGCACATCCTCGGCCAGCCGCCGACCGGCGAGGCCCGGGTCAACCTCGTGCTCGCCATCCTGCGGGCGGCGCAGGTCTGGGGCGGTCACGCCGGGGCGCTGCCCGGCCTGCGGTCGGCGGTCGCGGCGGCGTACGGCGTCGACGAGATCGGCGCCCGGCCCGACGTGGACCGGCTGGAGGAGATCACCCGCGGCCTGGTCGAGGCGATGGAGGCCACCGGTTGGGACCCGACCAAGGCGGCTGCGGTCTGCGCGGACGGGCTCGCAGTGGAGGGCGGGGCCGCGCCGGAGGTGGTGCGGGTGCTGGAGTTCGCCGCCCGCGAGCTGGTGCCGCGGCTCGACGGCACCGTCGACGAGGTCACGGCGGTGCTGCATGCGCTGGCGGGGGGCTACGTCGCCGCCGGCCCGTCCGGCTCGCCCACCCGCGGGCTGGTCAACGTGCTGCCGACCGGGCGCAACTTCTACTCCGTCGACCCGAAGGCGATTCCGTCTCGGCTGGCCTGGGACGTCGGAGTGGCACTGGCCGACTCGCTGCTCGACCGGCACCGCGTGGACACCGGCGACTGGCCGCCCTCGGTCGGGCTGACGGTCTGGGGCACCAGCGCGATGCGCACCCAGGGCGACGACATCGCCGAGGTGCTCGCCCTGCTGGGCTGCCGGCCGGTCTGGGACGACGCGTCCCGGCGGGTCACCGGGCTGGCCGTCGTGCCGCTGGCGGAGCTCGGCCGGCCCCGCATCGACGTCACCCTGCGGATCTCCGGGTTCTTCCGAGACGCGTTTCCGCACGTGGTCGCGCTGCTCGACGACGCGGTCTCGACGGTGGCCGCCCTGGACGAGCCGGTCAGCGACAACTTCATCCGGGCGCACGCGCTGGCCGACCTTGCCGGTCACGGCGACTGGCGGCGGGCCACAACCCGGATCTTCGGCTCGAAGCCGGGCGCGTACGGCGCCGGCCTGCTGCCGCTGATCGACGCCCGAAACTGGCGCACCGACGCCGACCTGGCCGAGGTCTACGCCGTCTGGGGCGGCTACGCCTATGGCCGCGGCCTGGACGGCCGGGACGCGCGGGGCGACATGGAGACGGCGTACCGCCGGATCGCGGTCGCGGCCAAGAACCAGGACACCCGCGAGCACGACATCGTCGACAGCGACGACTACTTCCAGTACCACGGCGGGATGGTCGCCATGGTGCGCCATCTCACCGGCGCCAACCCGGCGGCGTACGTCGGAGACTCCGCGCTGCCGGACGCGGTGAAGACCCGGACGCTGCAGGAGGAGACGCACCGCGTCTTCCGGTCCCGGGTGGTCAACCCGCGCTGGATCGCGGCCATGCAGCGGCACGGTTACAAGGGTGCCTTCGAGTTGGCGGCGACGGTGGACTACCTGTTCGGGTACGACGCGACCGCTGGCGTCGTGGACGACTGGATGTACGAGTCGCTGGCGGCGGCCTACGTCTTCGATCCCGAAGTCCGCCAGTTCCTGCAGAAGTCGAATCCGTGGGCGCTGCGCGGGATGAGCGAGCGGCTGCTGGAGGCGGCGGACCGCGGGCTGTGGGCGGCGCCGGAGCTAGAGACGATGGACCGGCTGCGCTCGACGTACCTCGAACTGGAGGGGGACCTGGAGGGCGGGTGAGCTCCACGTTGAGGTGGACCCGCAGTCGCCGGCGGAGTCAACCTCGGGGCTGACGGCCGATCGAGCGCGGATTCCAACGTTTGGCACACCGGCACAACAGGCCGCTCAGCCTTCCTCCCTCACAGCAACGCGGGTCTTGGCTGCCTGGGGTTGCCTGGGGTAGCCAGCGAGACAATCGGAACAGCAGCGATCTCTACCCCAGTTGGAGCGAGTGTCGGCCCCGGCGGACCACTGACCAGTCCGGCAGGAGTGACGACACGGGCCCCGACCGGCACCAACGTCCGAGGTCAGTACAGCTAGTCGCGACTTCGTTCTCCGACCCCTGGCTTGGGGCCGCAGGCATGCTGCGGAAGACGTACGCGAGCGGCGGCGGACTCCAGGAGGCTGCCGAGATAGAGCCAGCCGTCGTGCTCCCGTACGCCGGTGATTTCGGCGTACCGGCCCGTCGGTCCGTGCAGCGATCTCAGGACGCGCCCGGTGCCGTCCACTTGCAGGACCAACCCGTACCGCGGCGGTACCGGCTGCAGTCGCGCCGGTAGCCGGGCGGTGAGGCTTCGGACCAACGGGAGGGGCATCATCCGATCGAGCGCCGGGATCCGCAGGCTCGGCAGGGCGATCCAGTAGGTGTCATCGCCGACGGCGGAGAGGTTGTCCGGGAGGCCGGGTAGGTTCGCCGCCAGCGTCTGCCGTCGGCCGGCCGAGGTGCCGGTCAGCTCGATCCGGCTCAGCGTGTAGGTGCCGGTCTCCACGACCAGCAGCGCGGAATCGTCCGGAGTGAGGGCCACTCCGTTGGGGAAGTACAGGCCATCCGCGATCAGCGTGAGTTCGTCGGCGCCGGGCCGGTAGGCGAAGATGCGGCCGTTGGGCCGGTGTTCGAGCAGGTCGTGCTTGTAGTGCTCGATGCGGAACCTGGTCGAGCTGTCGGAGAAGTACACCGTGCCGCCGGCGGCGACGGCCGCGTTGTTGGGGCAGCGCAGCCGCCGGCCGCGGTAGCTGTCGGCCAGCACCACGACGTCGCCGGCGTCGGTCACCCGGAGCAGGCCGCGGTAGCCGTCGCAGACCAGCAGCGAGCCGTCCCGCGGGTCCAGCTCCAGGCCGAGCGGACGCCCGTGGGTGTCCGCGAAGAGCTCCGGCCCGACGTCGGTGCCTGGGTGCGACCACCGGTAGATCCGGCCGTCCTCCACCCCGCTGTAGAGCCTGCCTTGCTCGTCGAGCACGACGTCTTCCGGCTTCACTCCACCCGGCACCTCGAGGCGTTCGACCGTGTCGAGTACCTCATTCGGCGCGAACGCCCCGGTCAGCGTCGGTGCGGCCGGTGGCCATCACCGCTCCGGCGAAACGGTCGCCGGAGCGGGCTCCTCACCGCTGCGGCTGACCACGCTCCACCGTGGCCGGGTGACTGGGCCGGGGGACGGCCACGGGTCCGGCTGACCGATCCTCGTGCGAAGGACGCCCAGGGGCCAGCACCCAGCGCGATCTCGTCGCCCGGGCTTATCCAATGCCCGGACTCCAGCGCGGAGCAACCGGGGACCGTGCCGAGCCCGATCAGATCGCCCGCCTGCACCGGCTCGCCGGCGCTGGCGTATGCGACTACGTCGGCGACCGAGTGCCGCATGCCGCGGGTGGAGCCGGTCGCGGCGATCTCGTCGTTGACTCGGACCTCAACGTGTAGATCGTCCAGCTGGGAGAGCAGCTCGTCGGCAGTGACCACTACGGGTCCCACGGCGGTCCCGAAGTCCTTGGACTTGGCCGGCCCCATCCGGCCCTCGACCATCTCCCGCCACTGCACGTCCCGGGCGCTCAGGTCGTTCACCAGCACGAACCCGCCGATGACGGCCGGGGCGTCGGCGGCGGTCAGGTCAGTAGCTGCCCGGCTGATGACCAGTGCGATCTCCAGCTCGTAATCCGGTGCCTGCGTGTAGTACGGCCACCGCGCCGTATCGCCGTCTGCCAGCCAGGCGGCCGAGGCGCCCTTGTAGTAGAGCGGCTGCTCGTACCAGAGCGGCCGCGGACGGAGCCGGGGAAACGGCTGTTGCCGCAGCCGCTCATACAGGGTCACCGCGCGGCTCGCTGTGCCACCGTTCATGTGCAGCAGACCTCGGGCCGCGGCCACTTGATGCTGCTCCCACAGCGAGCAGTCCCGGAAGCTGCTCGGCCGGAACGGCAGCCCCCGCTCGGGATCCACCGGCCCCAGCGAGGCCGTGTCGCTGCCGTCCAGGACCTCCCGGGCCAGGTCACGCACCTGCCGGCCACCGGCGAGGAACGCCATGACGTCATGCGCCGCGGCGCCGAGCCGACCGGTCGGATCAACCTCGGTGAGCGGCACCCAGGTCGCCCGCTGCCATACCGCGACGCTGCGTTCCCCGGACGCGGTACGGACGAGACGAAGCCGCACAGGTTCCTCCGGTCAGCAGCCGACGGTTCGGTTCACCACGCCGACGCGCGTCGCACGGGCCGTCACTGAGGACACCGCGAGCAGTGCGCCGCCACCTGAGAACGTCACGTTCAGTCGTCCAGGAGCCATCCCGGAACCTAGCAAATCCCTCTGTGACACAGTGGGCACCCGTCGGCGCGTCAAGGACTGTCCGACATCCGGCGTAACTGATCATGGCCATAAGTGGCGTCGGCGCTGGCGCGACATGGTCCCTCGGCGAGGAGTTCTCGGCCTTCCGCCGCGTTCGCCAAACGCCTTCACTTCGACCGCGTGGCCGAAGCGGTAGTTCAGCCCCCTCGCGCCTCGGCGAGATAAGCGGCTGGCCGGTGCGGCCAAGCGCGCCGCGTGGGTGTCAACGACGGCGCACCTGGGGCAACGACGGCACGCGGATCCCCGGCGCAGCCGAGACCGCGGACCGGGTGGCACCGGCTCCGGCCGGCTGGGACGGGACGAGCACCAGAAACAGGGGCGCGGTCGAGCCTCGGCGCAGTGGTCGAGGAGGACGCTGGGGCCTGTTGTGCCGTCGGTAACGCGAGTGCGGGGTGGCGGTTCAGCGAGGCAGGAAGCCGGTGAGCGAGGGTGGGACCGAGCCTTCGCCAGGGTGGACATCGCCTGGCGACTCCCAATTGCCCAGCCGAGGCGTCCCCCTTTCCCCTGGCTTGCAGCCGCAGGCCGGGCCGCGAACGGGGGATTAGACGAATCAGCCCGGACGCGCTCCCGCCAAGAGACGGACCGGGACTCCGGCTGTCGCTTGAACCATCCCGAGCGGGAGGGCAAAGTGCACGCCCACGTCCTGCGCCGATTGCTGGTGCAGGACGTGCCGGGCGCAGGACGATGCACAGACGGGGAGCAACTAGTAGGTAGCAGCCGCCTGGCTGCGGTGTGGGCCGGCTGAGACATGCAGGACGGCTAGTAATCGGGTGCAGTCCGGACGCCGGCAACGCGCGCACAACTGACGTTCTGGGAGGACTGCCATGACCAGCGGTGAGCCTGTCGAGATCACGGTAACCAGTAGCCTCTTCCATGACGACCAGCAGGTACCGCTATCGGCTGCGCACAGCAGTGCCGGAGGCAGCAACATCAGCCCTGATCTTCGGTGGGGTGACCTGACGTCCGGCACCCAGAGTGTCGCAGTGACGATGTATGACCCGGACGCACCCACCACAGTCGGCTTCACGCATTGGGTGCTGTTCGACCTCCCTGCCGACAGCCGGCAGCTCGACGCGGGCGTCGGAACTGCCGGCAAGAAACCGGCGGGCAGCGTGCTCGGCTTCACCGACTGGGGAGTCAGCGAGTACGGCGGCCCAGCGCCCCCACCCGGCGACGACCCGCACCGTTATCAGATCACCGTGTTCGCGCTGGACTTACCGACGCTCGGCGTGGGGGCGACAACCACATATGCCCTGTTCAACTTCGTCATTCGGGCCACGTCCTCGCCCGCGGCACCTTGACCGGCCTCTTCGGACACTGAATTCCTGTCCTCGCGCTTTACTCAGTCAAGGGTGCAAGGGGCCGCGTTGGATGGTCGTCATAACGCGCCGTCGTGGTGCGAGGTCCGCCACACAATGCGGTCGAGGAAGTGAGTGTCGCCGCGATGCTGCGCGGCAACCAGGCTCTCGAGTGGTTCGGCCCGGATGGTTCTTGGCCGGGTGACGAGCGCGCTGACGAGAATCGCCGCCGTCCTCGGCCAGCACCTTGTCACCCAAGAGGCTGCACGGTGCCCATCCAGGACTCAACAGCTCGCCCGAAAGTGTCGTGGTAGTGCCGGCTCCCGACGTTCGCCCCCGGCTACACCATCGCTTTGGCCGGCCGCATCCTCGCCTCCGGGTCCTGGCGGCCTCGGGTCGCCGCAATGGGGCTGTCCCGCTCCGCCGCTGCGTGGCGTTCCCCTCGTGCGCGCTTCAGGAGTTGGCGTGCGTCCGTCCGCAATGCGGAGAGAAACGACCTGGACCGTCAGGGACGCCGTAGGTGTACAACTGGGCAGGCGGCGCGCCCGAGCGGACGGCCGCGTCCGCTGGCCGTTATCGGTGTTTTCGCCCCTGACCGGCCCAGTGCCACATAACAGGAGTGATCATGGTTCTTCGTGCGAACAACCCATCCCGCCAGGGCAGCAGCCGAGACGTCACCATCGGGCGGCTGCGCGCGGTGTACGCCAAGCCCCCCGGTGACGGCCCTTTCGCCGGGGTGATCGTGGTGCACGACGCACTCGGCCTGGGGCAGGACATGCGTGGCATGGTGGACCAGTTCACCCGGGCCGGTTACGCCGCAGTAGCGCCGGACCTGTACTCCGATGGCGCGCGCCCGTTGTGCGTCGCCCGCACCCTGGTGGACACAGTGCGCAGCAGCGGCGGCCAGACCGCCGACCGGATCGGTGCGGTACGCAGTTGGCTGGCAGACCAGCCGGAGGTCGATGAACACCGGCTGGGTGTCATCGGTTACTGCATGGGCGGGGGATTCGCCTTAGCCGCCGCCGTCAGACTCGACTTCTCCGTCGCCGCCGTGAACTACGGCGTCGTCCCGGCAGAGACCAGTCAACTCGCCGGCGTCTGCCCGGTGGTCGCCAGCTACGGCGACCGGGACAGGATGTTCGCGCCCAACGCGGCCCGTCTCCAGACGCACCTCCAACGCCTTGGCGTCAGCCACGACATCAAGGTGTACCCCAACGTCGGACACGGGTTCCTCAGTCCCACCCCGCCGCCAAGGTGGACCGCACCCGCATCCCCGCTGCTGCACGTTGGCTACGACGAGCCGGCCGCCCGCGACGCTTGGCAGCGAATCTTCAGCTTCTTCCATGAGCGGTTAGCCCGGGAGGCGAACAAGGGCTCATGAGAAGGACCAAACGAACCAGCAGACGGTCCGTCCGAAACGACGGGGGCGGCACCAGCATCACCGACCGAGGACGGCGGGTAATGCGATCTGCGATGCAGCACGGCAACGCCGTGTATCACCAACCCTGACAGCGCCGGCCGGCTGCTGGTGGCCGGCGACGGCCGGGTACTGCTGGTGGAGTCGCTGCTCAGGCGCCAATCCAGGACTCAGGTACGCGTCCGCCTCCGGCCGCACCTGCTGCCCGTGGTCGATGCGCGCGAGCGCAACCTACCCCCACCTGGTCGTGGTCACCGACCGCCGGGGGCCGACATCCAGGTGCACGCCTCCAGCCGTGACCTGGAGGACCACGTGCAACTCTGCCGGCGATACTCGGCCCAATAGTGGGTTCCGTGTTGCGGTGCGGACAGTTAGGTAGAGTGTGCGGCCAGCGGCGGGCAGGGTCTGCGCCGCGTACGCCATCGAGTTCGTCCCGCTTGTGCAGCAGGCCATCGTTGCGCCGTCAGCCGGCCGCCTCCAGCAGGTGGCGGTAGCTGCGCCGGCGGTGTGGCTGGAGCAAAGCGGCGAGCGCGAGAGCGGTCTGCCTTCGGACGTAGTCCTCGAAACCGAGGGTCCGCTCGAAGTACCAGTGCTTGAGCGGCCAGGCGTGCGCGAGCAGCAGCAGGTCGTAGGTGACCAGGTCGACGTCGACCGGGGTTAGGACGCCGGCGTCGATCCCCTCACGGATGACTTTCCGCAGGGGCTCGCTCGTCTCCACCTCGAGCCTCTTGATCGTCTCCAGGCCCTCGTCGCTGAGGCTCTTGCTCTCGCGGTAGGTGAGCACCGCCGCGTGCCGATGGGAATCGATGACCTCGCAGTACGCGCGGAACGCGGCCGCCAGCCGGGTCACCGGGTCCGCGCCGGCGGCTTGGATCGCCGCCGGCACCTGGCGGCCGAAAGCGTCGAGGACGTTCACGATCACGGCCAGGAGCAGGTCGTGCTTGCCGCCGAAGTACCGGTAGATGAGGCCGACACTGACGCCGGCCTCCTCGGCGACCGCGTGCATCGACACCGACTGCGACCCGTCGCGCTCCATCAGCTGGGCCGCCGCGCTCAGCAGCTGCTCGCTTCGCCGCTGGGCTAGCGTCTGCCGGGC
>Ga0207930_1000148_pt1 | contig 19565 bp, 18 predicted proteins | sample NGESurshal092012_7_FD_184477 | JGI IMG/M metagenome (GOLD analysis project Ga0207930, IMG submission 184477) | Arctic peat soil microbial communities from Barrow, Alaska - NGEE Surface sample 210-3 shallow-092012 (SPAdes) | ecosystem: Environmental > Terrestrial > Soil > Wetlands > Peat ... | reverse complement strand
TCGACACTGGCGAGCGGCCGCCGGCCTGCGGCCACCGGCGACTATCAGCCCTGGACGCCGGGAAACTGAAGCTACCATCGCCATTCCCCGCGCAAGCGCGTAGCGCTTGTCGCTGAAAGCCTGTGAACAACGGGAACAGCGGGGATATCGGGCAACACGTTGTTGAACTTCGCCCGCGGTCATGGCTCAATGAACCATCTTACGGAGATGGGAGACCATCGCGTCGGTTCGGGCTCCAGTTCGCGACTGTCCCGATATGCAGCGGCTGCCGATCAGAATGCGGCCGGGAGATAGGCCCCCGGTGCAGAAGTTCTGAAATCGCCCGTCAATGTGGAGCTGCCGTGAGACAGGAAAGGCCGTCTGGGAAACCAGGCGGCCTTTTTCTGTGCGCGCGACGTCTTGAAGCGTTTCGCTACGCCATCTGCGCGGCGACGCGATGGATCGCCTCGCCTCGGCGCGCTTGCGCCGCCGCAATCTTCTCTTTCATGCGCGCGAGCAATTCCGCCGGCGCGGTGTCGGGCGAGCCGGCATTGAACGGCGGCGCCGGATTGTATTCGAGCCGTAATTGAATGGCCTCCGCGGTGGCGCGGTCGACCAGCATCGAGACCAGCGTCAGCGCAAAATCGATCCCCGCGGTCACGCCGCCGCCGGTGATGCGGTTGCGGTCGATGCAGACGCGCGTCTTGGTCGGCGTCGCTCCGAACGCACTGAGAAAATCCATCGCGGTCCAATGCGTCGCTGCCCGATAACCCCGGAGCAGGCCGGCTGCGCCGAGCACCAGCGATCCCGTGCAGACCGAGGTGATGTATTGGGCGCTCTTGGCCTGCTTGCGCAGGAAGTCCAGCATCTCCGCATCGTCGATCATGTCATCGGCGCCGACACCGCCGGGGACGCAGATCACATCGAGCTGCGGGCAATCGGCAAAGGTGGTGGTGGGCGTCAGCACCAGCACGGAATCGCTCGGCACCGGCTCTATCCGTTTCCAGATCAGATGCACCTGCGCGCCGGGCACGCTGGAAAACACTTGCAATGGACCGGTCAAATCAAGCTGCGTCAGCTTTGGAAAAACCAGAAGGCCAATCTGAAGCGGTGCCGGCATGATGAGAGCCTTTCGAAATTTTGGCTTGTGAAGTTTGGTTGGCGAGGTTTTGCTTGACCGCGACATCCTGGCATGATCGCCTCCTGTCCAAAATGCCATATTTCCCTCGTTTTAAGACATTGCGCATTTCCAGCCGCGGAGCCTGAACCATGATCGGCATTCTGGTATTTCCCGATTTCCAGCTGCTCGACGCCGCCGGCCCGATCTCGGTGTTCGAAATCGCGGCCCGCTATGCGGCCGTTGCTCCCTCGATCAAGGTGCTGGCGGTAACACCCGGTCCGGTTCGCAGTTCGTCAGGCGTCGAGTTGCTGGCGCGGGGCCTTAAGCCCTCGGGTGCTATCAGCACCTTGATCGTGGCCGGCGGCGAGGGCGTGCGCGCGGCAGCGGCCTGCGACAAGACGCTGGCGTTCGTGCGTGCGATGGCCAAACGCGGCGTCCGTGTCGCCAGCGTCTGTTCCGGCGCCTATATCCTCGCCGAAGCCGGACTGCTCGATGGCCGCCGCGCCACCACGCATTGGCAGCGCACCCGGCATTTTCTTGCCGCCTATCCCAGGGTGAAGCTGGAGCCGGACCGGATTTTCGTCCGCGAAGGCAACATCTGGAGCTCGGCGGGGATCAGTGCCGGCATCGATCTGGCGCTGGCGATGGCGGCGGAGGATTTCGGCGACGAGATCGCGCAGAAGACCGCGCGCCAGCTCGTGCTCTATCATCGCCGCAGCGGCGGCCAGTCGCAATTTTCGTCGCTACTGGAATTGAAGGCGGCGGGCGGTCGCTTCGGACCGCTGCTGGCCTGGGCACGCGAACATCTCGATGCGCCGCTGACGGTGGAAGATCTGGCCGACCAGGCCGGCATGAGTTCGCGGCATTTCGCGCGCGCGTTCATCGCCGAGACTGGCACCACACCGTCCAAGGCGGTGGAGCGGCTGCGGATCGAAGTGGCGCGGCAGCGCGTGCAATCCAGCGGCGAGGCGATCGAGCGCGTGGCGCAATCCACCGGCTTTCGCGATCCGGAGCGAATGCGCCGCGCCTTCATCCGCGCCTTCGGCCAGCCGCCGCAATCGCTGCGGCGCGCGGCAAGGGCGGGGTAGGGCTCTTCCGTCAGCGCCCGTTATACTGGTTTGCCTGGACGGCCCTGTCGAAATCACTGATCAGGTTCGGGTTACCGGGATCACCGGGAGCAACAAGTCCGGGACTAGGCCTGCTGCCGGATGGGTAAGACGCATAACCGTCAATACCTGGAGTCGACCGAGGTCTTGGATAGACCCTGACATGCCTGGTCCTGATATGCTTGCCCCTGTGGTCTTCACTCAGGTGGTTGATGGTTATGATTTCACTGGAAACTTTGGCGACCGGCAAGGGCCCCGCGATTGGCGCAGCAAGTGCGATAGCGGGGGTAACGAGCAACGCCACGCCAGCGACTGTAAACATTATCTTTCGCATCGAAGTCTCTCCACTCCAAGCTGGGACACCCGGCGATGCGCTGGGCGATGCCCAAGCGGTATTATTTCGAATCTACTCGTCGCTCCCGTAGAGGCGTACTAAAGAAATATTTAGTCCGGCCAACGGAATTGAAAGCCGCTGGCGGCCGCTTCGGACCGCTGCTTGCCTGGGCGCGCGAACATCTCGATACGCCGCTGACGGTGGAGGATGGAGCGGATGCGTCGAGCCTTCATCCGCGCCTTCGGCCAGTCCCCGCAATCGCTGCGCCGGCTGGCAAGGGCGGGGTAGCTAGCGGCCGGATGCAAACGCCAGGTTAAATGCACCGTAATTAATTCATCTTCTAGGCCACGCTGACCTCTGTCTTGACCGAATTGGCGATGAAGCAGACTTCGTGAGCTTCATGATGCATCTGGTCCAGCTTTGCCTGGTCCGGCGCCTCGCCGGTCCACTCGATTTGCGGATGGAGCACCACCTTTGTCACGGCCTGCCTCCCCGGCGCGATGTCTTCCATGACACCCTCCGCATGGTCGCTATAGACAGCGACGGTGAAGCCCGCCAGCCGGGCCACATGCAGGAAGGACAGCATATGACAGTTGGAGAGCGCGGCAACCAGCATCTCCTCCGGATCAACGGCCGCCACCACGGCCCACTTGCCGACAACGTGGGGCGAGGCGGACGCGGGGACGACTGTCCCGCCGTCAAAGCTTATCGTATGGCCGCGGCTGTAGCGGCCTTTCAGAAAGTCCTCACCGCTTTTGAGTCTCCAACTGACGTCCGCAGTATAGGTCGCCATCGATTCCCTCACTCTCTGCCCTGACCTCTGAAATGACGCAGGCAAGTTCACTTACTGACCACGAAAAAGAAGTCCTCCTTGCCCGGCAGCGAGCCATAAGTGTACGGCTCCTGACGGCCGGCGGTCGCTTCCATCACATCGTCGCGCACCAGCCGGAAGATCTTGTTGATTTCCACGCCCGGAGTGGCGATGCGTTGCACCAACGCGACCGCAAACGGCGAATTGCCGCCTTCGCCATCCAGTGCGGTCTCGCCGTGTTTGGCGGCAAACACCACCAGTGAGGCGCCTTGCACCTTCACTTCGCCAAGCCCGCGTCCGATGGAGCGCGTGCTGACGCTGCCTCCCGCGGTCGAGGCTGCCGCAACAGCGGCAGGAGCGGGAGCCACCGTCTTTCTCATTTGCGGCGCGAATGGATTATCGCGGCAGGCGTCGAGCAGTACCAGTTTGAGCTTTTTTGCGCCTTCCAGCGCCGCCATCACCTGATCGAGCGGGATGGCCTCAAATTGCACGTCGCGATCAGTGGCGAGTCTCGCGTCGGTCGGAATCAGATAATTCTGGCCGTTCACCTCGATGCCGTGCCCCGCGTAATACACGATCGCCCAGTCAGCCTTCTCGGATTCGTCGGCGAAAGCGCGCAGGCCATCAATCAGTTTCTCCCGCGTCGCGTCGACGGTGAGGGTCACGGTCTCGAAGCCGACGTTCCGCAGCGAGGTCGCAATGGCCGATGCGTCTTTCTGCGGATTGGTCAGCGCCGGCACGTTTTTGTAAGCGGAGTTGCCTATCACCAGCGCAATGCGGCGGCCTTGTTTCGCGGCGGCTTGCGAGGCCGGCGCCGCGACAGCTTTGGTCAGGATCGGTGCTGCGGCCACCGGCGTCGGAATCGATGTCTCCGACGTGACCCGCGTCGGCGCTGCGGGGATCGTGGGCTGGGCATCGCCTGAATCATAGGCGGCGAGACGGCTGCGCGCTGTTTCAAGCGCTGTTTTGTTGTTGTCCATCCTCAGCTGTTCGGAGGATGCCAGTGCCTTTTTGAAGTCTTCGCGGGCACGGACCAAATCGCCCGCTTTCTCATAGGCCAACCCACGGCCCGTGAAAGTGGAAATCGCATCAGGCTCTATCTTCAGAGCCTCATTGTAGTCGGCGATCGCGTGGTCCAGATCGCCTTTGTACCGATAGGTGTCGCCGCGCAGCAGATATCCGAAGGAATCCTTGGGATGCAGGCGGATCTGGATGTCGAGATCGGCAAGCGCGGGCTCCAGATCACCCTTCAGTCGCCACAGGTTTCCGCGGTTTCCATAGGCCTTCTCGTCCGCCGGGTTGAGACGGATGGCTTCATTCAAATCGGTAATCGCGCGATCATAGTCGCCGGCATCTTTCCAGGTGAGTGCACGGTTGTTGTAGGCCTGCGATTGTTTCGGATCGAGACGAATGGCTTCATTGAGATCGGCAATCGACTTGTCGAATTCTCTCAACTGCCGCCACAGGGCGCCACGGGCGGAAAAGGATGCCGGGTTTTTTGGATCGAGGCTGATGACGGCATCCAGATCGGCGATGGCCCTGGCTGGTTCGCCCCTGAGGAGCCACGTGGCCCCCCGGTTATTCAGGGCAACCAAATTCTTGGGGTTCAACCGCAGCGACTCGTCGAAATCAACAATAGCCCGCGCAAAGTCGTTCTTGGCAGCCCATCCGCTGCCGCGCGCGGCGTAGATCGTGGAGAGGGCCGCCGGAGGAAACCGCGGCTCCGTTAGCAATTTTGTGCAGCCCGCAATCTTGCGGTCCCAATCCGCACTCTGATCGCAATTTTTGATATCGCGTTGATCGAGGGCGTAGCAGGGGGCGACCAAAAACGTCGCGACGACGGCAAGCCATATCGCCCCAAATCGCATCGCATAAACCTTTCATGCGGTGGCTCCGAAATCATCCACCTTGCCCAAATGACAGTACCAATTTCAACCGGCGCGGATACACGGGTATGGCGCTTGGCCGCGACCGAAGTCGATACCAAACAAAAATGAATCATAATGAACTGGATCGCATAATTATATGCCGGCGGTATGAAAATCTGACTGACATTGCGGTGACGGTGCTGGACTGCACCGCATCCCGGCGATGCCGCGCCGTGAAGATTCATTTCGGTTCGTCCATTCCGGGAAATTTTACCTCGCGCGTAATCGTCCGACCCGGGTTCTTGCGGCATATAACCTGCCACCACAATGAAGCGAGGTCAGGATGGCAGTGGATCGAAGAACCGCGCTGAAGACCGTCAGCGTGCTGGCGTTAGGCCTTCAAGTCGAAGCCGAAGCGTTGCGGCCGGCAGAAGCAGAGAACATCGACGCAAACGAAATGATCGAAGCAAGGAGAACAGCCATGAGCAATGTGAATGAAATCGTCGTGCGTTATCTGTCGGTGTGGAACGAGCAGGACGCTACAAGGCGGCGAGACCTGGTGGCCAAGACATGGTCCGACGACGGGTCCTATGTCGACGGAGCGCGGCAAGGCGCGGGCCATGGCGGGATCGACGCCATGATCGCCAAGGCGCAAGAGACGCACCCCGGTTACCGCCTGGCGCTCGCCAGCGGCATCGAGACGCATCACCAGTATGTCCGCTTCTCCTGGGTCGCAGGCGGAACCGCGGAGGCGCCGCTTTATATCAAGGGAACCGACATCGGAATCATCGCAGATGACGGCCGGCTGAAGTCGGTGATCGGCTTTGTCGATGCGGCGCCAGCCAGGCCTTGAGCAGACGAAGCGCTTCGCATTAGCGGCGACGGGCGGATTGCGATTTGCCAATCCGCCCGTCACGCCGATTGAAATTGCCGAAAGATCGGTGCTCGGGCCAGGTGTCAGTTCTCTTCGTCCGTGTCCAAAAGTCCGAGCCGGCGTCCGAGCCATTGCGTGGTCGGCGCCTGGATCAGGATCGTCATCAGGATGGCGATGAAGGTGACCGAGGCGATCATCTGCGCGCCGGGAGCTTTGACGCCCAACAACAGCCCGGCAAGGGCGGCCGGAATGACGCCGGTCTCGCGCGTCCAGCACATGAACAGCAGTTCCTGGAGGCTCCAGCGCGCGCGGCGATCCGGCCAAGCACAGAGAAACACCGTCACCGGCCGTGCCACCAGCATCAGGATACTGACCACAGCGATGCCGCCGAGGCCGTACCGGCCTATCAGGGTGAAATCGACCTGGGCGCCGAGCAGGATGAAAATAAACAGCCGCATGATGAATGCCGTGGTCAGCACAAATTCGTCGAGCTTCTGCGCCTCGCCGGCCTCCATCCGGAAGCCGAACGATTGCTTGTTGCCGAGCATGATGCCGAACACAAAAACCGCCATGAAACCGCTGGCCTGCAGGCCGTCGGCGGCGAAATAGGCGCCGATCATCGCGACCAGCGTCACGACGGGCGCGTATTCGGCGAGGAAGGCCCATCTCTCGTGGGCGATGAGAAAGGCGGCGAGGTATCCGAGCGCGATGCCGGCGACAATCCCGATCACGGATTGCTTGAGCAGATCGGAGATCGCGCTCATCACCGAAAACTCGTCGCTTCCCATCGCCACCGCCAGCACGCTGAAGGTGAGGATCGCCGCCATCGGGTCGTTGAACGCGGACTCGCTGGTGACGGTTTGCGCCACCCGATCCCTGATCCGGACCTGACGAAAGATCGGCACCAGTGTCGCCGGATCGGTCGAGGCGATGGTCGCGCCCAACAGCAGCGCCACGATCGGCGGGGCACCCAGAATGGTGTGGGCGGCCAGCGCGATGATGCCGGCGGTGATCAATACGCCGACGGTGGCGATGACGACGATGGTAATCCAGACCTTCTTCAGGACCTCTATTCGCAGCGCAGCGCCGCCGTCGAACAGAATGTAGCTGGCGCCGAACAAAAGAATGATCTGGTTCAGCGCCGAATCCGCCTTGATCTGGACAAGGTCCAGCACCTGCGGTCCGATCGCCATGCCGGCGACCAGAAACACCGCGACATCGGGAACGCGGATCTTCTGCGCCAGCAGAGCCGCGACAGTGCCGATGGCCAGAATAAGACCGAACGCCAGCAGCGTATGCTTGGCGATCTCTATGGAGGCCGACGTTTCCAATGGGCTACTTCCTGCGGGTCGAGCGACAGCCTAGTTCAACGCCCTCAACCATGCACCGATGTCGCTCGCGGCGACATTGGCCTGCGGCAGCAACCGGCCCATGGTGAAGAAGCCGTGGAACTGGCCGGGAAAATGCCGGTAGGTCACGGCAACGCCGGCTTCTTTCAGGCGCTTGACATATTCGTCGCCTTCGTCGCGCAACGGATCGGCGCCGGCGGTCAGGACGTAGGACGGTGGCAACCCGGCCAGCGTCGTGGCGCGCGCCGGCGAGGCGCGCCAGTCGTTGCCGTCAGCCGCGCTGTTCAGATAATGACCGCTGAACCATTTGATGGCCGTATGCGTCAGCAAGACGCTGGTCTCGGGCTCGCTATGCGAGGGATGCTTCATGGCAAAGTCGACGGCCGGATAGATCAGCACCTGTCCCGCGATCGCCGGGCCGTTATCGCGCGCTGATATAGCGACCACCGCGGCCAGATTGCCGCCGGCGCTGTCGCCGCCGACCATCAGCCGCGAGGCATCAATGCCGAGCTGTTTGGCATGGTCGGCGATCCATTTCGTCGCGGCGACGACGTCGTTCACGGCGGCGGGAAACTTGTGCTCGGGCGCCAGCCGGTAATCGATCGAGATCACGATCAACTGGCCTTCGTCGGCCAGCTTGCGGCACACCACGTCATGGGAATCGAGGTTGCCGATCACCCAGCCGCCGCCGTGAAAGAAAACCAGGCACGGCGCGAGGTCGTTGGCCTTCCGGAGTTTGACCGGCGTGTAGACGCGCGCGGGGATCGACCCGGCGGGCGAGGGGATCGCGAGCGGCTCGATTGATTTGAGTTCCGGCGGCTCGGGATTGCTGACGAAGCGGGCCTGCAAATAGAACTCGCGCGCCTCGACCGGTGAAACCGTTTCGTAAGGCGGACGGCCGGCTTCCAGGAACGCCTTGAAAACGGCGGCGGCATCGGGATCGAGGGTCACGGGCATGATGGAAGTCCTGTAGTGATTGGAACGGTGATTCCGGGGCACGCGTGAGCGCGAACCCGGAATCTCGAGATTCCCCGATGTGCAATTACACATCTGCGGTCTGGTCCTACGGACCATCCCGGAATGACAATTGTTAGGCCGCGGTTCTGCCGCCGTCGACGGTGTAGGCCGAGCCTGAGACATAGCTCGCTTCATCGGAGGCGAGGAACGCGACGATGGAGGCGACTTCCGACGCAAGGCCGAGCCGGCGCGCCGGAATCCGCTCCACGATCCGCTCGTTGGGGACCGGCGCATGGCCGGGATTGCGGCCGTCGAGGATCGCGCTCAGCATCCGGCTGTCGATCAGGCCGGGGCATACGCAGTTCACGCGCACGCCGGTTTTGGCGCATTCCTGCGCAGCACTTTTGGTCAGCCCTATCACGGCGTGCTTGCTGGCGCTGTAGACCGCGATATCGGGCGAGCCGATCAGGCCGGCGATCGACGCGGTGTTGATGATGCTGCCCTTGTTCTGCTTGAGCATCACCGGCAGCACATGTTTCATGCCGAGGAAGACCCCGACCACGTTGACGTCGAGCACGCGGCGAAAACTCTCCAGCGAATATTTCGTGATCGGCGCGACGTCGCCCTCGATGCCGGCGTTGTTGTGGAACGCGTCGATGGTGCCGAACTTGTCGACGGCGGCGCGGACATATTCGGCGACCTCGTCCTCGACGGTGACATCGGCCGTGACCGCCAAAGCCTGCGCCGAGGCCGGCAAATCCTTGATCGCGGCCTTGAGGTCCTGCTGCTTGCGGTCGACGGCGACAATGCGCGCGCCGCGCTCGGCCAGCAGCCGCATGGTCGCGGTGCCGATGACGCCGGCAGCACCGGTGACGACGGCGACCTTGCCGTCCATACGAATTCGATCGGGCATGTGGGGTTTTCCCTTGGGCTGGTCCGGTTGTCCCGGATTTCATGGTTCGGCGCGCGAGGCGCGCCCTTGGAGCGGGCCGACTATTCCATTTGTGACGTGGGCTGGCTAGTGCGGAGGCAACCCGCCCTTTCCCCGCCGTATTCGGCGTGTTAACCGGGGGCCTGTGGGCGGCTCATAAAATGTACAATGGCGTCAGCCCGATTCGCCTTTTTAAAGCCGCGCGAGATGTTTCGAACCATTGTCCTGACTGGTTTTGCGGCCGTACTGGCCGCCACGACGATCGCGCTTGCGCCGCCCGCGCGCGCGCAGATCGGCAATATTTTTTCCGACCCCGCGCCGCGTCCGCCCAGCAACATTCCCCATGGCAATGCGCCATCCGACGACGAAGAAGAGGTGCCGGAACTGCCGCAGGGCCGGCTGTTGCCGACGCCCAATCGTCCGTTGCCGCCGGGGCAGGGCGCACCCCCGCCGGGAGCGGTGCAATCGCAGCCTTTGGCGCCGCCGCCCGGCACCACCGTCATTCCGCAGAATACGCCACCAGCCGCTGCGGGGGCGCCGCCGCCCAACCAGGGCGTCGCGGTCGCTCCGCCCGGTGCCAACGCGCTGCCGGGATTGCCGCCCGGGCAACGCCAGCCCAAGGGCGTGCCGCAATCGCCGCCGACGCTGCAGCCAGGCGACGAGGTTGTCTCCGAACCGCCGGCGCAGAAAATCGTCAACAAGAAGGCAAGCTTTTCCGGCCTCGACAAGATCACCGGACGCATCATCAACTTCGATGAGGATATCGGCGAGACCGTCCAGTTCGGCGCGCTGCGCGTCAAGACCGACGCCTGCTACACCCGTCCGGCAACCGAGGCCGCCAACACCGATGCCTTCGTCGAGGTCGACGAGATCACGCTGCAGGGCGAGGTAAAGCGGATCTTTTCGGGCTGGATGTACGCGGCGAGCCCCGGCCTGCACGGCGTCGAGCATCCGATTTACGACATCTGGCTGACCGACTGCAAAGGGCCCGATGCCACCGTGGTCAGCGCACAGCCCGATCCGCCGAAGCCTGCGCCGCCCCCGCCGCCGCAGGTCCAGAAGCGGCCGCCCCGGCAGGCCGCCCCACGCCCGCCGCCGCCCTTGCCGCAGCAGCAGACGCAACTGCCACCGCCGCCGCCGCCGCGCCCGCCGCCGCAGCAACCCGGCCTGTTCGACTTTTTCAGGCAGTAGAGACGTCCAGGAAATGATGGCGCGTTCAGCCGCGCTCCGCGATGATCCGTAGCGCCTCGGTGCCGCTGATCGGCTGATCGACCGGCAGTTTGCGGAAATCCGCATCGCCCTTGATCGCCTTGTCGAGCAGCGTGCGATAGCGCCGCCGCGGAATTTCGACGGCACCGAAGCTGCGCAAATGCTCGGTCACATATTGCGCGTCGAGCAAGACAAAGCCGCCGGCGATCAGCCGCGCCACCAGATGCACCAATGCCACTTTCGAGGCGTCGCGGGCGCGATGAAACATGCTCTCGCCGAAGAAAGCGCGGCCGAGGCTGACCCCGTACAGCCCGCCGACCAGTTCGTCATTCTGCCAGACCTCGACGCTGTGGCCATGCCCGAGTTCGTGCAGCCCGATATAGAGGTCGCGGATACGTGTGTTGATCCAGGTGTCGTCGCGGCCGGGCTGCGGCGCGGCGCAACCGGCGATGACCGACTTGAAAGCCGTATCGACCGTGACCGTGAAGGCGCCGGAGCGCACGGTGCGCCCCAGCCGCGACGAGACACGAAAGCCATCGAGCGGGATCAGGCCGCGCATTTCCGGCTCGACCCAGAACAGCGTCGGATCGTCGGCGCTCTCGGCCATCGGGAAGATGCCGCAGGCATAGGCGCGCAGCAGCACTTCGGGCGTGATGGCGGAAGAGATGGAGTCGCGCGAGGTCATGGGCCCGAGACTAGCAGGGTCACCAGAAAAGACGAACCATGGTCCTCAATCCTTGAGGGGGTTCGGGCTACTCGGCCGCATTGGCGGGCTTGGCAGCCGGCGGGTTGGCGCGACGGAACCGCAGCACGATCCGGGTACCGGCATGGGCTGGATCGCGCTCGACGCTGGCTTCGAGCTTGGACGCCATGGCGGTGACGATACGCTGCCCCATGCCGGTGGAGCGCGGGTCGGTCTTGACGTTGAGGCCGACACCGTCATCGGCAATCGACAAGGCAAGATCGTCGCCGTGTGCGCGGAGGTCGACGTGAATCGGCCCCGCGCAGTCGGGGTAGGCGTATTTAACGGCGTTCATCACCAGCTCGTTGACGATGATCCCGATCGCCACCGCACGGTCGGGATCGATCTCGACCGGCTCAGCCTTCAATGTCAACCGCGACATCCGGTTGCCCTCGGCCGATCGCCTGAGATCCTCGAGCAGGGCATCGAGATACTGGTTCAATAGCACGCTCTTCAGGTCATGCGAGGTGTAGAGCCGGCGGTGAACCTGGGCCACGGCGGCGACCCGTCCCATCGCATTGGTGAGCGCGACCTTGACGTCATCCTGGGTGCTTGAATTGGCCTGCAGGTGCAACAGCGAGGCGATGATCTGCAAACTGTTTCCGACGCGGTGGTTGACCTCGCGCAGCAGGACTTCGCGCTCGGCGGCGAGCGCGGCATAGCGGTCGCGCGAGGCGTGGACCTCGGCCTCGGCGTCGTCGCGGGCTTTCTGAATCTGCGCCTGCCGCAGCGCGCCGTTGACGGCGACCTGCAGCAGGGGAATGAAATCGCCCTGGACATCCTTGACCAGATAGTCGGCGGCGCCGGCCTTCAGGGCGGTGACCGCGATGCTGGAGTCCTGCGACGCGGTGACGAATACCACCGGCGGCGCATTGGCGATCGCCATGATCCGCTCCAGGGTCTCGAGGCCGTCTAGTCCGGGCATGTATTGATCGAGTGCGATGACGTCGATGCCGCCCTGCTGCAAGCGTTCGAGTCCGACCCTGCCGCTCGGGGCATGGATCACGCTGAAGCCGAGCCGCGTCAGGCCGCGGTCGACCAGCCGGGCCAGCGCCTCGTCGTCGTCGATATAGAGCAGCGTGGGCGTCACAGCGGTCATGTGGCGGTTTGCGGAACCTGAATCACCGAGAAGAACAGCCCGAGCTGGCGAATGGCGTTGGCAAAGCTTTCGTAATTCACCGGCTTGGTAATGTAGACATTACAGCCGAGTTCATAGCAGCGCTTGATCTCCTGGGAATCGTCCGTGGTGGTAAGCACCACGACCGGCGCACATTTTAGATATTTATTCTCCTTGACCCGCCGCAAGATATCGATGCCGGTCATGTCGGGCAGATTGAGATCGAGCAGGATCAGCAAGGCGTTGCCCTTGTGATCGAGGCCGGAGCCATCGCTGCCGAACAGGTAATTCACCGCAGCCGTGCCGTTGGCGAACGGCAGGATATCGTTGTTGACGCCGGAGCGGCGGATATTTCGCTCGATCAGACGAGCGTGGCCCTCGTCGTCTTCGATCATGATGATGGTGACTGGTTTGCTCATGTATCCCTGTTCCGGTTACTGGATGCCCAGGCTATCGGCAGTGTTATCGTGAATGCGCTGCCGTTGTGAAGTTCGGAAGCGACCGACATGGTTCCACCGAGCCTCCGCACCAGCGCCCGGACGTGCGCGAGGCCGATGCCCTGGCCCGGTTTGTCCTGTGTCCCGGCGCGGCGGAAAAGGTCAAAAATACGCTGATGGTCCTTGGGATCGATGCCGCGCCCGTTGTCGGCGATCTCGAAAATGGCAAAGCCCAGCTTGGTCCGGCCGCGGATCGTGATGTCGCCGGGAACCCCCGGCTTGAGATATTTGAGCGCGTTATCGATCAAATTGGAGAAAATCTGCTCCAGCGCCAGGCGATCGCTGACGATGTTCGGCAGCGGCTCGATGCGAATCTGGGCCTCGGCCTCCGAAGCCTGATGCGCCACCGTGCCGACGATGGATTCGATCAGTTCGCGGGTGTCGATCTTGACCGGTACGAATTCGCGCCGTCCCTCGCGGGTGAGGTTGAGGATGGCGGTGATCAGGCGGTCCATCTTGGCGATCGACGATTTGATGAATCCTAAAGCCTCGGTGAAATCCTGCGAGAGCTGCTGGTCGGCGCCCTCAAGGACCGGCTCGCTCTCGCCGGCGGTCACCGGCACCGTCGAGCTCGAGACTGCGGCGGGACCGAGTGCTGCGATCCGTTTGAAAATAGCGCCGCGCAATTCCTCGAGCTCGCTGGTGAAACCCATGATGTTCACCAGCGGCGAACGCAGATCGTGGCTGACGATATAGGCGAAGCGCTGGATCTCGTCGTTGGCTTCGCGCAGATCGGCGGTGCGTTCGTCGACCGTGGTCTCCAGATTGAGATTATTGTCGCGCAACTGCGCTTCGGCTTCGTCGCGCGCGCTGGCCGAGCGCCGCACCAGGAAGATCGAGATCGCGGCCAGCGCGACCACGAGGCCGGAGCCGACCACGGTCACGATCGAGGCGAGCCGCTGGGTGCGGTCCGCGGTCGCGGTGCGCAGCACGAACAGCTCGTTCTCTTCCGTCCGCATGGCGTTGGCGATGCTGTTCATCTGCTCATCAGTTTCGTTGGCGCCGATTTCACGCAGCATCGCGACGCCGCCGGCGAGATCATTGCGCTTGACGAAATCAATGGCCTTGGCAAATTCCTGCAGCCGCGTCTCGACCGGCGCGCGCAGCCGTTTGGCGTTTTCGACCTGAACGGGATTATCGGTGGTCAGGGCGGCGAGTTTGTCGAGGTCCGGAAGGATGGTCGCCACCGTGGCTTCATGTTCGGCAAGAAACCGCGGTTCGGAGGTCAGAAGGTAGCCGCGCGCCGCACTTTCGGCGTGGCGGACTTGCAGCAGCAGGGTTGAGAGCTGGTTTTCGACCTCGACGGTGTGAATCACCCAGCCGCTGTCCTGGCGCGCCTGATCGACGAGGATCACCGATGTGGCGCTGATGGCGACCAACACCAAAAATCCCGCCGCGAGCAGCAGGATTTGGCCAACCGAGCGCCGGCGAACGTCGTCAGGCGTCACAACAATCTCGCGTCATAAGCGCACGGAATTCAAGTCATCCCCCGGACAGGAAAGGTTTCCCAGACGTCCAGAACGCCAGTGCGGACAATTGGTTCCGGGGCGTCCGACTTTTTTGGGGGGCGCTCGCCGTTCAGCCGGCGACCTTGCCGGCCAGATATTGCTCGAGCCAATGGATGTGGTAGTCGCCGTCGATAATGTCGGGTTCGCGGACCAGCGCCCGAAACAGCGGCAGCGTGGTCTCGATGCCTTCCACCACCATTTCGTCCAGCGCGCGGCGCAGCCGCATCAGACACTCGGCGCGGGTCTTGCCGTGGACGATCAGCTTGCCCACCAGCGAGTCGTAATAGGGCGGGATGACATAGCCCTGGTAGACTGCGGAATCGATCCGCACGCCGAGGCCGCCCGGCGGATGGTATTGCAGGATCTTGCCGGGCGAGGGCCGGAAGGTCACGGGATTCTCGGCGTTGATGCGGCATTCGATGGAGTGGCCGTTGATGATGACTTCCTGTTGCGTCACCGGCAGGTCGCCGCCGGCGGCGATGCGGATTTGCTCCAGCACAAGGTCGATATCGGTGATCATCTCGGTGACGGGATGCTCGACCTGGATGCGGGTATTCATCTCGATGAAATAGAATTCGCCGTCCTCGTAGAGGAATTCGACGGTGCCGACGCCGAGATACTTGATCTCCTGCATCGCCTTGGCGACGGTGGCGCCGATCCTGGCGCGCGCCGCGGCATCGAGCGCCGGCGAGGGGCCTTCTTCCCAGACTTTCTGATGGCGGCGCTGCAGCGAGCAATCGCGTTCGCCGAGATGGATCGCGCCGCCGCGGCCGTCGCCGAGCACCTGGATTTCGATGTGGCGCGGCTTCTGCAGGTATTTCTCGAGATAAACCGAGGCATCGCCGAACGCGGATTTAGCTTCGTTGGCAGCGGTCGAGAGCGCCAGCATCAGGTCGTCGGCGGTCTGCGCGACCTTCATGCCGCGTCCGCCGCCGCCCGAGGCCGCCTTGACCAGCACCGGAAAGCCAATCGCCTGTGCGATCGCCATCGCGTCGTCGTCGGCACCGACGGCGCCATCGGAGCCGGGCACCACGGGAATGCCGAGCTTCCTGGCGGTTTTCTTGGCCTCGATCTTGTCGCCCATCAGCCGGATGTGTTCGGCTTTCGGCCCGATGAAATGCAAATTGTGATCGGCGAGGATTTCCGCAAAGCGGGCGTTCTCCGAAAGAAAGCCGTAGCCGGGGTGCACCGCGTCGGCGCCGGTGATCTCGCATGCGGCCAGCAGCGCTGGCACATTGAGATAGCTGTCCTTGGACGGCGGCGGGCCGATGCAGACGCTCTCGTCGGCGAGGCGCACATGCATGGCGTCGGCGTCGGCGGTGGAATGCACCGCGACCGTAGCGATGCCGAGTTCCTTGCACGCGCGCAGAACACGCAGTGCGATTTCGCCGCGATTGGCTATCAGGATCTTGTCGAACATGGTGTCCTAGGGGGCGAGTAGCGAATGGCGATTAGCGAGTAGCCAGCGCGTGAAACCATTCGCCACTCACTATTCGCCATTCGCGCTCTTATTCAATTATGACCAGCGGCTCGCCGAATTCGACCGGCTGGCCGTCTTCGACCAGGATTTGCGTCACGGTGCCGGCGCGCGTTGAAGGAATCTGGTTCATCGTCTTCATCGCTTCGATGATCAGCAGCGTTTGTCCGACCGACACCTTGCTGCCGACCTCGATGAAAGGCTTGGCGCCGGGTTCGGAGGCCCAATAGGCGGTGCCGACCATGGGCGAGGGCACCACGCCGGGATGCTTGGCGACGTCGGCGGCGTCGACCGATGCCGCCGTGGAGGCGGCCGCTTGAAAGTTCGCCGGCATCGAGGCGGCGATGCTGATGTTGCGCGCGACCCGCACCCGCAAGCCGGCGCGTTCGATCTCGATCTCGGTGAGACTGGTTTCATCCAGCAGCAATGCAAGCTCGCGAATAAGCGCACTGTCGCTGCTTTTGAATTTTGCGTTTGTTGTGTCGTCAGGCTGGCGCGCCATGATCTTGATCCGAAACTTTCTGTTTGGTGACCGCCGTCAGGCTTTTGCCTTGGCGCCGATCCTGGCGGCAAGGCCATTTATCGCGAGCCGATAACCGTCGATGCCGAAACCGGAAAGCGTTGCGAAGGCAGCCTTGGCGGTGAAGGAATGATGGCGGAAATTCTCGCGGGCGTGAACATTGCTGATATGGACTTCGACCGTCGGAATTCGCACCGCTACCAGGGCGTCATGCAGCGCGATCGAGGTATGCGAATAGCCGCCGGCATTGATGATAATCCCGACCGCCTTGTTGGCATGGGCCTCGTGGATGAAATCGATCAACTCGCCTTCACGATTGGACTGCCGGCAATCCGCCTCGAGGCCGAATTGGGCGGCGGTAGCCACGCAAAGCTTCTCCACGTCGGCAAGGCTGGCATGGCCGTAGGTCTCCGGCTCGCGCGTCCCCAACAGATTGAGGTTCGGGCCGTTGAGCACGTAAATTGTTTCGGCAGGTGTCTTTTCGGAAGGTGTCTTGGCCATCCAGATTCCGGCAATGTGGCGGTGGGTGGCGCGGTTATAGGTAACAACAGGCCAAAGGGGAAGCCTTTAGGCCCGCTTGTACCGCCTCCAAATGCTTCATCCGGTTCGCAAAAAGGCGCGCGGAAGCTGCGGAAACCGCTCGTTAACTAACGTTGGGGATGAACCGGTACAGCAGAAGCTGGCCCAACCTCCTGCCGATTCGCGCAAAGGGACGGGCATCGCTGCCCGTCCCAGCCGCATCGTCGCCTCGCCGGGATCAGGCGTCGATAACAGCCACGATCTCGAACGTCCGGGGATCGACCACGATGATCTGGTCGTTGACCAGGATGAACTCATAGCCGCGCCATTCCGGATAATACGTCACGACTTCCGGCGGCAACGGGTGGAACGACATTTCGTGCGGCACACGGGTGCCGACCGAAATCGAGAAGTTGACATTCGTGACCGGCGCAACGTGCTGGCCTCGGATGACGGTGCTGATCCTGGTGCGCTGCTCGCCCGAGAGCTTTCCGCCGGCGCCTGCCTGCCCAACGGTTTGCGATTTGCCGTCGGCTGCGCCCTTGGAGTCGGCTTTCATGTCCTTGCCCGCCGAACCTTTTTCTTCGATCTGCGCGTTCATCCCCTTGGGCTGATCGCTCTTCATGTTGTTCTCTTGGGCGGATTTTTCCTTGCCGACCGAACCCCTTTCCTCGGTCTGGGCCCTCGTGCCTTTCGGCTGCTCGCCCTTCATGTCGTTTTCCTGGGCCGATTTTTCGCTCCCGGGGTTGCCCTTCATGTTGTCCTGAGCGTGCTGGTTCTTGCCGCCCGGGGGCTGCATTTTTTCATTGGACTGGGCCGCGCCTTTACCCTGCGCGTCATTGCGATTCATCGGAGCGGCGGCGGGTGCGGCGTGTTCGGCGGACGGTGCATTGTGTTCCGTTCCGGTTCCCTGCTGCGCGTTGGCGAATCCGGTTCCGGCAATCAGCGCCGCGGCGGCCACCGACATCATCAAGCGATTGGTCATGGAATATCTCCTCATGTGTTTGCATTGCCCGCGCCGAACAACGAAAGGAGATGCGCGATGTTCCGCGATGCCAGCGGTTCCACCCGTTTTGTTTTGTGAATGCGCGATGAACGCGTCGCCTTGAAAGCTGCACAAAAAAGCCGGCGGTTGGGCCGCCGGCTCTTTGGTTTATCGATGCCGCAAGGCTAGAGGTTTGGAAGCGTCGCTCAACACGTCGCCTTGCCGCAGCGGGCGATGCCGATCTTTTCCTTCAGGCCATCGAGACCGACGGCGCCGACCACCACTTGCTTGCCGATCACGTAGCTCGGCGTGCCGTTCATGCCCATCTCCTCGGCGAGCTTGAGGTTCTCCTCAAGGGTGGCGCGCACTTCCGGGCTGGCAATGTCCTTTTCCAGTCTGGCCATGTCGAAGCCGGCATCTTTCGCCGCAGCCATGGCGTGAGCCTTGTCGGCCTGGCCGCGGCCGCCGAGCAGCTTTTGATGGAAGTCGAGATATTTCTTGCCGCCGGGATCCTGCATGCGCGCGGCGACTGCGACCTGCGCGGCCTCGACGGAGCCGGGCCCAAGCACCGGAAATTCCTTCAGCACGACTTTCAGCTTCGGATCGGTCTTCATCAGATCGAGCATGTCGGCCATGGCGCGTTTGCAATAGCCGCAATTATAATCGAAGAACTCGACGAAGGTGACGTCGCCATCCTTGTTGCCGAGGGTGACGCCGCGCGGGGAGTTGAAGATCGTCTCGCCGTTTTTGGCGATGCTCGCCTCGTGCTTTTCGGTTTCAGCCGCGGCCTGGCGCTTGCCCAATTCGGCCATTGCCTCTTCCAGCACCTCGGGATGGGAGATCAGGTAATTCTTGACGATGGCCTCGATATCGCCGCGCTGGGTGTCGGAAAAACTTTGCGCCGATGCAGCCGGCGCGCCGCAAAGGGCGAGCGCGAACAATGCGGGAGCGAGCAAGCGGAACGAAGGCATTGGCAAATCCTCTGCGTGAAAGCCGGTTTTCGAAAAGTCTTGTAGCTAATTGCTACAAATATCCAGTTACATGTGTTTCCGGTTACTTTTGGCCCGGGTATCGCCAAGCAGTGCCTAATTTTCTCGCGTTCCACCGCCGCCGGCAGAATCGTGGTGGGTATGGCCCTCATTATCCGATGCAACGAGCCCTTACCAAGTAACATCTCGATGAGCGATGGGGTGCTAAATTTGCCCCAAAAACCGCGGAATGCGGCCAGTCTGGGGCACTATTGGCTTGGTTTCCGTGGTTCATGCTACCTTGCGATATCCTCCGACATGACCTACGGACGCGGAAGGGCACGGATAAATCCATGGACGGCGGCAGGCTAGGTAGCAGATATCGATGCTTGATGCGACACTGAGAGACCGGGCGAGGGGCCTGCTGACGGCGTCGCGGCGAAGCGACGTGCCGCCGTTCATGGTGATGGACGTGATGGCCGCCGCGGCGCGCATCGAAGCGGCCGGCGGCCATGTCATTCACATGGAAGTGGGGCAACCGGCGGCGGCGGCGCCGAGAGCGGCGATTGCAGCCGCCCACGCCGCGCTCGACAGCGGGCGGATCGACTATACCTCGGCGCTGGGGATTGCCTCGCTGCGCGAGCGCATCGCAAGGCATTATCGCGATGCCTATGGCTGCGCCGTGGACGCCGGC
>Ga0207930_1000147_pt1 | contig 19592 bp, 14 predicted proteins | sample NGESurshal092012_7_FD_184477 | JGI IMG/M metagenome (GOLD analysis project Ga0207930, IMG submission 184477) | Arctic peat soil microbial communities from Barrow, Alaska - NGEE Surface sample 210-3 shallow-092012 (SPAdes) | ecosystem: Environmental > Terrestrial > Soil > Wetlands > Peat ... | reverse complement strand
AAGTATAAACCCATCGGCCTTGGGAATGCGGATAAAACTCGATCATCTGACGCCTTAAGCAGCCTTATTTCAGAACATTAGACGATCACCCCAACTGCATCCCCAAATCAGCCTTTGACCATTGAAAGAGTAACGCAGCCAGGGTTACGGTAACTCTCGAGTGAGGGCAAAGCGGTAACGCGAGAGCCTGCACTTGGGGCGGTTTGCTGGCGGAAGAACGCTGAAGTGGGAACATCTGCGCCGATCCTGGGACACCCGATACCCGGCTTCTAGGGGGAGGCACGTTCGAGGATTGAAGAACGAACTTTTGCAGCAAGTGAGTAGGCTAACCGATGCTGATTACTGCGGTGCAACACGTGCGCCGGATGCGGGGCGGAGCGCAGAGCCACATGATGCGCTGCGCCAACGGGTTCTACTATGTGGTGAAGTTCCAGAACAACCCGCAGCACACGCGAGTGCTGGTGAATGACTGGTTGGGCACGCGGCTGGGAGAGATGATCGGGCTGCCGATGCCGACGGTGGCGATTGTGGAGGTGCATCCGTGGCTAGTGGAACACACGCCGGAGCTAAGGCTGGAGCTGTGCGGGCAGCGCAAGATGATCACAGCGGGGCTGTCGTTTGGCTCGCGATACGTGGTGGCACCCACGGAGGGCCAAGTGTACGACTACCTGCCGGAGACGATGATGGCGCAAGTGCGCAATATTCGTGATTTTGCGGGCGTGCTGGCTCTGGACAAATGGACATGCAACACGGACGGGCGGCAGGTGGCGTTCTGGAAGCGGGGGCGGGAGCGCAAGTTTACGGCAAGTTTCATCGACCAGGGATATTGTTTCGATGCCGGGGAGTGGAGTTTTCCGGATTCGCCGCTGCGCGGGGTGTTTGGGCGCAACGACGTGTATTCGTGTATCACAGGGTGGGAGTCGTTCGAGCCGTGGCTTAGCCGGATCGAGGCGTTTCCGGAGAGCTCGATTTGGTCGCTGGCGGAGGAGATTCCACCGGAGTGGTATGGCGGGGAGTCGGAGGAGTTGGAGAAGTTGTTGCGGCGGTTGTTGCAGCGGCGCTCGATGGTAAGGGAGTTGATTTTGTCGTTCAAGGGGTCGTCGAGGCGGCCGTTCCCTGGGTGGAAGGATGTTGTGAATTGACATTGAACCACAGAGACACGGAGGCACAGCGAAGGGTGGCAAACGTGGACTGTTTTAACTAACCACCAGCCACTAACCACTTAGTTAATGTACTTTCGTAACTTGACGACCCTCCCCTTCTCTGCCACCGTCATACCGTGGGGGCGAATCCCCCAAGGACGCTGTTCGACTTTGCTGCCGTCCTTTGGCAGCCTGTTACAACTCACTGTTGGCCGTTAGCTTATTGCTAACTGCTTATTACTAATTGCCAACAGCTTAGCCGGTTTTTAGGAGGCTCTATGTCCTACCCTACTTGTGACCATCTCAAGGAAGATGGCATTTACTGCGATTCTCCCGCCCTTCGCGGTCAGAGTTTCTGTTACTTCCACCTCAACGCCCGCGCCCGCCGCATGCAAATGGCCCAGGCTCGTCGTCGCGGCGAATCCTGCCGCATCCAGCTTCCTGTTCTCGAAGATATGCATGCCGTGCAGAGCTCGCTCATGCAGGTGCTCGACGCCCTCGCCGACGATCGTATCGATCGCAAGCGCGCTGCCCTCATGCTCTACGCCCTGCGACCGGCCTCTAAAGAGTTCCGCAATCCGCGGGAGTGGTGAAAACACGGCCATGCAACCCTTTGCGAATGAATATTTTACGTGTAAGTCATTGACAGCACGGATTTTGCGCGAAAATTCGCCCTATCCTCATGAATCGCCGGATTTTGTGCAGTATAAAAAAGAATTGGCGGGGGTCAGACCGCCTGCGTGGCTTTGGCGAGGCAGTCTTCGCAGAAGCCACTGTCCTTGATGTCGATCCACTCGACGGCGTGCGATGGGGCCATGGAGCAGCGGAAGTCGTCGCAGTGAGTGAGGTGCAGCGTGTGTCCCAGTTCGTGCACGGACTCAGTCAGCAGGCGATTGGCGAGCAGGTCGAGGTCGGGAGGCAAGCCATAGAATTCCTGCATGAGGCGATGGTAAGAAACGATAGCGCTGGCGCCTCCCAACTGCGCCTCGCCGAAAACGAAAGTAAGAATCGGGATGTAGAGGTCGCGCCCAGTAACTCCAAGCAGCCGCCAAGTGTCTTTGCTGATGTAGGACTGCATGGCGGCCAGAATTTCAGAGGAGTGAAACTGCTGCCGCTCGGCGTGCACAGCGAAAGCGGGATCGAGCGCGGGCTGGAGAACTTCCGTAGGCACGCGGAACTTCTCGAACAGCGCCTGCAGCAGCCAATCGAGCAGGCGGGGATCGACTTCTCCCACCGGCAACAGTTGCAGCTTTTTCATTGGCTCTCGATACCGACCAGTTCCTTTTCCTTGCGGTTCCAGCCAAACTTCTTCAGCTTGTGGTGCAGGGTGACCCGATCGATGCCCAGCACCTCGGCGGCGCGCGTCTGGTTGCCGCCAGTGTCTTCGAGCACGCGTAGAATGTGCTCCTTCTCGACATCTTCGAGGCAGCGGGAACTGGCGACACTGTTGCCATTGCGCGTCTTCAGGGTGAAGTCCTGCTCGCGCAATTCGGGCTCCTGCGACACCACCATGGCGCGCTCGACGGCGTTCTCCAGCTCACGCACGTTGCCCGGCCAGGGATACTGCTGCAGCAGGTTCATGGCGGCCGGCGAAACGCAGGTGATCTTCTTGTTCATCTCGCGACAGAACTTGACCACAAAATGATTGACCAGCGGCGGAATATCTTCGCGGCGCTCGCGCAGCGGCGGCAACTCGATGTGAAAGACGTTGAGACGATAGAAAAGATCGGGGCGGAATTTGCCCTCTTCGATCAGTAACTCGAGATTCTTGTTGGTCGCGGCCACGATGCGGAAATCGACCTTGATGGTCTGGTTGCCGCCGACGCGCACGATCTCGCGCTCCTGCAACACGCGCAGCAAGTCGGTTTGCGTTTTGAGGCTGATGTCGCCAATCTCGTCGAGAAAGACCGTTCCACCTTCAGCGATTTCGAACTTCCCTTTCTTGCGGTACTGCGCTCCGGTGAATGCGCCTTTTTCGTGGCCGAACAACTCGCTCTCCAGCAGGGTCTCGGTGAGCGCTCCGCAGTGAATCACCACCATGGGATGGTAGCGGCGGCTGCTGGCGGCGTGAACGGCGCGGGCGACGAGTTCCTTGCCGGTTCCACTCTCGCCGGTGATGAGTACAGTCGCATCGGTGGGACCTACGGTTTCGATGGCCTCGAAGATCCGCTCCATGGCGCTGCTTTGCCCGATGATGTCGGTCGGATGCGCCATGTCAGCCACGGTTTCTTTGAGGCGCGTGTTTTCTTGCAGCGTATGGCGATGCGCCATGGCCTTGCCCACCAGGTGCGCAATCTCGTCGGGATCGAGCGGCTTGTTGACGTAGTCGTACGCGCCATTCTTGAGAGCGGCGATGGCGGTCTCGACCGAGGCGTATCCGGTCATGATGATGACCAGCATGTCGGGATGGATTTCATGCAGGCGACGCTGCAATTCGATGCCGTCGGTGCCGCGCATCTTGATATCGACGAGGGCAACATCGAAGCTCTGCTCGGCCACGCGGGTGAGCGCTTCGTTGGCGCTCTCGGCGGTAGCGACGTCGTAGCCCTCTTCGGCAAACCATTTGGCGAGCGAATCGCGCACGCTCAGTTCGTCGTCAACAATCAGCAATTTTCCTTTGATCATTCCTCTACCCCTCTTCTTACGTGACCTCGGTCAGCGCGCGATCGGTGTCGCTGGCCAGCGCTGGCCTCTGGCTATCAACTGGCAACAGAATTGTGAAACTGGTTCCCTGCCCGGGCACGGAGTGAACGGCGATGCTCCCGCCGTGACGCTCAACGATGTTCTGGCTGATGGCCAGGCCGAGTCCGGAGCCGCCCGATTCCTTGGAGGTGTAGAACGGCTCGAAGATGTGGGGCAGATGTTCGTCAGGAATTCCCATGCCATCGTCGCGAATGATGAGCTCCAGTGTGGCGGCAGATTCCTGGCGAGTGCTGATCCAGAGATTGCCGCCCTGGGGCATAGCGTCGATGGCGTTGATCACCATGGCGAGCACGACCTGCTCGATCTGATTGGGATCGCAATGCACGGGAGGCAGCTCATTGGCGAGCGAGAGATTGAGCTGGATGCCGCCCATCTCCATCTTGTGCTGCACCAGCCGGACGCAGCGATCGATGACCTGGCTGAGGTCGCTCCACTCCAGGTTCATGGGCGTGACCCGCGAAAAAGAGAGCAGGTTCTTGACCAGCTCGCCGCAACGCTTGCTCTCGCTGGCGATCAGGTCGAGCGATCCGCTCATCTCTTCGGTGCGCGGAGCAGAGGCGAAGTTGTTCTGGATCCAGCGCTTCACCACGCGCGAGTAAGTCAAGATTCCGGAGAGCGGGTTGTTGATCTCGTGCGCGACGACGGCGGCCATCTTGCCGATGGTGGCCATCTTCTCCACCTGCACCATGTGTTGATGGGCTTGCTTGAGTTCGCGAGTCTTCTCTTCGACGCGGTCTTCGAGAGTGTGTGCCCAGGCAGTGATTTCAGCCTGCGCGAGTTGCAGGCGGCTGCTCATGTCGTTAAACGACTGCGCCAGTTCACCCGCTTCGTCGTTGGAATTCACCGGAATGTGCACGCCAAGTTCGCCCTTGGCCACGCGCTCCGTGCCGGCCTGCAAGGCGCGCAACGGGTTGCGCACCACGATCCAGATGAAGAGTCCGCTGAGAAAGACCATGACCAGCAATGCGATGGCGGTGTAGGCCAGCATGGTTTTGCGTTCCGAGGCCAGGCTGGCGTCAACCTTGGCCAGCGAAACATTGGTGTCGAGCACGCCGAGAACCTGCACGCTTGCGGGATGGGCATGACAGGCAGCGTTGGAGCACGCGGGCTGATTCTCGATGGGGGTGATCACGCCGAGCACGCGGGAATTTCCGGCATGATAAACGCGGAAACGGTCGGACCGCTTCAGCAGCGCGAGCGGCTTGGATTGCTCGTGACAGCCATAGCAGGCCTCGGCATCTTTGTTGACGGACCCGCCAACCTCCGCTGGCGCGGTGGAGTAACTGATGATGCCTTCCGAGTTCATGATCCGCACCCGCACGATGCCGGGTTGGTCGGCCATGTTGATCATCATCTGGTAGAGACCGTCGCGATCGTCCTTGAGCATGTAGTGCGAGGCGCTGCGGCGGAGGACTTCACTTTGCTGTTCGGCGCTGACGAGGGCGCTCGCCTCAAGGTGCTTCTGGTGCAGGCGAATGATGAAGTAACCCAGCAGGGCGAAGATCACCAGCATGGTGACAAAGATTGACGCCATCAGTTTGGCGCTGATGCTGCGTCCCATCTTCGCCAGCCATGCGGGCTTTTGGCCGGCACCGTCGGGTTGTTCAGTCTCCAGCATGGACAGGCACTGCAATTTCCGCGCGTACGCCTTGTAGCTTGCGGATCGCCGGCAAGTGCGCCTTCTCCTCGGGGAAGATTGGCAGATAGCGGGCGACAAATCCAAAGATGGCGAAGCCGAGCGCGACGAACATGGCCGTGATCACAACTTCCGTCCACTTCGGGGTGTAGCGTCCGCCCACTGAGTTCTCAACACCAGTGATGGCAACATTGAGACGGTTGGTGACAAATCCGAGCAGCACCAACACCGCCGCCAGGTACAGTCCCTGGGCGTGATTTCGCACTTTGGGAATCAGCAAAAGCCCCAATGGTGCGATGACCGAAAGAAACATCTCCAATAGGAAGAAGCGCTGCTCGTATCCTGAGATGAACACCAAACCCAGCACGCCGCGGTGATAGAGGTCTTCGAAGCGCAGGATGCCGTAGATGGCAAGCACCACGACCAGCACGCGTCCCAGGTCTTTCAGGATGGAGAGTTCCAGTTCGCGGCCAAAATATTTCGAGCTCATTGACGACTCGAAGATAGTCATCGCCAAGCCGACCGCGATCGCCGAAATGTAAAAGAACACCGGCAGCAGCGGGCTGTACCAGAAGGGATGAAGCTTGTTGGGCATGATCAGGTACAGTGTGCCCAGCGAGGACTGATGCAAAGTGGAAAGGATCACGCCGAGGATGACAAACACCATCATGACGCGGCGAACCACCAGCAATGCTTTGTGCCATTTGAAGTGCTCGAGCACGATGGGCGAGAATTCCAGCGCAAGCACGGCGGTGTAGAGCATTACGCAGTACGCGACTTCGAACATTACCGAGTGCGGATTGCGCATGACCAGCGGATGCCAGATGTTCCAGGGCAGCCCGAGGTCGTACATCAGGGCGGCGCAAACCAGGAGGTATCCCATGAAGGCGGTGAGGATGGTGGGGCGCACGATGGAGTGCCAGCGTTCAATGTTGAGGATGTGCACCGCGGCGGTGAGGGTGAAGCCGCCAGCGGCCAGCATCACGCCGCACATGACGTCGAAGCCGATCCAGAGGCCCCAGGGGAACTGGTCGCTGAGATTGGTCGAAGCGCCCAAGCCGCGGGCAAAGCGAATATAGGTGCAGTAAACGCCAGCCGCCATGATTGCGAGGAACACGGCCTTCCAGAAAGTGAAGCGGAACTTGGGGACCGTCATCGCGCACCGCCTTGATCATGAGTTGAGTGCTGGTCTTTCTCTTGGCCTTCGGCTTCGGCCACATCTTCGCGGCGATGCGTGATCCAATAAACGCCGCCCAACAGGACTCCGAAGAGCGGGACAAAATCGGGAATGCGAGACAGCACCTGGTAGGTGTAGAGCGGAAGCGCGCGCTCGGTCAGGTCGTTGCGGTAGCCAAACTTCTGGAAGTCCAGGCCGGAGAGCAGCATGACCGACGTCCCGCCGACTTCCGTCTCACCGTAAATGTGAGGCAGATAGGTTCCGGGATTGTCCTGGATGCGCTTGCGGGCTTCTTTCAGCAGTTCGTCACGGTCGCCAAACTTGGTGGCGCCCGTAGGACAGATTTCCGCGCAGGCCGTGGGTTTGCCGGCTGCCACGCGAGGGGCGCACATGATGCACTTGCGCACGCCGGGGACTGCCTTGTCCCATTCATACTTGGGAACGCTGAACGGGCAGGCCGCCATACAATAGCGGCATCCCATGCATTTGTGCTTGTCATAAGTGACAGGGCCGAGGGCGGTCTTTTTGAGAGCGCCTACGGGACAAACCGAGGCACAGGCCGGATCGTCGCAGTTCATGCAGAGCTTGCGCATGAATTTGTCGTCCTTGGTGAGGACGGTGGTGTACTTATGCGCGGATGTCACATCCTGGGCTGCTATTTTGTCGTCGTACGGCAAGCCATTTTCAGAAGCGCAGGCCTGTTCGCACTGCTTGCAGCCGATGCACATGGTCGCATCGTAGAGAATTCCCTTGCTCATTGTGTACTCCGAGCGAGCCCGAGCGATTCGCCGCACAGTTGAGTGGCGTGAAAAAGGACGCTGTCGGGCAATCGCTGAAAGGGCAGCAAAAATCCCGTCGGGGCGAAGTGGCGCTCGCCAGAAGACGGGATTTCGCGGCCAGAGATCGAATCGTCTGAAAGCTGACCGCAGGCCGAGCGATCCTTGAAAGGCCGAGGCCCGGAATCACTGCTGCGGTCAAAGAAGAGGTTAGGCACTCCCCGGAGCTTTGCGCGGAACTATTGCGCGCCGCACGCAGCGGGGCCCGAAACTTGTTGCTGTAACGCACGACCGACCCTGATTCCATCAAGAGGCAGCCCCACAAAGTCGGGGCACCGCGGGTGATGGCGCCGGTTGGAAACTATGTCTTGCCTAAGATCTTCGCGTTCGCCGCCAGCCTCAAAGTATCCGTCGTATGGACACCTGGTCCGGCAAAGTCACGAAAAAGCTACTTTTGCGAACTGCCGCTTAGATGCCCCACGACAGATTGGGCAAAATCAGAAACAGCGCCAGGGCGGTAAGCATTACAGCTAAGATGACCTTCTTCATTACATCCCCTTCGCGAGGTACGGATTATTAAAGCGGGCCGGGAATAACCGTGTTGCCTTGTAAAGATCTGAACTTCTATACGAATGGCCCGCGCACGTGGATTTCTCCGCGTGCATGATCAGTGTGATCCTACCGGGCTACGTACTTCTGTGACGCGCGTCACCGGTTGACGTGATGCGTTTCGCAACATCCGTGCAAGGAAATGCGGAGATTTTCATCGGCGGGTTGGGAGGATGTGCGGAGAAACGCCTCAACTTCGGGCAGAATTAGGGCCGAGTGATGCGAAATGCGCCTAAGCTCGGACGTGGTTGGAGGGGTAGCGGAATCCGTTAGAGCCGAAGTGGAAGCCTCAGTCGCCGCTGGGGGAGTGGGCGAAGGCTGGGGTGCGGGTTGGCTTCTTTTGCGCCCGTTCAGGGTTGAAGAAATAAAGGATGCCGCAAACCGCCCAATATCCTAGAGATATCCCGAAAACGAAAGCCACAACGATGGTGAAGAGCAAAAGGAAAGAAAGCAGGAATGGCGTCATATCCCTCTCATTCTACAGGCTCGCGACGTAAATTATAAACACTCGCATGGCTGAAAAGGGGGGTTCCGTTGTTCACTGTACAACGCAACGGCGCGTCCAGCAAACGTTTTACCCTGCGTTGACGGTGTTGGCTGTTGCCTAATAAGATACGGGAGTCGAGCTACGTCTTCCCTCTCGCGGACTTTCTATAGCAGTCAGGGATGGAATATCGGGGATTCGGGACACCGGCCCAGACCGCGAAACGGTTTTTTGACCTCGGGACTCAACGTAGCGTCACCTTTCGGAGGAATGCCAGCGGCCCGACCCATGGGAATTACCAATATCACTGTCAGGGGAGCGCGACAGCATAACCTGAAGAACATCAGCGTTGTAATTCCCCGCAACACTCTGACCGTGATCACGGGGCTGAGCGGCTCGGGCAAGTCATCGCTGGCCTTCGACACGATATACGCTGAAGGGCAACGCCGCTACGTGGAAACCCTTTCGGCCTACGCCCGGCAGTTCCTCGACCAGATGGAGCGACCCGACGTCGATAGCATCGACGGGCTGAGCCCGGCGATCTCCATCGAGCAGAAGACGACCAGCCGCAGTCCGCGGTCAACGGTTGGGACGATCACCGAAATTTACGACTACCTGCGCCTGCTTTACAGCTCGATCGGGCTGCCGCATTGTCCGAACTGCGGACGTGAGATCTCGCGCCAGTCGGCGGAGCAGATCGTGCAGCGCGTGATGGACCTCAAGCCGGAAGACCGGGTGATGATCCTGGCTCCAATGGTGCGCGGACGAAAGGGCGAATTCAAGAAGGAGCTGGACAAGCTGGTGCAGCAGGGGTTTGTCCGCGCCCGCATCGATGGCGAGCTGCACCACATTGCGGACGAGGAAATCAAACTCGACAAGCGCAAGAACCACACCATTGAAGTGGTCGTGGATCGATTGCTGGTGAAGAACGGCATCGAGCAGCGCCTGGCGTCGGCGGTGGAAACGGCGATGAAGTTGGCGGGCGGCCTGGTGCAAGTCGCGGTAGTCGGCGGCGATGAAAAGCTGTACTCGTCGAAACTGGCTTGTCCGGAGTGCGGCATCAACGTTCCAGTGCTGGAGCCGCGGTCGTTTTCGTTCAACAGCATGTATGGCGCGTGTCCGGATTGCAACGGACTGGGCAGCAAGTACGATTTCGATCCCGCAAAAGTGGTTAGCGACTGGTCGAAACCGCTGCTGGACGGCGCGCTGGGGCCGGGATCGGCGTCGCAAAATCTGATTCACTCGTTGCAGCTTGCGGCGGCGGCCTATGGTTTCGATCTTGCGAAACCGTTTGAGGAGCTTCCGCGCAAGACGCAGAACCTTATTCTGTACGGACCGGAGCAGGCTGATAAGAAGAAGAGAGGCGGGTTTCTCGGCGTCTTCGCGTATTTGCGGCAGAACATGGAAGACAGTTCGTCGCAGGCCTATCGGGACTGGCTGCTGGATCACATGTCGGCAACGCGCTGTCCGGCGTGCGACGGCAAGCGCCTGAGGCCGGAGAGCCTGGCGGTAAAAGTGAACGGCATGTCGATCTCCGACTTCACGGCGCTGCCGGTTTCGCGCGCGGTGGAAGCGGCGCGCCGTATCAAGCTCAACGAACGCGAAGAGAAAATTGCCGGACGCATCAAGAAGGAAGTTGCCGAACGGTTGGAGTTTCTAAACGCGGTCGGCCTGGGCTACATCTCGCTCGACCGCTCGGCGATGACCCTAAGCGGCGGTGAAGGCCAGCGCATCCGGCTGGCAACGCAAATCGGATCGAAGCTGCGGGGCGTGTTGTACGTGCTCGACGAGCCGTCGATCGGGTTGCATCATCGCGATAACGACCGCCTGTTGCAGGCGCTGGAATCGCTGCGCGATCTGGGCAACACTGTGCTGGTGGTGGAGCACGATGAAGACACCATCCGCCGCTCCGATTACGTCATCGATCTGGGCCCGGGAGCGGGACGTCATGGGGGCGAAGTGGTCGCCAGCGGCACGCCACTCGAGATCGAGAATTTTCCGCGCTCGCTTACGGGGCAGTACATCTCCGGGAAGAAACAGGTGATGTACCGATTCGCGCGGCGGCAGACCAACGGCAAGGCGATCACGATCCTGGGCGCGCGCGAAAACAATCTGCAGTCGATCGATGTCAGCTTTCCGCTGGGCGTGATGACGGTAGTGACCGGAGTCTCGGGTTCGGGCAAGTCAACCCTGGTCAACGACATTCTGTATCGCGCGCTGGCAAAAGCGATCTACAAATCGCGCGAAGAGGCGGGTGCGCACAAAAGCATCGCGGGAACGGAATTCATCGACAAGGTGATTCGCATCGACCAGTCTCCGATTGGCCGAACGCCGCGCTCGAATCCGGCGACGTACACCGGCATGTTTACGCAAGTGCGCGATCTGTTTGCCATGCTTCCCGAGTCGCGGGAGCGGGGATACAAGGCGGGACGCTTCTCGTTCAACGTGGCGGGCGGGCGTTGTGAAGCCTGCCAGGGCGATGGACAGCGGCGCATCGAAATGAACTTCCTGCCTGATGTTTACGTGCAGTGCGAAGTGTGCGGCGGCAAGCGCTACAACCACGAGACGCTGGCGGTGAAGTACAAAGGTTATTCGATTGCCGATTTGCTGGAGACTCCGGTGGCGGATGCGTTGCCGGTGCTGGAAAACATTCCGCAGATCAAGAAGAAGTTGCAGACGCTGGTGGACGTCGGACTGGGATACATTCACCTGGGGCAATCGGCGGTGACGTTGTCGGGCGGCGAGGCACAGCGCATCAAACTGGCGCGCGAATTGAGCAAGCGGCAGACCGGCAAGACGCTCTACCTGCTGGACGAGCCCACTACCGGCCTGCACTTCGACGACGTCAGCAAACTGCTCGAAGTGCTGCACCGGCTGACCGATCTGGGCAACAGCATCATTATCATTGAGCACAATATGGACGTGATCCGTAACGCGGACTGGATCATCGACCTGGGACCGGAGGGCGGTGAAGAAGGCGGCCGCATCGTGGCCCAGGGCACGCCTGAGCAGGTGGCGCGGACAAAGAAATCGTACACCGGACAGGGGCTCGCGAAGTTGCTGTTGGGCGCGTCCAACGGAAAGACGGGGTAAGCTAGCGCAACAGTATCGCGACAGAACAACATGGCCGATCCGGAAGCAGAGCCGCTTGAATACTCGATCCCGCCGCCGGCGAACGTGTCGCCGGAAAGCGAAGGGCTGGCCAGTGTTCAACCATTGGTGACGGTGGATGCGATGCGTTCGCTGCCGCATCGCGCTGTGTTTCCAGCATGGTCGGCATGGGACGTGATCGCGGTAACGGGCTTCACGGTTGCGACGATTGTGCTGTTCAGCATGATTGCCCTGGGGATTGCGCACGTGGTCACCAGCAAGCAGCATGTGTCCGTGGGTGACCTGGCGACGAACCCCATCGTCGTCATTGGATCGCAACTCGCGGCGTACCCCCTGGTGATCGTCTTCATGATCGCGCTGGTGGGCGGGAAGTCGGACGAGCGTTTCTGGACGGCGATTCAATGGAACTGGCCGGGACCGGCGACCCTGGGTTTCATTCTCTCGGGAATCTTCTTTGCCGCAGTGGTGGAGTTCGCCTCGCGATGGATGCCAATTCCCAAGTCGCTTCCGGTGGACAAGTTCTTCAGCGATGCAACGGGGGCGTACCTGATGGCGGGCTTTGGCATCACGTTGGCTCCGCTGTTGGAAGAATTGTTTTTTCGCGGGATGTTGTATCCCGTGCTTCGGCGGTCGTGGGGAGTGGTCGTGGGCGTGGTGATCACCGGCGGCGCGTTCGCCTGCATCCACGGCATCCAACTGGGATGGGCGTGGGCCCCCGTGCTGGCGATTTTCGTAGTGGGAGTGGTGCTCACGCTGGTGCGCGAACGTACGAACTCGGTGGCGGCGGCGTTCCTGATGCACTGCGGATATAACGCTACGCTATTCGCGCTGCTGTGGTTCGGCAGCGATCACTTCCGCCACCTGGAAAAAGTCGCCAACTGAAAATGGTATCGTGGAGAAGTATGGGAAATGCCCGTGAAAAACTGTTGACAATGCTGGCGGAGAAGTCGTTTCGCCTGGGAAATTTCAAGCTCTCCAGCGGCGGAACTTCAGACTATTACATCGATTGCCGGCTGACTACGCTGGATGCGGCGGGGGCGGTGGCCACCGGCGAAGCGGTGCTGCAGGCGATCCACGACCACGCCTGGGAAGCGGACGCGATTGGCGGACTGACCATGGGCGCCGATCCGATCGTGGTGGCGACCTCGGTGATCAGCGCGCAACAAGGGACGCCGATTGATGGGTTCCTGGTGCGCAAGGCGGAGAAGACGCACGGCACCGGGCAGCGCATCGAAGGATTCCGTGACAAGGGCGCGCGCGTGGTCATCGTGGACGATGTTTGCACCACTGGTGCGTCCACGGTGCAGGCGATTGAAGCCGCGCGCGAATATGGATTCAAAGTGACGGGTGTGTTGTGCCTGGTGGAACGGCAGGAGGCAGGCGGGCGCGTCAATGTAGAGCAGGCTGCCACCCCGGCTCCATTTGTGGCGCTATTTACGGCCAACGATGTGCGCGCGGAACACGTGAAACTTCTCGAAACGAAATAACCGATGATCAAGACTCTGGAGTGGACAGACGCGGGCGTACGCTTCATCGACCAGACGAAGCTGCCGCTGGAAGAGACGTACGTCACCTGTAAGAACTACGAAGAAGTTGCGGATGCGATTCGCACCATGATCGTGCGCGGGGCTCCGGCGATCGGAGTGGCCGCGGCGATGGGAGTGGCGCTGGGCACGCTGCAATCGCACGCGAAGACACTGCCGGAATTGGAGCGCGAGTTCGACACGATCTGTAGCGTTCTGGCGGGAACGCGTCCCACGGCAGTGAACTTGTTCTGGGGAATTCGTCGCATGCGAGACAAGTTTGAGCAAATGCGCGCGCAGCCCGTGGCGGCGATCCAACGTGAACTGGTGGCCGAGGCGCAGCGAGTGCTGGTGGAGGACATCGCCGCCAACCAAGCCATGGGCAAGCACGGCGCAGTTCTGATGCCCAGCAGTGGAGGAGTACTGACGCATTGCAATGCGGGAGCTCTGGCGACTGCCGGTTACGGCACCGCACTGGGCGTAATTCGCGCGGCTGTGGAATCGGGCAAGCAGATCGAGGTATTTGCCGACGAGACGCGGCCGTTTCTGCAGGGATCACGTCTGACAGCGTGGGAGTTGATGAAAGACAATATTCCCACCACACTGATTGCCGACAACATGGCGGGCGCCATGATGCGCCTGGGCAAGATCTATGCCGTGATCGTGGGCGCCGACCGCATCGCGGCGAACGGCGACGTGGCCAACAAGATTGGAACCTACACGGTTGCGGTGCTGGCGAAGGAGCATGGCATTCCCTTCTACGTGGCAGCGCCAATTTCGACGGTGGACCTGAACACCACGGATGGCAGTAAAATTCCGATTGAGCAGCGCGCGTCCACAGAAGTAACTCATCTGGCGGGCAAGCAGATAGCGCCCGACGCGGTGCGGGTGGAGAACCCGGCGTTCGACGTAACTCCCAGCAAGTATGTGACGGCGATCATCACGGAACGTGGCGTGGCGCGGGCCCCTTACCAGGATTCCTTGGCGGAATTGGTGGCGGGAAAAGTTACGGTCTGACTCCGATGGCCACGGCTTATCGCAAAAGGCGTCCTTGCGGGACGCCTTTTTTGCGATGCTCAAGAACCCTTCCAACTATTGCGGTTGGGGCGCCATGGGCCCAGGCTGGCTCGAGAGTGGCACCGACGGCTGATTCGCGGGATTGAGTTGCTGCTGCATCTGCTGCTGTTGCGACTGCATTCTCTGCAATTCCTGCAGCATCTGCTCGGGAGTGCGGTTGCCTGGCGAGATCACGGCCTGGGCCGGGTTGATGGTGTCGGCCGTCAATCCCTCGCTGCCGGGCATTCCAGGATGTCCAGGCTGTGGTTGATTTTGGTTTTCCGATTCCTGTTCGGGCGGAGGATATTCGTCCTCCGGCGCATCGACCACCGGCGACGGCGACACCGGGCGAACATTATTCTGTGCGGTCGTGGTGGCAGTGGCGTCGCCGGAGGAGTTGTTCTTCGACAACAAGATGATCTTCTGTACTCGTTCAGAATTATTGGACCCACCCAGAATCACGTAGTTAAACTTCGATCCATTGAGCAGCGACGCCAGCACATCCTTGGGCTTTCCCGGTCCAAGCCGCGCGACAACGCGCTCGCTTCCGGCTCCGGATGGCATGTCAATCGAAGCACCAGTCTGCGCCTGTACCGAGTGCAGCACTTGCGATAGAGTCGCGTTCTGGGCATCGATTGTGAGTTGGCCATCCTTAAAGGAAACCTGCGGCGGAACGGGCGGCTGCTGCTCCAGCGTGAGCGGAGCCGGCGGCGCTTGCGGAACCACAGGCGGCGGCGCGGACTTTTTGGCGTGAGCTTTTGATTTGTGCGCCGGAACCGTGGCGGCGGTTGATGCGGTCTGGTTCGACGACGCTGGCGCGGGTCGCGCCGCTGGCGTCTGCGCCAGGCTCGGCAGTGCTGGGTTCGTAAAGCCGACCAGCAGCAACAATGCGAACCCGAGTCTTTCGCTGGGGCGTAACATAAAGTTGTGGGACGAGAGCATTGCGTGCGCGTCTCCCGGAATGACTATTCTAACCCCAGTTGGCAGAAAGGGTTGCTGCTCTGGGAAGATTCCGCCGAGGCGTCATTTCGATAACGAACTGGAAGCGAATGGTTCTCCTTCTGAGAGATTGTCATCGATTTATCTTGAAACTCGGATTGCTCTTATTGGCACTGGCGTGCGGTGCCCAAGCCCAGACCTGCTACACCGGGTCGGAAATCGATGCGCCCACTGCCAAAGCGGTAGACGCCGCGGCACAACAGTATTTCAGAATGTCGGCCCAGGGAGACGTGACCGGTCTGCGAGCGAACGCGATGCCTGAAATCGCGCGGAATTTCGCGGGCATTGAGCAGGCGGTGGTGGACAACCAGTCGTACTTTGCCCAGGGAAGCCCGTCGGACACGCGGATTTTCGTTTTGGATGCCAGCGAATCGAAGGCCGCGCTGCAGCGGGCCAATTTTTATTGTGGCATCTACAATTCTGCCGACCGCGTGGGGTTCTCGATTCCCAATCTGCCGCCCGGCCGCTATGCGGTGTCGATCGCCAAAGTCACAGGTCAGCACCCGATCACGCTCACCATGATCCTGCAGGACGCGGGCACGAATTCGTGGAAGCTGGCGGGCTACTACGCCCGGCCGAACTCCATCGGCGAACATGATGGGCAGTGGTTTCTGAGCAAGGCGCGCGAGTACAAGGAAAAGGGACAGGGGTACAACGCGTGGTTCTACTATCTGACAGCATGGGACTTGACCGCTCCGGTGGATTTCATGGGGACGCCGCAGCTGGACAAGCTCTCCGACGAGTTACAAGCCGCGCGACCTGGCGATCTGCCCAGTACGGCGGCTCCGCTGCAGTTGACAGCAATCGGCAAGACGTTCAAGGTCACCGATATTGCGGCTGTGCCGGTGCCGGGCAATCTTGATCTGCGACTGCAGTACCAGACTCCGGATGCGGCCAATCCCATGCTGGCGACACAAGACAATCTTGCAGTGAGCAATGCGCTGCTGACCAAATATCCCGAGTTTCGCGAAGCGTTCGGTGCCGTGATCGCGCGAGCGACAGATGACCTCGGCCACGCCTACTCGACCTTGACACCGATGAAGGACCTGAAGTGAAGTGCGAAGCGCATCGGCGGGCGGCGTTGGACGAGTGCCAATGAGTAGCCCCAGGAGTTTGTTACAATCTGAGTTACCGCAGTTGTGGGCGAATCCTGTCCACTGGCTTCGAGTCAAACTGGGCCTGATCGTACCGTGTCAATCTAGCCCGGTCAGTTTTTCCAAACACTCAGTCTTCCGATAGTAACTTCCCAATAGTTACTTTCGATTATGAACCCTCCTTATTCTGATTGACGCTGCGCGGGCCCGCCTTGTCAGATTAGGCTGAACCATTTTCAGGAGAACTCTGGATGTCCCGTAAAGCGCCCCTTTCATACCTGTGTGCATTCCTCGCTCAACTTCTGCTGCTGTTGACTATCGGAACGATCGTGAGAGCGCAATCGCCTATTGGCCATTGGGAATTCAATGACGGTTCCAGTACCAATCTGTCTGACTCATCCGGCAAAGGCCATCCGGCCGTCTTGTTCAACGGCGTAACTCGGGGCAGCGGGCGGGTAGGGGCGGGAGTAACGGCCAACGCGACGTTGAGCCAGTTCGTCTATATTCCTCCGGTCGATCTCAGCCGCACGAATGCAGTCACGGTTGCCTTCTGGGCAAAGCGGATGTATTCGAAGGCTGGAGGGCATGTATTGTTCGAAGCTTCGGACAATTACAACAAATCAACTGAAGGCTTTGTCTTTCTGCCCGACGACGACACGTGCCAGGGGATTCAGATCGGCCTCCGCGGCGATGTGGGGTATACGGCAAGCTGCTACGGCCAGCCATCTTCACAGGTATGGCACCTCCTCGCAGTGGTATTCGACAAGAGCCAGACCGGGGGAGATGCAATCGCGTTCTATGTTGACGGCAACATACAAACCGCGACCCGAAGCTTGTCTGCCTCGACAAACACCAACAACTTTGGCGACGAGCCGATTTATCTTTTCTCGCGCGGTGGCACAACCCAGTTCGATTCCGGCACTATCGACGATTTCCGAATTTACGGCAACGCGTTACCGGCCGCAAAGGTTCAGCAATCGTATCTGTCCGCGTTGTCTCAAATTGGGAAGGATGTGGTTGTGTCTGTAGACGGTGCCGGCACGATGACGACACCATCGTTCACCACGTCGAGCAACGGAGAACTCCTGGTCGCATTTGTGGCGTCGGATGGCCCTGCCAGCCCAGGACAAATAGCGACCGTGAGTGGGGGTGGCTTGATCTGGACGCTGCGAGCGCGAGGCAATAAGCAGTGGGGCACCGCCGAGATTTGGTCGGCCACCGCTCCAAACGCCCCGTTCACAGCCACAGTCACTTCGCAGCCTGGAAGCGGCGGTTATCACGGCTCGCTGACGGTGGTGGGATTTACCAACGCCTCTGGCATCGGCAAGGCCGGTCAGGCCAGTGCGGCTTCCGGAGCGCCAGACATTTCCCTCGCCGGCATCGCGGCCGGTAGTTGGGTTTTCGCGGTTGGCAATGACTGGGACAACCCCATCGCCAGAACGCCAGTCAGTGGACAGGTATTAGTTCACCAGCGAGTCGACACTCAGGTCGGAGACACTTATTGGGTGCAATCGACCGCCGCGCCGTCTTTAGTCAGCGGTTCGGTGGATATCCATGACAGTGCTCCGACTTCGGACCAATGGAACTATGCTGCGGTTGAGATCGTCGCGAAGCAGGTAGAAACCTACAGCATCAGCGGCACCATCAGCGGAGCAGGCGGTCCGGGTGCGACGGTGGGCCTGACAGGAGCGTCAGCGGCATCCACCACTGCGGACTCAGGCGGTAACTACACGTTCACCGGGCTGTCGAACGGCAGCTACACGGTGACGCCGAGCAAGGCGGGATACGTTTACACCCCCACGAGCGCGGCGGTCGCAGTGAGCGGAGCTAATGTATCCGCCGTAAATTTCAGTTCAACCACGGCGCCAACGTACAGTATCAGCGGGACTATCAGCGGAGTGGGCGGTCCGAGTGCGACGGTGAACCTGACAGGAGCGTCAACGGCGTCCACCACCGCGGACTCAGGCGGCAACTACACATTTGCTGGACTTGCGAACGGCGGCTATACGGTGACGCCGAGCAAGGCGGGATACGTTTACACACCGGCGAACAAGGCAGTGACCGTCAGTGGGGCCAATGTGACTGCGGTTAACTTCAATTCGGCAGCGCCAACGTACAGCATCAGCGGGACTATCAGCGGAGCGGGCGGGCCAGGTGCGACGGTGGCCTTGACGGGAACGGCAACTGCGTCCACCACAGCGGATACGGGCGGAAACTATACGTTTACCGGACTGGCCAACGGCAGCTACACGGTGACGCCGAGCAAGTCGGGATACGTTTACACTCCGGCCAGCAAAGCGGTAACCATAAGTAGGGCCAGTGTGACCGCGGTGAGTTTCACCTCGACAGCGCAAACCTACAGCATCAGCGGAACCATCAGCGGAGCGGGCGGGCCGGGTGCGACGGTGGCCTTGACGGGAACGACAACTGCGTCCACTACGGCGGACGCAGGCGGCAACTACACGTTTACCGGACTGGCCAATGGCAGCTACACGGTCACGCCGAGCAAAGCCGGATACGTTTTCACACCCGCGAGCCAGGCTGTGACGGTGAGCGGTGCGAATGTGGCGGCGGTGAATTTCAGCTCTACAACGGCATCAACCTACAGCATCAGTGGGACCATCAGCGGAGTGGGCGGCCCGGGAGCGACGGTGAAGCTGGGGGGAGCGGCAACTGCGTCCACTACGGCGGACTCAGGCGGCAACTACACGTTTACCGGTCTGGCCAATGGCAGCTATACGGTGACGCCGAGTAAGGCGGGATACCTCTACAGTCCGTCCAGCAAAGGGGTGACGGTGAGTGGGTCCAGTGTCTCAGCCGTGAATTTCAGCTCGGCTGGGCAGACGTATAGCATCAGCGGGACCATCAGTGGAGCGGGCGGCCCGGGGGCGACGGTGAACCTGACGGGGGCCTCAACCGCATCGACCACCGCAGACGCGGGTGGAAACTACACGTTTGCCGGACTGGCGAATGGCAACTATACGGTGACGCCGAGCAAGGCAGGATACGTTTACACTCCGACCAGCAAAGCGGTGACGGTGAATGGGGCCAACGTCACGGCGGTGAGTTTCAGCTCGACGGCGCAAACCTACAGCATCAGCGGAACCATCAGCGGAGCAGGTGGCCCGAGTGCGACGGTGAACCTGACGGGGGCTTCAACCGCATCGACAACCGCAGACGCGGGCGGAAACTATACGTTTACCGGACTTGCGAATGGCAACTATACCGTGACGCCGGGCGCGACTGGATACACCTTCACGCCAGCGAGTCAGTCGGTCACGG
>Ga0207930_1000142_pt1 | contig 19924 bp, 19 predicted proteins | sample NGESurshal092012_7_FD_184477 | JGI IMG/M metagenome (GOLD analysis project Ga0207930, IMG submission 184477) | Arctic peat soil microbial communities from Barrow, Alaska - NGEE Surface sample 210-3 shallow-092012 (SPAdes) | ecosystem: Environmental > Terrestrial > Soil > Wetlands > Peat ... | reverse complement strand
CGTCACGGCTTCGAGAACGTCCCGATCAAGCCGGTCGCGGCCTTGGCGTGGCCGTCGAGCGCCTTGATCACCTCATCGCGCGTCAAACCGGCTTGCAGCGCCGACGGCTCGAGGTCGGTCGCGATCAGGGTGAAGGTGTAGTGATGCGGTGCGCCGGGCGGCGTGCAGGGTCCGAAATAATTCGGCAGCTTCATCAGGCTTTGGCCGCCGACATATTTGTCGCTCGGCTTGGAGACTTCGCCTTCGGCGAATCCCGTGACCGAGACCGGAATGCCATAGGCGACCCAATGGCTGACGCCACCGGGCGGACGGCCTTCCGGATCGAACATCAGAAGCGCGTAGCTCTTGGTGCCTTCCGGCGGGTTGGCCCAGGATAGCGCCGGGGAAACGTTCTCGCCGACGCAATTCGGATTGGCCTTGTTGTTGCCGGCATTTTTCTGCGCCAGCCGAGCGCCATCCTTGAAATCAGGCGACGACAGCGTGAAGACGCCTTGCGCATGGGCCGGATGAGAACCGCAGCCTGCGGCCAGCGTGACGGCGATAGCCAGAATTGAACCACTTAAGCGCATGAGATCTCCTTTTTTCTTTTGATCGGCATTCTAGGGTCGATTGGCATTTTTTGCTTGGCCGGCATTCTTTGGTTGATCGGTCCGAGAGTAAACTCCGTAGCGCCGGGATCAAGGCAAGTCGCTCGATGAAACAAATCACACCGATCCCGATTGCGCATAGCTCTTCAACACCTCAGCCTTGAGAACACCCCATATCTCACGATGAAGTGAGTGAAATTCCTGTTCCAGCCGCACTTCCAGAATATCGCGCGGCCGCGCCAGCGGCACCCGCCAGTCGCCGATGATGCGCGCCTTTGGCCCCGCCGACATGATCACCACGCGGTCGGCGAGCGCGATCGCCTCCTCCAGATCGTGGGTGACGAACAGCACCGCCTTGCGGTCGGCGGTCCACAGCTCCAGCAACAGATTGCCCATGATCTGTCGGGTCTGCGCATCGAGCGGCCCGAACGGTTCGTCCATCAGCAGGATCCTGGGATCGCGGATCAGTACCTGCGCGAGGCCGACGCGTTTGCGCTGTCCGCCCGACAGCATATGCGGATAGCGACCACCGAACGCCCCGAGGCCGACCGAGGTCAGCCAGGCCTGTGCGCGTTCCAGCGCCTCGGCGCGCGGCGTGCCCGATATCTCGAGGCCAAGGGCGACATTGTCGATCGCGGTCTTCCAGGGAAACAACGCGTCGGCCTGAAACAGATAGCCGGCGTCGCGGTTGAGGCCGGCCAGCGCCGCATCGAAGATTCGTACCCCTCCCGATATCGGTCTCAGCAGGCCGGCGGCGACATTGAGCAGCGTTGACTTTCCGCACCCCGTGGGTCCGACGATGGCGACGAATTCGCCATCGGCCACCGAGAGCCGGGCCTGCTCGACCGCAATGTAGGGCTGTGCATCGGCCGGACCGAACGCCACCGTGACGTCGTCAAGCGCGACCGCCGTCGATTCCGCGGTGACGCCAGCCTGCACGCGCTTCCCCGAAGTTATCCTGTTGCGCGTGTGGCTTACCGCCATCGCCGCGACTATTCAACCGGCAGCGGCGGCAACAGGCAAAAGCCGCGCCGGCTTGGTAGCTTGATGGCGGTGTGATAGTCCGACGTTATGAGCGACGCCCCGCCATTGATCGCCTATGCGCATGTCGGCAAAAGCTTCGGCGGCCGCGGCGCGAAACGGGTTTTGGCCGTCGACGACCTCTCGCTCGATGTCGCCGAGGGTGAATTCCTCGCCATCGTCGGCGGCTCCGGCTCGGGCAAGACCACGCTTCTCAGACTGGCGAACCGGCTGATCGACGCCGACAGCGGCAGCATCACGGTCGAGGGCGAGGACGTGCGCGCGGTCGATCCGGTCTCGTTGCGCCGCCGCATCGGCTATGTGTTCCAGAGCGGCGGGTTGTTTCCTCATATGAGCGTCGCCGACAATATCGGGATCACGCCGAAGCTGCTCGGCGCGCCGGCGGCGGAGATTGCCGCGCGGGTGGATGAGTTGCTCGATCTGGTGCGGCTCGATGGCGCCGGGCACAGCGATCGCCTGCCGCATGAATTATCCGGCGGCCAGCGCCAGCGCGTCGGCGTAGCGAGGGCGCTGGCGGCAAGGCCGCGGATCGTGCTGATGGACGAGCCGTTCGGCGCGCTCGATCCCCTCACCCGCGACGCGCTCGGCGACGACTACCGCGCCCTGCATCGCAAGCTCGGGCTGACCACGGTGATGATCACCCACGACATGACCGAGGCGATCCTGCTCGCCGACCGCGTCGCGGTGATGCACTCAGGAAGGCTGCTGGCGCTGGGCACGCCGGCCGAGCTTTCCGCCAGCGCCGATGCCTATGTCGGCGAGTTCTTGCGCACGCCGCGGCGGCAGGCCGAACGGCTCAAGGTGTTGCTGCCGCGGGACGGCGCGGCATGAGCCTGTTCTCCGATCCACGCTGGAGCGAGGCGCTGGCGCATCTGCCTGATTATCTCGGCAACCATGTGCGGGTCAGCATCGCGGCGCTGGCGCTCGGACTTGTGGTCAGCCTGCCGCTGGCGATTGTGGCACGCAATCGTCGAGTACCGCGCGGCGCGCTGCTCGGGCTTGCGAGCATCGTGCAGACGGTGCCAGGCTTGGCGCTGCTGGCGCTGTTCTATCCGCTGCTGCTGGCGCTCGCGAACCTGTCGCTGGCGTGGTTCGGGTTCCGCTTTTCCGCGTTTGGATTCTTGCCCGCCGTGCTGGCGCTGGCGCTCTATTCAATGCTGCCGGTGCTGCGCAACACCATCACCGGCCTGAACGGCGTGGAGCCTGCGATCCTCGAGGCCGCGCAGGGCGTCGGCATGACGCCGCGCCAGTCGTTGCTCCAGGTCGAATTGCCGCTGGCGCTGCCGGTGATGATGGCGGGCATCCGCACCGCGGCGGTCTGGGTGATCGGCACCGCGACATTATCCACGCCGATCGGGCAAACCAGCCTTGGCAATTATATCTTTGCAGGCTTGCAGACCCAGAACTGGGTGTTCGTGCTGTTCGGTTGCCTCGCCGCGGCGGCACTGGCGCTCGGCGTCGATCAATTGCTGGCGCTGATCGAAACCGGCATCCGCAACCGCAGCCGCGTGCGGGTGGCGCTTGGGGGCGCCGGCATCGCGGCGCTGGTCGCAGCCACATTATTGCCCTCGATGGCGCGCTCGCCGTCGGCCTATATTGTCGGCGCCAAAACCTTTACCGAACAATATGTGTTGTCGGCGCTGATCGCACAGCGGCTGCGGGCGGCGGGGTTGACAGCGAGCTCGCGCGAGGGCCTTGGCTCCAACGTGATTTTCGACGCGCTGGCATCGAACGATATCGATGTCTATGTGGACTATTCCGGCACGCTATGGGCCAACCAGTTTCACCACGCTGACATCAGGCCACGTCTTGAGCTGCTCGACGAATTGAAGGCGGAGCTGACGCGGCAGAACATCACCCTGCTCGGCGAGCTCGGCTTTGCCAACGCCTATGCACTGGTGATGCCGCGCAAGCGCGCCGAGGCGCTCGGCATTCATTCGATCGCCGACCTCGCCTCTCACGCCTCGTCAATGTCGATGGCGGCGGACTACGAATTTTTTTCGCGGCCGGAATGGGCCGGGCTGCAAAAAGCCTACGGGCTGTCGTTTCGCGCGCAGCGGCAGATGCAGCCGGACTTCATGTATGCCGCGGTGGCCTCCGGCGAGGTCGACGTGATCGCCGGCTATACCAGCGACGGGCTGATCGCCAAATACGATCTGATGGTGCTGGACGATGTCAGGCACGCCATACCACCCTATGACGCCATCGTGCTGCTGGCGCCGAAGCGCGCTTCCGATCAGGCGTTGCGCGCCGCGCTGCAACCGCTGCTCGGTGCCATCGATATTTCGGCGATGCGCGAGGCTAATTTGCGCGCCGCCGGCAATGACAGCACCTCATCGCCGGACGCGGTGGCGCGCTGGCTGTGGGAGAAGATCGAAAAACGATAAGGTGGGACTTAGGGTTGGCGTGGTGGAAGCCGCGCCGAAGCGCTTGGATTGCTGCACGAGCGACATCTGGCGGCGCGCGCTACGGCAGCACTGGTCAACCGCGACAATCCCGGCGGGAGCGGGGCCGCCGTTAACGATTGATTAAGATGTATGGCCTCGTAATACCCGGGCCTCTTGAATTAATTTTGAAACATTTAAAGCAGCCGATGAACGGCACCACGTCGCTTTTGCAAGAGTTAGACGAGGCAATATCGCGGGGCTCGAAAGAAAGCCGGCTGCGGGCTCTTTGGCATGTGACGGATGTCCTGGTAGCCGGTCAATATTCTGAAGAGAGCATCTGGGTCTTTGGAGAGATAATAGACCGACTAACGCAAGAACTGGAAATGGAGGTGCGCGCGGAACTTTCGCAGCGGCTGGCCAATTCCAGAAATGCTCCCATCGATTTGATCAACAGGCTTGCGAACCACGGATCAATCGATGTTGCAAGGCCTGTGCTTCGGCAGTCTGAACGATTGGACAATCCAGCCCTGGTTTCGATTGCCACTACCGGAAGTCAGCAGCATCTTCTCGCCATCTCGGAAAGGAGGTCGATTGACGAACCGGTTACGGATGTGCTGGTGAGAAGGGGAAACCGGGAAGTCTTGCACTCGCTTACAAGAAACCCCGGAGCGCGCTTCTCGCACCACGGCTTTTTGCAATTGATCCAGCGATCGAAGAACGATTCCGTTCTCATTGAGACCCTCGGTCTCCGCATGGATATACCGCGATCCATTTTTCAGCAGTTGATTGCAAAAGCATCGGCCGACTTGAAGAGGAAGCTCGAATGCGAACGCCCGGACATGGCAGATCAAATTGAAATTGTGGTCACGGATGTTACCGGTGAGCTTCACTCGATATTCGGACCTGCATCGCAAAATTACTTCCAGGCGAAAAAGGAAGTTTCCGCACTGCATAGATATGGCAATTTGCACGAAAAAAGGATTTTCGAATATGCTCAATCCCATCAGTTTCCGGAAGTGATCGCAGGGCTTTCGTTGTTATGTTCTCTGCCCGCGAACGTCGTGGAGCGAGGGTTGGTAGATACGACCGGCGAACTGCCAATGATCTTTGCCAGATCCCTCGGATTTTCGTGGGATACGACAATGTCGCTTCTATTTCTTGGCGCTCCTGACCACAAAATCTCGGCTCATGAGCTTGACGCCCTGGAAGCGAAATTTTCCCGTCTCAAAACCGAGACGGCTCAAAGCGTGATTCAATTGTATCAATCGCGCAAAGCCTCGGCGAGAGCTGTGGCCCAATCCGGAACAGGCATGTGAAGAACTCTGTGGCCGATGAACGGCGACCGTAAGCGATTTTCCGTACCAATTGTCCTGACATTATTGCGATAATCCCGCTTGCAGAACCGCCGCGAATTCTCATTGGGGGCCTGTCACATCACTTTGCAGCGCTACGGTATTTGGTCGCGCACCTTAAAGCCCGTGGATCATCCCGGCGTCGATCAGCAGCCGGTTGAGCCGGCGGGATTCTGCGCCATCCTTGCAGGCGTAAAATACGCCCTTGCAGCGCAGCATGATGTTCTTCTGCTCCTCGAACGACGGATCGAGCGGGATGCCGGCGGCTTCCTGGATCACCAGCGGCAGATAGGCGCCGTCGATCGTGTCCATCACGGCGGGACTGCGCACTGGCTCGAAATTGATTGCGTCGATCGCATAATAGGTCGCGTAATAGCGCGGGTCGTAATTCTCCAACTTCTTGCCGATCCCGGCCTCATCGAGGCCGGGATCGAGAAGTTGCGGCGAGAACTCCGGCTGGTGATCGCCATAGCGCACGATCAGGAACGGCTGCCCCGGAAATTTCTTCGTCAGCCCCGCAATGAACGCCGCGTAATCGCCGGCGCTGATCGCCTGCCGGCGCAGATATTCGTCGACCGAGGGCGCGTTGCCGGGCGCGCGCCATGACGGCATCAGGTCCGAGCGAAATCTGGTCTCCCAGGGAAAATGATTGGCGGCGAGATAGACGAACATGAACAGCGGCGTCGCCGGCGTTTCCTGCGACATCAAGCCGATGGCTTTGTCGTAAAAGAAGCTGTCGGGCTCGACGTCTTTGGCGCCGAGATCGTGCGCGTCGTAGAAATGCTGGATGCCGGTGGTGGTCTGGAAACTGCGCGCGCTCATGAACGCGCCGAATGCCGGATAGAGCGAGATCGTCTGATAGCCGCAGCGGCGCAGCGCCAGCGGCAGCCCGCGCTCGACGCGGCCGGAAGCGATGCGGGTGACGAAATAGGCAAACCGGCCGAACGAACGCGACGAGAGCCCGGCCAGCACATTGTATTCGGTGAACCAGCTTGGGCCGCCATTGCTCTCGGCCAGGAATTTGCGCGCCTTGCCGTCGAACGAGGTGAAATGGCTGCCATAGCCCGCCGACACCTTAACGCCATCGACCGCGCGAATGTCGAAACTGGACTCGTCGTGGATCATGATGATGTTCGGCCGCCGCCCGGCGGGATGGCAGGAATCCAATAACGGCATGTTGAGACGCCCGGTGGCGACGGCGTCGGATTCCATGAATCCGTAATTGATGAAATCCGACACGGCGTTGACGCCGGAGCGCGAAAATTTCGACAGGTAGCCGTCATCGTAATAGCCGCGCCAGGCTTCGTCCGGCCAGGTAAAGGAATATCCGACCAGTGCGGCAAGGCACGCCAGCGCGCCGGCCGCCGCCGGCAGACGGCGGATGCGGAACGGATCGAGCCACCACAGCGCGTACTTCAAGGGGATCAGGACCAACGCGGCACTGACAACGGACCAGCGCAGCTGGGGAAAGATCGTAAACAGGAATGCCGCGCTATCGCGGTCGATCACCATCAGATCGACGAAGTTCGCGGTCATCTGCGCGATGTCGTGCTTGAGCCGCGACAAAAGGACCAGCACCACGACCAGGGTCAGCGACAGCGCGCCTGATAGCGCCGGACGCCGCAGCAGCCCGATCCAGAAGAAGTTCAAAATCCCCCACGACAGCAGAAAGCCGGCGCGCGCATTAAGGTCGGCTTCGGTCTGGAGCATGATGGCCAGCGCCGCCAGATGCGGTGCTGCGACCGCCAGCAGGCGCCAGGTACCGACCGCGGCGGCGCCGGCGGCGGCGGCAACCGCCGGTGATGGACCTGGATTTGGCCTGGTCGCCATAAGCAGTACGCAACGACACCGGCGCTGTCTTGGGCCTTGACTGGCGCTGACCAGGAGACGGATGCCGCAGCCGGGAACGGCGGCATGTCATAAAAATGTAACGGAACCGTCATTCGCGCGCAACAGAAACGGCGGGTCCGGCCCCGCCCTGGCTAAAATGGGCCCGGCGCCTCACCGTCATGACTGCACGGGACGCGCAGCGATGCCCTCGATGAACAGGTCGATGATCGCCTCGGCGGCATGCTCGGCCTCGGCATCCGCCAGCCCCAGCGCGGAAAATGACCACCGATGTTCATCCGTGCAAAGCCGTAAACCAGCGCGCGAGCCGCCAGGCGGACCTGCTTGCAGATGGGCGAGGCCGAAGCAGCGAAACCGCGCCAGCGGATCGTGCGCCGGCGCCGCGGCAAGTGCGACCTCGATCTCGGCCCCGAAACGCCGTTGTGCTTCTTCGGCCACCGCCATCATCAGGGCGTAGACCTGCCGATGCCGGTTTGGGGATGGGGTCCTCCGGGCGGCCCTTACATTCCCAGCTAGCGCTGCGTGCCGCCCGAAAGTTCAATGTAGCGCTTGGCCGATCGCTGCACCGCGCCCGCTCCGCCGGCCATCACCTGGCGTCCCGGGAAGGCCCCGTAAATCCGGTCGAACCGCCACGGCGACAAGATCGCGGCGATACGGAGTACCGTGGCCGCGGCTAGCGGCATCATGTTCGGGTAACTCCAGAGAAACGAGACCCGGTCGAGGTCCGCCGCCACCTGCACAATATCTCCGCTGAGGATCGCGCCGCGCCCATCGGCACCATCGGCCCAATGCAGCACCGTGCCGCCCGGAAAGTGGCCGCCGAGCCGCAGCAGCGTCACACCGGCTGAGATTTCCAGCGTTTCGCCATCCCAATGACGGATCGCGGGATCGGGGCGCATGACCCAATCGGCGTCGGCAGCGTGCAGGTGCACCGCGCAGCCAAAGGCGCGCGCCCAATCCTGCATGCAGGTGTAGTAATGCGGATGCGAGATCGCGATCGCCTGCAGGCCGCCCAAGGCGCGAACCAGCATTTCGGTCGCATCGTCCAGCAGCGCAATGCAATCCCAGAGAATATTACCCCTCGGAGTGCGCAACAGCAGCGCGCGCTGGCCGATACCGAATCCGGGATGGGTATGGATCTCGAACAGATCGGTTTCCAGGCGCCGCCAGGCGTTGACGTGGCCGCCCGCAAGCTTTGCTGGCGTGGTCCAGACCTGTCCGTCGCGCGGCACGAACTGCCGCTCGTCTTCGCAGATCAGGCAGCCGGAGGGCGGTGCGGGCGTATCCGGATAGGACGTACCGCAGGCATTGCAAATCTGAATCGGCATCAAGCATTCCTTAATCGCTGGTGATCACCTCACCTTCACAAGGATTATGCCGGCGGCAACAGCCCGAGGCGCTTGGCGATGATCCTGTCGACCACCCGCTTCGGCAGCAGGGCCCGGATCAGATGCTGCATCGGGTCCGGCGTGATCTCGTAGCGCACCCGCGGGTTGGCCGACGTCAGCACGTCGGCGACCCGCGCGGCGATCCTTTCCGGCGGCAATCCGATTTCGCCGAGGTGCAGCAAGAATTTGCGGAGCCGCTCCATCGCCGGGAAATAGGGCGAATTCTTGTAGGCGGAAATATCGACTTCGTCGGCCTTGCTCCAGATCGGGGTCTTCACCGCACCGGGCGCAATGATGATGACATCGATGCCGAACAGCATCATTTCGCGGCGCAGGCTCTCGGACAGTCCCTCGATCGCATGTTTCGACGCCGAATAGGCCGACGTCAACGGATTGCCGTTCTTGCCGGCCACCGAACTGATCATCACGATCTTTCCGCGTGGTCCCTTCAGCGACGGGTCGGAGCCGAGCAGCGGACCAAACGCCTGGGTAGCGATGATCGGCCCGATGAAATTCACCTCCATCTGGCGGCGGAATTCGTCGGCGGAAAGCTCAAGCACGGGCCCCGCGACCGCAATGCCGGCATTGTTGACCAGCCCGGCCAGCGTCTCGCCGGCCAGCACCGCGCGAACCTCGCGCGCGGCTGATAGCACCGCGGCCTCATCGGTGACGTCGAACCGCAGCGGGATGAAATTGGCGCCGAATTCGGTTTTCAGGCGGTCGGCGTCGGCCGGCCTGCGAACGCTGCCGAACACCCGAAATCCGCGATCCAGCAGCAGCTTGGCCGTCGCCCAGCCGATGCCGGTGGAGGCACCGGTAATGACAACAGATCGCATGTTTTAAGCTCCTGCCCAAGCCATCACCTTGCAACGCCAACGGTGCGACGCGCAATCCCACATTTTCCTGGAATTCTTTCCGAACAACATGATCTGGTCGCGATGTTCGGCGAGGAATATCATCGCTACCAAGCGCGCAACGATAATGCCCGGCGCAGGGCTACCTGATAAACTTAATTTGGGGAAGGAAACTAAAAAATGAATCACACTGGAAGCTGTTTTTGCGGCGCCGTCGAAGTGACCGTCACGGGATCACCGGAAGCCATGGGCTACTGCCATTGCCGCTCGTGCCGTTCGTGGTCCGGCGGCCCCGTCAATGCGTTCAGTCTCTGGAAGCCCGAGGCGGTGGAAATCACCAAGGGAAAAGAGGATGTCGCGACATTTGCCAAAACGCCGATGAGCGAACGCAAATATTGCAGCAAATGCGGCGGACACCTGATGGCCAATCACCCGCCGCTCAGCCTCGTCGACGTGTTCGCCGCAACGATTCCGACGCTCGCCTTCGCGCCCGGCGTTCATGTCAATTATGCCGAGACCGTATTGCCGATGCGCGACGGCTTGCCGAAGCTGAAGGATTTCCCGGCCGAATTCGGCGGCTCCGGCGACGTCATCGCCGAATAAGCCATCATTTTACGACAGCAACGGCGGCGCGGCGAACCCCATTCGTCGTGCGCCGCTGCCGGAAGTTCGCGACCTCTCCCCGCTCATTGCGGGGAGAGGCTCAAGAAAATCAGTTCTTGGTCTTGTCCACCAGCGCGCCCTTCTTGATCCACGGCATCATGTCGCGGAGTTTTGCGCCGACGTCCTCGATCGGGTGGGCGGCGAGCTTGGCGCGGGTCGCCTTGAACGAGGTCTGGTTGACCTTGTTCTCCAGCATCCAGTCGCGCGCGAACTTGCCGGACTGGATGTCGTTGAGCACGCGCTTCATCTCCTTCTTGGTTTCTTCGGTGACGATGCGCGGTCCGGTGACGTATTCGCCATATTCGGCGGTGTTGGAGATCGAGTAGTTCATGTTGGCGATGCCGCCTTCATAGATCAGGTCGACGATCAGCTTCACCTCGTGCAGGCATTCGAAATACGCCATTTCCGGCGCATAGCCGGCTTCCACCAGGGTCTCGAAGCCGCCCTTGATCAGTTCGACCAGGCCGCCGCAGAGCACCACCTGCTCGCCGAACAGGTCGGTCTCGCACTCTTCCCGGAACGAGGTCTCGATGATGCCGGCGCGGCCGCCGCCGATCGCCGAGGCATAGCTGAGGCCGAGGTCGTGGGCATTGCCCGAGGCATCCTTGTGGATCGCGATCAGGCAGGGCACGCCGCCGCCGCGCTGATATTCGGAGCGCACGGTATGGCCGGGGCCCTTCGGCGCGATCATCAGCACGTCGAGATCGGCGCGCGGCTCGAGCAGGTTGAAATGCACGTTGAGGCCGTGCGCGAACAGCAGCGCCGCGCCATTCTTCATGTTGGCGTGCAGGTGATCGCGGTAGATGTCGCCCTGCAACTCGTCGGGCGTCAGCATCATGACGACGTCGGCCCACTTCGCGGCCTCGGCGACTTCCATCACCTTGAAGCCGGCGGCTTCCGCCTTCTTGGCGGAAGCCGATCCCTTGCGCAGCGCGATGGCGACTTCCTTGACGCCGGAATCCTTCAGATTCAGCGCATGGGCGTGGCCCTGGCTGCCATAGCCGACGATGCAGACCTTCTTGCCCTTGATTAGGTTCAGGTCGGCGTCGCGATCGTAATAAACACGCATGGTCGTTCCTCTTGGCTGGGCGGGCGGAGTGCCCGGATCGTCCTGTTTTCTGGGTGTTCGGCCGATTCAGCGTACTGGTTCGGCTGGCGATTTCCGGCGTTGTCTAGTCCATTTTTAACCTCAGGGGAAACCCGTTTCTGCATGGCGCACCGCCGCATCATGCGTCCATGAAGACCGGATAGAGCGAAGCCAGCAGCAGCGCGGCCATCAGGACGTTGAAAACCCGCACGGCCGTCGGCGCGGTCAAAAAGGAGCGCAACGAACTGCCGAACAGCGTCCAGGTCAACGACGACAACGCCCCCATAACGAACATCAGCGCGGGCTTGTATGGCGATATTCCATGGAAAGCTGGCAATCGCGGAATAGGCGGTAATGATGCCGATCGCCATCACCCAGCCCTTGACGTTGACCCACTGGAACAGCACCGCGGCCCAGAATGTCATCGGGCCACGCTGGTTGTCCTGCCCCGGCGTAACCGATCCGGACATCGCGATGACGACGGCCAAATAGATCAGATACGCGATACCGACATATTTCAGGATGGTCTGCAGCACCGGATAGGCGATGAAAATGGCCCCCAGGCCGAGTCCCACGGACGCGACCATCAACGAAACCCCGATCGCGATGCCTGCGATATGCGGGACGCTGCGACGGAAGCCGTAAGTCAGCCCCGACGACAGCACCATGATATTGTTGGGTCCCGGCGTGAACGCCATGACCGCGCCGAAAACCACAAAGGCGACGAACAACGACTGCGACATGCTCCCTCAAGCAATCTTGGGCAAGACTGGCTTCGACAAGGCTTGCGGCCGCTTCGACAGCAGCATGATGGCGATGCCGCAAACGACCGTGACCATGCCGGCGAGCCGCAACGACCCGAACCGCTCGCCGAAGATCACGCTGGACGCCGCCGCGCCGATGAACGGCACCAGTAACGCGAACGGCACCACTTGGGCTGCCGTGTAATCGCGCAGCAGCCGGCCCCACAACCAATAGGCCACGCAGGTCGAGATCGCCCCGATGAAGAGCATGCTGATCAGGCCGGTCGGCGACATCTGCCACAGCGAATGCCAGGTCGCCTGCGGCCCGTCGGTGAGCAGCGTCAGCGCCAATAGCGGCAGCGGCGGCACCAGGCAGAGCCACGCGAACAGATCGAACATCGGCACCCCATTGGCACGCCGCAGCAACAGATTGCCGACCGCAAAGGTAACCGGCGAGATCATCAGCACGGCAAAGGCGCCGACGCTGAAATCGAAACCGACGGTGCCGCAGATCATCAGCAGGCCGACCGCGGCGACGCCGATCCCGGCGATCTGCACGCGCGTCGGAATCTCGCCAAACGCCAAGGCGGCGAACGCCACCGTGAACAGCACCTGGCTCTGCACGATCACGCTGGCAAGCCCGACCGGCACGCCTTTCGCGATCGCCCAGGATTGCGCCAGGAACTGTCCGAGAAACAGCGTGACGCTGATCGCGGCGAGCAGTCGCCAGGAGACATCCGGCTTTCGCACAAACAGGCACGGCAGCGCCGCGATGGAAAAGCGCAACGTCGTCATCAGCGCGGGCGAGAGTTCGTCGAGCGCCAGCCGCGTGGCCACGAACCCAAACCCCCAGATCAGCGCCACCAGGACGGCGAGACAAACGTCGGCTGGCTTCATTCCTAGCTCTGCTCGCCGGGTTTCGGTTTGCGCAACAAATAAGTGCCGTGCAGCGGGGCGTGATAATCGACCGAAACCAGCGTGAAGCCGACATCGGTCAGCATGCGCTCGATCACCCAGCCGAAGGTCGAATATTCGTCGCGCATATGGGTGACGACGCAGTCGCGCGAAAAGCCGTGGTTCTTGATGTTGAAGTCGGCCCACTGCTCGACGTCCCGCTCGGGACCGTCCGGCATACTGACGAAGACGATATCGCGCAGGAAGAAGTTCGCGCCGGGCTTGAGCGCGCCATAGATTCGCGACAGCGCTACTGCCTTCCAGAAATCCGGCAGATGATGCAGCGCGAACTCGCTGACCACGAGATCGTAGGAATTGGGCTGATAGGCGAAACTCAGCAGTCCCGCCGACTGGGTCCGGATCGCGACCTTGCGGTCGCGGGCCTGGATTTCCGCCAGCGCCAGCATCGCCGGCGAAATATCGATTGCGTCGACCTCGGCGCCCATCTGCGCCGCCTCGCAGGCCATTACGCCGTTGCCGCAGCCGATATCGGCCACCCGCCAGCCGCGCTCTACGCCGAGCATGGTCAGCGCCGCGCGGGCGCGGAGGTCGCGATCGTCATCGCGGTCGTAGATCGAGGCGACCGCGGAATCGAGGCCGATCTGCCGCCGCTCATTGTAGTACCAGTCGCGCGCCAGCATGGTTCACATCCCCTCCGGCCCGCGCCCGATCGCGGCGACGCCGGTGCGCGAGACCTCGACCAGGCCGAGCGGGCGCATCAGGTCGACGAACTGATTGATCTTGGCGGAGTTGCCGGTGATCTCGAACACGAAGCTCTCGGTGGTGGCGTCGATCACCCGGGCGCGAAACGCTTCGGCCAGCCGCAGCGCCTCGACACGGTGTTCGCCGGTGCCGCGCAGTTTCACCATCGCCAGCTCGCGTTCGATCGAGCGGCCGGACAGCGTCATGTCGACGACGCGATACACCGGCACCATGCGATCGAGCTGGTGCTTGATCTGCTCGATCACCATCGGCGTACCCGTGGTGACGATGGTAATGCGGGAGACGTGTTTCTGGTTCTCGGTCTCGGAGACGGTGAGGCTCTCGATGTTGTAGCCGCGGCCGGAGAACAGCCCGATCACCCGCGCCAGCACGCCCGGCTCGTTTTGCACGAGCACCGAGAGCGTATGGGCCTCGTTCGGATCATGGCGCTCTTCCATGAAGTAGGCGGATGCCGGCTGGTTCATGATAATGCTCCGGGTGCGACCAGGTTCCCTCTCCCCGCCTGCGGGGAGAGGGTTGGGGTGAGGGGGTACCGATGGACGTGGGTGCCGGACGAGTGCCCCTCACCCGGCGCTGTGCGCCGACCTCTGCCCGCGAGCGGGGCGAGGTTGAGTAAACCGTATCGAGATGCGTGCTTCATCATCCCACCAGCGCCTTGCTGCCGGCCAGGGAAGGGCTTTCAGCAACAACCCATCGGTTGAACAGATCGAAATCGATATTGCCGCCGCTCAGGATCAGGCCGACTCGCTTGCCGCGGATCCTCTGTTTGTCCTGCAGGGCTGCGGCGAGCGGGGCCGCGCCGGCACCCTCCGCGAGGTTATGCGTATCGGTCCAGTAGGCGCGGACCGCCGCGGCCACTTCATCGTCGCTGACCTGCACGATGCGCGAAGCGCCCTTGAGAATGATGGCCAGCGCATCGGCATCGGGGACACGCGTCGCCAGACCGTCGGCCAGTGTATGGCTGCTGTTGGTTTTCACCACCGCGCCGGCTGCGAACGACAGCGCATAGGACGGCGCTTCGGTCGATTGCACGCCTACGATTTCGGTGGCGAGCCCAAGCAGATCGCGGACCAGGATGCAGCCGCAGATGCCAGATCCCTGCCCGATCGGCACATAGAGTACGTCGAGGTCGGGCGCCTTGCGCAAGAGTTCGAGCGCGTAGGTCGCGACCCCCGTCACGAGGTCGGGATGGAACGAAGGCACGAATTCCAGACCGCCGCGCCTGGCGTGACGTTCGGCCTCCTCGCGGGCGGACTGGAAATCCTCGCCGTGTTCAACAAGCTCGGCGCCGAACGCCTTCATGGCGCTATTTTTCTCGACCGAATTGCCAAGCGGCACGTAGATCGTCGCCGGCACGCGATAGCGGCGCGCCGCGAAGGCAAGGCTCTGGCCGTGATTGCCCCGGGTGGCCGAGATCAAACCTGCGGTTTGCGGCCGCTCGCGCTTGAGGCGTTCGACATAGACCAGCCCGCCCCGCACCTTGAAAGCCCCGATCGGCGTGTGGTTCTCGTGCTTGACGGTAACGGTCGCGGCAAGCCGTTCCGACAACAGCGGCCAGACATGCGCCGGTGTCGGCGGCATCGCCGCGCCGACGATCGCATGCGCTTGTTCCAATTGCCGAAGGTCAAACATCCTGATGTCTCGTCCTCACACCAGCGCCTTGCCGCCGACAAAGGCCGCGGCGGTGGCTTCGTCATTGGCTTCCGCCGGCAGCAGCATTTCGTTGTGGGCCTTGCCGGACGGGATCATCGGGAAGCAGTTCTCCAGCGCCGCCACCCGGCAATCGAACAGCACCGGGCGCTTGACGTCGATCATCTCCTTGATCGCGCCATCGAGATCGCCGGGCTTGATCGCCTGGATGCCGACACAACCAAAAGCATCGGCGAGCTTGACGAAGTCCGGCATCGCTTCGGAATAGCTGTGCGACAGCCGGTTGCCGTGCAGCAGCTGCTGCCACTGCCGAACCATGCCCATATACTGGTTGTTCAGGATGAAGATCTTGATCGGCAGCTCGTATTGAACCGCCGTCGACATCTCCTGCATCGTCATCTGCACCGAGGCATCGCCCGCGATGTCGATCACGAGGCTGTCGGGATGCGCCACCTGGACGCCGACCGCCGCGGGCAGGCCATAACCCATGGTGCCGAGACCGCCCGACGTCATCCAGCGGTGCGGCTCCTCGAAACCGAAGAACTGCGCCGCCCACATCTGGTGCTGGCCGACTTCGGTGGTGATGTAGACGTCGCGGCCGCGGGTCGCCTCGAACAGCCGCTGGATCGCATATTGCGGCAGGATGATATCGTTGTTCTTCTTGTACGACAGCGAATTGCGCGCGCGCCACTTCGCGATCTCCTGCCACCAGGGCCGGATATCGGGCTTCCTGGTTTCCGCCTTGAACACCTGCAGGAGGTCGCCGAGCACATTGCCGGCGTCGCCGATGATCGGAACATCGACCCGGATGTTCTTGTTGATCGAGGAAGGGTCAATATCAATATGGATTTTCTTCGAGCCGGGCGAAAACGCATCGGTGCGGCCGGTGATGCGGTCGTCGAAGCGCGCGCCGACGCACAGCATGACGTCGCAATCATGCATCGCCATGTTGGCCTCGTAGGTGCCGTGCATGCCGAGCATGCCGAGCCAGTTCTTGCCCGATGCCGGATAGGCGCCGAGGCCCATCAAGGTCGAGGTGATCGGAAAACCGGTGGTTTCGACCAGTTCGCGCAACAGCTTGGAGGCCTCATTGCCTGAATTGATGATGCCGCCGCCGGTGTAGATCACCGGACGCTTGGCCGAGGCCAGCAAGGCCACCGCTTTGCGGATTTGCGTTGCATCGCCTTTCACCCGCGGCGCATACGAGACATGCACGTCGGACTTGCGCGGCGGATGATAGGTGCCGACCGCGAACTGCACATCCTTGGGCACATCGACCACCACCGGACCGGGCCGGCCGGTGCTGGCGACGTAGAACGCCTCGTGCAACACCTTGGCCAGATCGTTGACATTGCGCACCAGCCAGTTGTGCTTGGTGCAGGGCCGGGTAATGCCGACGGTGTCGCATTCCTGGAACGCATCATTGCCGATCAGGTGCGTCGGCACCTGCCCGGTGATGCACACCAGCGGGATCGAATCCATCAGCGCGTCGGTCAGCGGCGTCACCATATTGGTGGCACCCGGCCCGGAGGTCACCAGCACCACGCCGGGCAGACCGGTGGAGCGCGCATAGCCCTCGGCGGCATGGCCGGCGCCCTGCTCGTGCCGCACCAGGATGTGCTCGACCTTGTCCTGCTGGAACAGCTCGTCATAGATCGGAAGCACCGCGCCGCCCGGATAGCCGAAAATATGTTTGACGCCATGATCGATCAGCGCGCGCACGATCATCGCGGCGCCGGTCATCTGGTTCGGATCGTGGCTCTTGTCGCTCATGGCTGGCTCCGGATGCGCTGTTGTCAGCGGCTTCTTTCAGTTCGAGTTTTGAGAAAATAAAAAGGGGCCCAAGAGGCCCCATGCACACCGCCCGAATGTGGATGGCCTCAGCCATCCCCGGCGGTGCGCCTGGCTACGACGATGATAAGGAGTTTGGTAATTTTATTACGCATTCGGCAGCTCGGACTTCCCAAAGGTTGCGTGGAACATACCGACCACCCCCGGAAAGTCAAGGGAAGGCGGCGCTCAACGCGATTAGGGCAGATTAGCCGGGTTCCGGCGGTTCGGCGAGGGTGAAAATGCGGCTTGCAGCCATGCGACCTCAGGATGAGGCCTTTGTCGCCAACCATCCCCTCGCCGCTTCCGGCTTCACCCATTCGAATTCCGGCAGTTGATGCCGGAACCAGGTGAACTGACGCTTGGCGTAATGGCGGGTGTCGGCGCGGCCGATCGGGGCCGCCTCATCCAGCGCGATCTCTCCGCTCAGATGCCGGATCAGCGCCGGCACGCCATGGGCCTTCATCGCCGGCAGCAGCGGATCGAGCCGCCGCGTCGCCAGGCTAGCGACCTCCTCCAACGCGCCGGCGGCCAGCATCGCATCGAAGCGCGCATCGATCCGCGCATAGAGCTCGTCGCGATCGGGCTCGAGAAACAGCGCGCTGAATGAACCCGGTGGCAACAGCGGCGGCAGTCCGTCGCGATGCCAGTCGGTCAACGAACGTCCCGTCGCCTCGACCACCTCGAGCGCGCGCGCGATGCGGGTGCGATCGCGCGGCTTCAGGCGTTCGGCGCTTGCCGGATCGCGTTGCGCCAGCTCCGCATGCAACGTCTCGACGCCATCGCGCTCCAGCCGCGCCCGCACGCTTTCGCGTATCGCTGCCGGAATCGGCGGCACCGCCGACAGACCGCGCGTCAGCGCCTTGAAGTACAGGCCGGAGCCGCCGGTGAAAATCGGTAGCCGGTTTTGCGTGCGCGTTTCTGCCAGGATCGCCGCCGCATCGGCCAGCCACGCGCCGGCGGAGAAGTTGATCGCGGCATCGACCTCGCCGTAAAGCCGATGCGAAATGCGCGCCTCTTCCGCAGGCGTCGGCCGCGCCGTGATGACCTTGAGGTCGCGGTAGACCTGCATGGAATCGGCATTGATGATGACGCCGCCGGTCGCCGCCGCAAGCTCAAGCGCCAGCGCCGACTTGCCGCTGGCGGTCGGCCCTGCGATAAGCACGGCGTTGTTGTTCTCAGGACGCGAACTCACCTGCATGTCTCTTGTCGCCACGCTCATCTGCAATCCGGTCGACCCCGCGCTCGATAGCACGGTGGTGGACGGGGCGCGCGCGATTCTTCCCTCCCCCGGCCCGGCGCGATGGCTGTTCGACGAAGTCGCGGTCGATATCCCCTTCACGGGCAGCGAGGACATCGCCGGCATCGCCGCCCGCCTGCGTCAGGCGCGGGGCGATTTGCCGATCGATATCGTGGTGCAGCCGCAAGCCGCACGGCGCAAGAAGCTGTTTCTCGCCGACATGGATTCCACCATGATCGGCCAGGAATGCGTCGATGAGCTGGCGGATTTTGCCGGCTTGAAAGCTCATGTCGCTGCCATCACCGAACGCGCGATGCGCGGCGAAATCGAGTTCGAGCCGGCGTTGCGCGAGCGCGTCGCGCTGTTGAAAGGCCTGCCGGTCGGCACCATCGATGAAGTCCTGAAGAAGCGCATCACGCCGACGCCGGGCGGCCGCGAACTGGTCGCGACCATGCGCGCGCATGGCGCGTACACCTGCCTGATCTCGGGCGGTTTTACATTATTCACCAGCGCGGTGACGGCGATGATCGGATTTCAGGAGAACCGCGCCAATGAACTAAAAGTCGAGGACGGCAAATTAACCGGCGAGGTAACGGAGCCGATCCTGGGCCGCGCGGCGAAACTCGCAACGCTGGTCGAATTGCGCGAGGCCTTCGATCTCGATGACATCGACACGCTGGTGGTCGGCGACGGCGCCAACGATCTCGGCATGATCCAGCAAGCCGGCCTCGGCATCGCCTACCACGCCAAGCCCGCGGTCGCCGCCGCAGCTGCGGCGCGGATCGATCACGGCGATCTCTCCGCGTTGCTTTATGCGCAGGGCTATCGGCGAGACGAGTTTGTTGGGGGATAGTTTCTCGATGTCGTCCGGCCCCCCATGCGCAATTGCGCACTAGGCCGGGACGACACATTCATTCGAAGCTGCGTTCTACTGCACGCTCAGCGCCACGAACCGCAATTCGCCGTCGGCATTGGAGACCAGCAGCAGGATCGATTTCTTGCCGTCCTTTTTCAGCTGATCGACACGCTTCTTGACATCCGCGGCACTGCTCACCGCCTCCTGTGCGACCTCGACGATCACCTCGCCGGCGCTGAGCCGCTTCTCGGCGGCGTCCGACGGCGTATCGACATTGGTGATGATGACGCCCTTGACGCTGTCCTTGATCTTGTAGCGGCTGCGCAGATCCTTGCTGAGGCTGGCAAGATCGAGACCGAGTGCCTTCTGCGTCACCGGCTTCTCGGCGGGCTCCTGGGTCTTGGCCGCAGCCTGCACCGCCTTGTCGCCGTCGTCGAGGCGGCCGAGCGTGACCTTCAGGGTCTGCTCCACGCCCTTGCGGATGATGACGGCTTCGACCTCCTTGCCGACCGCGGTGTCGGCCACCACGCGCGACAGATCCTTGGGCTCCTTGATGTCCTTGCCGTCGAAGGTCACGATGACGTCGCCGGGCTCGATGCCGGCGGGTTTCGCCGGGCCCTTGTCGTCGACGCCGGCGATCAGCGCGCCGCGCGCCGGCTTGATGTTGAGGCTTTCGGCGATCTCGTCGGTGACCTGCTGGATGCGGACGCCGAGCCAGCCG
>Ga0207930_1000140_pt1 | contig 20024 bp, 23 predicted proteins | sample NGESurshal092012_7_FD_184477 | JGI IMG/M metagenome (GOLD analysis project Ga0207930, IMG submission 184477) | Arctic peat soil microbial communities from Barrow, Alaska - NGEE Surface sample 210-3 shallow-092012 (SPAdes) | ecosystem: Environmental > Terrestrial > Soil > Wetlands > Peat ... | reverse complement strand
CATTTTCCCTCAGCCTATGAAAAGAACGAAACCGCACGAGATGTTTGAAACACTCCTGCTGTTACAACTACAGAGCCAGACGTAACAATAATTTCTGGCCTACACTATCGTCCCAATTAAAGCTGTTTTGCAAAACCACAACAGCGGTCCTCTTGTCAACATCAAGTCCGATATAGCTAGAATATCCCGCTACAACGCCGATTTGAAAAGTGATTGTCTGGCTTCCCAAATCGTCGACAAGCCATGCTACTGCCGCAGATTTCTTCGGGAGAGGCAGTCTTACGCGTAAGTTACTGGCCAGAACCTTATTAAACCGCGACTCTTTTCCTTTCAGGTGAGCTGAAGCGAACATCAAGAGTTCTTTTGCATTGGACCACAGGCCCGCAGACCCCCGCATGAGCGGGGTAAAGTGCCAGTCCGGGGTGGGGTGCCCACGCACAATGAATTTAGGTTGGTCCCCAGCGTAACCATAAGCCCTCCCCGGATAACAAGGTAAGAGTTCTGGACTGTATCCGGTGCAAGACAACCCCATCCGCTCGACTAGTTTGTGCTTCAGCAACATATCGACTGTTTGCCCTGTCTTGAGCTCAAGGATGTAGCCCAAAATGCCGTAGCCAATATTCGAGTATTGTTGCCGCCCCTTTGTGTCTGAGCTGAAAGTAGCTAGGTAATTCAAAGTATAAGCGAGGTCAAAGTGGCGATAGAAATTGTTTCCATCGAACAGGTATTCCACAAAATATGCCCACGTCTGCATTGTAGTAGGCTGCCTAGGCAGCCCCGATGTATGCGTGGCTAATTGCAACAGCGTAATGGTTCGGGCATCCATACTCAAAGAGGTTCCCGGGGGCAAGAGGGTCTCCAGAGTATCGTCCCAGGAGAGCTTCCCTTCCTCCACGAGCAGTGCCGTAACCGCAGCCAGATACCCTTTGCTCAACGAACCAACTGCAAAAAGCGTATCGCCGTCGGGCTTTCGATGGTTGATCTGATTGGCGACACCATAACCATAAAAATGCGTGCTACCGTCGGCTAATAGTACGCCTACCACAACACCCGGCGTATGTCCCGTGTCGACCAGCGGTCGAACCAATGAATCCACTTTAGATTGAAGAGTGGCGTCACGAGTCTGTCGCGCGGCAGCGATATCCTCTGCGCTCAGATCCGTTGTTGACAATGCTCCGCAGCCAGTTACGAGTAAGCAGACACAACACCCCAGGATTATCAGCAATGCTTGGCAACGCCGGTTGCGATGCCATTGAGTTAAGCGCACGAACAAATCCTCCACCCCTGTCGGTTGGTTTAATGATGGGTAGGTATTCAACTGTCGGGTTTATTTCCAGTTCGCACCCGTCCAGCCCAAGGTGCTAAAAAAAGGATAAAGGAATTCCCGCTGCCGTGGTACCGGCGAAGGATCGAATGTCGGCAGCATCGCGATCCTTTGCAGTACGACCCCGCCGGTCCTCAGGACCAATGCCGTCAACAAGAGCGACGCAGAAGCGTGCCAATGGGTGGCCCTCTCCGCGCTGAAGGAGTTTCGGAGACGCGCGATAAACGAAGGCGGAAACGCCGTCATCAATCTCCACAGTTATTACAAGAGAAATGATCTTTCGGATCCAACTCGGTACGATTGTGATGCCGGCTTCGTGGTCATTACGTGGTCGCGCGCGAGGGTGAAGGGAGTGCCTGCGGCGCCATCATTTGGTTAATCGCGTTTGGGGTCAATAGCCGCACCGAGCGTGCATACCAGCAGGCGCTTGAAAATGCACAAGCAACAGGATTGACGGAGAGCCAAGTCACCGACAGGTGGTATTATATTGGCATCGGCGAGATGCTTTGCACTGACATCAGCGGCATGGGATACCGATCCGGCCAGTGATTGGCGCGAAGGCTTGAACTCGTCGGCGGGCCCGCGTTTCGCCTGCGCCTGGGACTGCGGCGGGAACCTGTGCAGGAAATCGCGGCTAAGGTGAGTACGCGTAAAGCGTCATTTTGAATTCTAGGGCCGCCAAAGCCGCATCGAAATCGGCCAGAAGGGGCACGTGAGGAGCGACTGCGGCGGCGATCGCATACGCATAGTCACCCGGGAACGCGCCAGTCGAGAATAACCATCCCTGCTGTTCGATCACGGTGCGCCAGATACCCGTCTGGGGCGTGCCGGCAAAGAAGTCGTGTTTGCTATCCAGAATGGAGAACCGCGCGCCCGACGCTTTGGCTAACGCTTCCCGCAAAGTCCATATCCGATAGAAGGCGCTCGGGCCTCCGGACGCCACCGCACGCCGTTCGCCTGGCCCGAATACCGATGCGGCGATTTCGTCTATCGACCGCTCCGCGCAGTATTCCACATCGATACCGATTGGTCCCAGGTCGCTGATGGCGCAGGCTGCGATCATTCCGCTGTGACTCAGGGCGACTTCGATTCCGCCCGCTCCATGTCTTGCGTCAATCATCGGTTTGCCGCTCTCGGTCGGGGTGATATCCGAGGACGATAACGAATGACCCGTCTCACGCTCGACAAGCGCGCGTAGCAAACTGTGCGCGGCCAGACTTTGCGCCCGACGCCAGCTCCCGTGACGCCTACTCCGATGATCGTACTGGGTGAATCGTCGATCCGCTGTCGCCGCGGCGCAGGTGCGCTCGCCTTCGATCGATTCCATCCGGAGGTAAGCTGAGGAGATCATTTGTTTGATGCGCAGCCCCCAACTCTGATAGTACAAACCACAGTTTGGGGGCAAGTCTTTCATTGGGAGCCGGGTTAAATCGTAGCGTGGGCAAGTCGATAGCCTCCGCTCGTTTTCGGGTTGAGGACTGGGCGGCAGGCGCTTTGGGATTGCGAACGCGCGAGGACTGGAGGGCTTGGTCGCGCGGAGCGGCGGCTCCGGATGCGGGAGGGCCGGAAGTGACATTGCCGACTATGCTGCGCCGGCGTATCAGCCCGATCGGGCAGATGGCTTTCCGCGCCGTATGCGCGTTGCCGCAGCAGCCGACGGCACGCTTCATCTTCTGCTCCCGGCACGGCGAATTTCAGCGCACGCTTGGCATCTTGCGGTCGCTGGCCGCGGCCGAACCGGTCTCACCGGCGGAATTCAGCCTTTCCGTGCATAACGCGCTGGCCGGTCTGCTCTCCATCGCGTGGAGCAATACATCGGGACATACGACGATTTCCGCCGGCGTTGACAGCTTTTGTTCCGCGCTCGTGGAGGCCTCGGCATGCCTGGCGTCACGACCTAGTGAGCCAATATTGCTGGTCTATTTCGACGATCGTCTACCTGAGCCTTACGCAGAGATCGCTGACTCCGACGAAGCCGGCGTCGCGTTGGCTCTGCTGCTGAACGCTCCTCGGGGAGATGGCGAAGATCTGCTGGTAGAACTCGAGCCCAGAGACGAGACGATGACGACCGCGACCGCGACCGGCCAGGCGTTTGATTTCCTGCGGTTTCTGCTGACGGACGAGAGTCAAAGAACGTGGGCCGGCGAGCGCATTCAGTGGCGGTGGCGTCGTGCTTAAGCGAGCTTTCTACTTATGGCGTCTGATATGGACGTTGGTTGCCTTTGCGGAGCTGGGCATCGGCGGATTCATTCTCGCCACTACCGTCATCCCGCTCAGCACGCTTTTCGTTCGTGATGAGCAGACGCGGAACCGGCGCGCGCAGAACATCATTCGGAGCAGCTTCCGACTTTACATCTTGATGCAGCAGATGCTGGGCGTGTTCAAGCTGGAAGTGAGAGGCGGCGATAAACTCTCAGTCTGCAAAGGCAAGCTGGTCGTCGCGAATCATCCGACGCTGCTGGACATTGTTCTTCTCATGGCGTTGTTGCCGGATGCGAATTGCGTTGTAAAGAGTGAGCTCTGGCACAACCCGCTCCTGCGACCGGTCATCAGGGCAGCGGGATACATTCGTAATGATTACGAGCCCGAGGTCTTGATCGAGAAGTGTCGCGACGTACTGCGCGCCGGCAGTAATCTTATCATTTTCCCCGAGGGCACCCGGTCTGTGCCCGGCAAACTCCTCTCCTTCCAGCGCGGCTTCGCGCACATCGCCACTCTGACGGGAGCGGCGATTCAGCCCATAACTATTATGTGCGAGCCGATTACGCTGACCAAAGGCCAACCGTCCTATAGGATTCCCGAGTCTCGCCCTCGCTATCGGATCGAAGTTGGAGACGAGGTTGACGCCGAACGATTCCTGGGCTTGAGCTCCGAATCGCGTGCGCGGGGCGCGCGCAAATTGGTGTCGTATCTGGAGTCGGACTACCGCAGAAGGCTTTTACATGGCTGACCTCGAGCGTGAACTGAAAGAGCTCATCGTAAGCTCGCTCAACCTCGAAGACATCGCACCCGAGGACATCGACAGCGGCGAACCTCTGTTCGAGAAAGGGCTGGGGCTCGACTCTATCGATGGGTTAGAGCTCGGGATGGCGATACGAAAGAAGTATGGACTCAAGGTGCAAGGTTCCAAGGAAGAGATCCGCGCGATCTTCGAGACGGTCAGCAGCATTGCACGATACCTCGCGGAGCAGAAATCTCATTGATGGTCTCAAAGAGCGATATCGCGGGGGTACTTTCGAAATATCTGCAGGACCTGTTCGACCTGCCAGCGGAGAAGATCACCCTGGGCGCACGGCTTTTCGATGACCTCGATCTCGACAGCATCGATGCGGTCGATCTGGTGGTGAAGCTGCAGGAATATACCGGCCGCAAGATTTCGCCCTCCGAATTCAAGAGTGTGCGTACCATCGGCGACGTCGTCGATAGGATTTATGCAAAGGTTAACCAATGACGCGCCTTGGCGTAGTGTTGTTGGTAGTAGGCCTCGCGTATCCTTTCCTGGTGTATTTCGGCTTACAGATCTTGCCAGCGGGATTTATCGCGATTGGTTTGTTCGTGCTTCTCGCGCTGAGACTCGCATTCAGCCGCAAACCAGATAGTTTCAACACCTTGCCCTATTTGATTGCCGCCCTAGTATTGTTAATCCTTGCCGCACGTTCGCCGATGGTCGGTCTGAAGGCGTACCCAGTGCTCCTGAGCCTCGCGTTCGGTGCGGGATTCGCGTACTCGCTGATCCGGCCACCTACCGTCATCGAGCAAATCGCGCGCATCCATCATCCGGATTTGCCCTTGTCTGTCAATTCTTACCTGCGCAAGGTCACGATTGCATGGCTGATGTTCTTCCTCATCAACGCCGCACTCTCGGCGGCGACCGCGATGAGCGGCAGCCTGAAGCTGTGGACGCTCTACAACGGATTCATCTCCTACATTGCGATGGGAGTGATGTTCGCCGGTGAATTCCTGATTCGCCAGGTCGTGCACCAACGCATCCGGCGCGCCGCATGAGCATCGTATCGTTATCGGATCTGCTCGCTGGCGCGCGGCCCGACACACATTGCGTCGCGCTGAAAGATCATCGGCAAATCACGTTGGCGCGATTGCGCGCCGACGTATCCCACAACGCCCAGCGACTTTCCGCGCGCTGCATCCGGCACGGCGCCGTGGTCTGCGAGGACGGATACTGGTTCCTCGTCGGCGTGCTCGCGCTGGTGAAAATCGGTGCCGATGTCATTCTGCCACCCAACTCGCGGGCCGGCACTCTGCGCGGACTCGCGCACGAGTTAGACGTGTTACTCACCGATTCAGGCGCGGGTGAGGTCGCGAGCCGGGTTGCGCTGGAGTCGAGCGAGACGGAAGCCGCACCGATGCGTTTCGATGTCGCGAACAGCCGGATCGACTTTTTTACCTCAGGCTCAACTGGCGAGATGAAACGCGTCACCAAGTCGCTTACACTCTTCGAGCGCGAAGCCGCCGTGCTCGAGCAAATGTGGGGCGCGGAACTGGGAGACGCACCGGTCTTTGGGACCGTCACGCATCAGCACGTTTTCGGAATGACCTTTCGGATCATGTGGCCGCTGCTCGCGGGCCGTCCATATCACTCGGAATTCCACGTCGCATGGGAACCGCTGCTCGCGCTGCTCAACGGTCCTGCGATGATTGTGTCGAGTCCGGCGCAACTCACTCGGCTCGCGGGCCTGGCGCCAGTGGCGCTTGCGAATCGTCCTCGCATAGTCGTCACCGGCGGCGCGCCATTGCCCCCTGATGCGGCGATCGAAGCGCGCGAAATTTTTGGATGCATCCCGACCGAGTTTTTTGGCAGCACCGAAGTCGGAGTCGTCGCGTGGCGGTGCGGCGCGACGCAACCTGCGCTCTGGCAACCGCTGCCAACGGTCGAGGTCGCCAGCGCCGCCGACGGAGTTCTGATGCTGCGCTCGCCTCACGCCTCTCCTCATGTCTCAGGAGACGGATGGTGCGAGCAGCCGGAGCGAATTTCATTTGCTCCAGACGGACGCTTTCTTCTCGAGGGACGAATCGACCGGGTGGTAAAGATCGAAGGTAAGCGAGTCAGCCTGCAGCGACTGGAGCGCGAGATCGCCACTCTTGCATGGGTCGAGGAAGCCGCCGTGGTCCACCTCGGCGACCGCCGCGCATATCTCGGCGCGGTCGTGAAGTTGTCAGCGGCGGGGAACACTGAAATCCAGCGGCTTGGCAAGTTTCGCTTCGAGCGGATGCTTCGTCGCGAACTTTCGTCGACCGAAGATCTTTCCGTACTTCCGCGGCGCTGGCGTTTCGTAGATAGCATGCCGATGGACGGGCTCGGCAAACGGCGCGTTCGCGACGTTGTGGCGTTGCTGGAGCAAACCGCATGAGCACGCCGCCGGTGCCGGAAGCGGCCCCAGAGATCAAAAATCCCGAAATCGTCGGCGTCACCCGATTGGAAGACCGGCTCGAGTTGAATCTCGTGATTCCGGGCGCGCTGCTTTATTTTCGCGGTCACTTTCCCAACTTCCCTATTCTTCCGGGGATCGTCCAACTCGATTGGGCGATCCAATATGGCAAGCAGCACTTTGCGCTTGGAGCCGTTTCGCCGGCGACGATAAAAATCAAATTCCGCAAGCCGATCCGGCCGAACCATCGCGTCACGCTGAGTCTGAAGCATTTGCGCGTGCGCAACAGCCTCGAATTCAACTACACGGACGCGGAAGGCGCATGCTCTTCGGGGCAGATCGGAATCGAGCCGCCATGACTTTCAAGTGCTGCGCCATCATTCCCAGCTTCAATCACAGCAAGGCGGTTGGTGAAACGGTGCGCCTTCTGCGCGGCGCTGAGCTTCCGGTTTTCATCATCGACGACGGGAGCGGCGAGCCTTCGCGCGCCGTGCTCGCCGCGCTTCATGCGCCTGATCAAGGCGTGATCGTTCATCGCTTCGACACCAATCGCGGCAAGGGTGGTGCCGTGATGAAGGGCTTCGAACTCGCGCGCGCCGCGGGCTTCACCCACGCACTGCAAATCGATGCCGACGGCCAGCACGATCTAGCGATGTTGCCGGAGTTCACCGCACTCGGTGAAGCGCATCCCGGCGCGCTGATCGCTGGCGCGCCGATCTTTGATGAGACGATGCCGCGCAGCCGACGCCGTGGCCGGCGGATAACACACTTCTGGGTTGGTATCGAAACTCTTTCCATGCGGCCGGCCGACACCATGTGCGGCCTGCGCCTCTATCCGATCGATCATGTGACGGAACTCCTGACGACGCATCAGCTCGGCTGCCGAATGGAATTCGACACCGAGATTTTCGTCCGATTAATTTGGGCGGGTATCCCGATTTTCTTTGTTCCCGTACGCGTGGTCTATCCGAGCGGCAACCTCTCCAACTTTGATTTGCTTCGCGACAACTGGCTCATCGCGAAGATGCACGCGCGACTCGTTCTCGCGATGCCGTTACGGCTTACTCAAATCTTGCGTAACCGGCGCCGGCCTGCCGATGCGCCACGCCATTGGTCCTCGCTCGTGGAGCGCGGCGCATATTGGGGACTGAGCATTTTAGCTTTGTTCTATCGATTGACCGGACGCTACGGATGCATGGTGGCGGTATTTCCGATCGCGCTCTATTTCCACCTGACCGGCTCCGAGCAGCGTAGAGCATCGCGAGAGTTTCTTCGCCGCGCGTATCGAGCAAAAGGCATCGACTACGATCCCGGCTGGGTCGCGACCTTTCGGCATTCGTTAGGCTTCGCAAGAAAGACCGTGGACACCTTTGCCGCGTGGGTCGGCGGCATCGATCCGAATGCAGTCGTCGCAATCGACAAACAAACTCTCGATCGTGTTGCCGCTAGCGGTCAGGGCATCCTGCTCATCGTCTCGCACCTCGGCAATATCGAAATCAGCCGCGCGCTTCTCGACGACGCACAACGATCGCGAATCAAGCTGCTGGTGGACACGATGCATGCCCAAAACTTTGCGCGAGTCCTCAATCGATTTCGTCCCGATGCAATGCTAGATACCATCCAGGTCACGGACATGAATCCCGGAACCATGATCGCGCTCAAGGAAGCCATCGAGCACGGTGATTGGGTTGCGATTGCGGGCGATCGCACTCCCGTTCGCGGCGACGAGCGCGTCAGCATGGCTCCATTCCTTGGGCACGACGCGCCGTTTCCGCAAGGCCCGTACGTGCTCGCGCATTTGCTTGAATGCCCTGTCTATCTCATGTTCTGTATGCGCCAGGGGGGCGGTTACGGTTTGTATTTTGAAATGTTCGCACAGCGCATAACTCTCCCGCGCCACGGCAAGCAGGCGGCAATCACCAGGTGGGCCGCACGTTACGCCAAACGGCTGGAGAGCTTCTGCCTAATCGATCCGTTTCAGTGGTATAACTTCTTCGATTATTGGCAGTCACCGCCCTCGGATGAAAAAGGCGCGACCCAATGATTTCCGCCAACGTCGTTATCAAGGTTCAGTTCTATGACCTCGATCCGATGGGTGTCGTGTGGCATGGCAATTACGCGCGCTTCCTTGAACAAGCGCGCTCCGCATTGTTCGAGAAGCTCTCATTCGGGTACCGCGAGATGTCCGAAAGTGGATTCGCGTGGCCGATCGTCGACATGCGTATCAAGTACGTGCGTCCCATCGATTTCAGCCGGACGATCACGGTGACGGCGACTTTGGTCGAATACGAAAATCGACTCAAGGTCAATTACATCATTACCGATGCGGATGGCGGCGCGATCCTGACAAGGGCGCACACCATCCAGGTCACGGTCGATCGCGCGAGCAACGAACTCTGCTTCGAAACTCCCGCGGCTCTGGTCAAGAAGGTGCGGCGCTGGTTGTGACTCGCCGGATTGCATGGCCGGTCGTTGCGATAGTCACGGTCTTTCCGATCTTGACGCTGACTTCAGTTTGCTTCGCCGAACTCGCGATGGGTCCGACGCTTGCAGCGGGTCAAACCCTGCACGGCCGCTTCGTTGAGGAGCGTCATCTCAAAGGTCTCTCGTCGACGCTCAAGAGCGAGGGCAGCTTCGTTCTGGCTCCCGGCAAAGGTCTCATATGGCGTATGGAGCAGCCGATCCAAACGCTGACGGTAATTACGCCGGCGGCCATCCGGCAGATCATCAACGGCAGCGAGGTCCAACATATCGACGCCGCGCGCGTCCCGTTCATCGCACATTTCTATGACATGCTGAACGGCTCGTTGATAGGAGACTGGTCGGCAATGCGCCATGATTTCGTGGTCAAATCGACGGGCGATCGCCAGGCATGGCGGACCGTTCTGACGCCATTGCAGCCCGATGATCCGATCGCGGGCATGCTCGCATCGATCGTCATCTCGGGCGGCAAAATGGTTGACAGCGTCGACATCAATCGCACTAACGGCGACTCCGAGCACATGGCATTCCTGGATCAGAAGGTGTCGAACGTTCCGTTGGTCGGCGAAGAGGCGCGCCTTCTGGATAGCAGGCCGGCCAGCTGAGAATGAAAATCGCTGCTCTCGCTTGGGGTCTGGTGGTAGCGGCCGCCTGCATGATGCTGCTGCTCCAATTGCATAAGGGCGTTAAGCTGCAGACCGACATGACCGCGCTCCTGCCAACTGAGGAACGCGACACATTTTGTCAAAGCGCCAAAGATCGAGTCACCGGAATTCTGGCCCAGCGCGTTTTCATTCTGATCGGCGACGATGATCGCTCCAACGCGCGGGCCGGCGGCGCGGCGCTGGCGAAGGCTCTCGAAGACTCGGGTATGACAGCCGCGGTAACTTATCGCATCCGCCAGGACAGTCTCAAATCGTTGGGCGCCATGTACTTTCCGTATCGCTTCGGGCTGCTCACCGCCGCCGATCGCGAGCGCCTGCAACAGAATCACGGCGCCCAGATCGTCGACCGCGCAATCGCAAGCGTATACGGCCCGTCGTCGATAGCCGATGCTAATCTGCTGCAACGCGATCCGTTCTTGCTGATTCCGGAATTTCTGACCAACTTGCCGATGCCGGTAGCGCAGCTGACGCCCGATGATGGGGTGCTGTCGACGCGCGACGGTAACCAGACCTGGGTTCTCCTCGTCGCGCAAATGAATGGCAATGTCTACTCGGGCGCCTTTCAGGAGCGCTTCATCTCGGCGTTCAACGCGACCGAGCACAAACTGCGCGCGACGATGCCGCATCTACAGGTGCTGCGTGTCGGGGCCATTTTCTACGCGCACGCTGGCGCGAAGAGCGCGACCGAAGAAACCACCCGCCTCAGCATTGTTTCGCTTCTCGGAACGATCGTTCTGATCCTTATATTATTCCGCGCGCTGCGGCCGCTATGGCTGACGCTGCTTGCAATCGCCGTGGGCGTGCTGTGCGCCTTCGCCGTATGCCTCTCGATATTCGGCGGGATACATGTGGCGGCATTGCTGTTCGGCGTCAGCCTGATCGGCATCTCGATCGACTATTGCCTGCAATACGTCTGTGCAGGCTTTGGCGCCGAGGCTGGTTTGCCCAACGAGCGCCTGCACCAGGTTCTGCCCGGCATCACGCTCGGCGTCGCAACTACTCTGATTGGATATGCCACGCTGCTGCTCGCTCCGTTTACGGGGTTGCATCAGCTCGCCGTATTCTCGGCGGTTGGCCTCCTCGGTTCGTTTCTCACCATCGTTTTATGGTTGCCGTTCCTGGACCGCCGTAAGCCACTTCTGCACGGCGCCCGCATTCTTGCTACGGCGAATCTACTGTGGGAATTTTGGGCCGCCGCGCGCTATAGCCGTTGGCGTTGGGGTTTGATTGCGCTGGTTGCGATCCTGACGATCGTCGGCGCGACGCGGCTCAGGTTTGACGATGACGTGCGGCATCAGCAGGCGCTCGCCAGCAGTCTGCGAAATCAGGAATCGCAAATTCGCCGCCTGACCGGAATCTCGGGTGGAACGGAGTTCCTGCTGGTACGCGTGCCGGATCGCGATGGGGCGCTGCAGACCGAGGAGGCTTTGCAATCGCGTCTCACATCCGCGGAGCAGGATGGCGCGATTCGCGGCTTTCAATCGATCGCGCAGTTCATCCCGTCGATTGCGCGCCAGCGTGAGGACCGCGGCCTCGTGCATGACAAGCTGATGCTGCCGTACCTTGCGTCTTACTATCAGCGTCTCAGCGTGACGGGCGGTGCGCAGGCCGATACCGACACCGCTGGATTCCTCACCCCCGATGCCATCAGCGATGATTCCCCGCTCTCGTTCCTGCGCAATCTGATCCTCGAATCCGACGCGAGTGGCACCATGCATGTCGTCCTGCTCACTGGCATCTCGCGGCCCGACGAGATTCGGCGCATCGCCGAAGCGGTGCCGGGCGTACGCTTCGTCGATCCGGCCGGCGACGTGACGCGGCTGCTCGGCGAGTATCGACGGCGCGCGACGATTCTAATCGCGGTCTCGGTAATATTAATGATGCCGGTGCTGATTTGGCGCTATGGGCTGCGCGGAAGTCTTCGCGTGGCGCTGCCGCCTGCGATCGCCGTGCTGGCGGCGGCGCCGCTGGTCGCCTTGGCAGGGGTGACATTCACGTTCTTCAACGCGATGGCTTTGGTGCTGGTGCTGTCGATCGGTTTCGACTACGCGGTTTTCTGCCGCGAGTCCAAACCGTCGCGCAGACCGGCGACGATGCTAGGAGTATGGCTCGCGATGTTGACGACACTGCTTTCGTTTGGGCTGCTGGTTCTGAGCAGCACCTATGCGGTGCACGCATTTGGCGCGACGCTCCTGGTCGGCACGATCATGGCCTTCGCGTTTGCGCCGATTGCGAGCGATCTCGATGAGGGTTTCTGATCGATGGGGCTGAGCGTTGTGACTCTGCGATTGTTTTTGATCGCGATGACGATCGCGTTCGCCGGATGTGCCGCCCGATATGCAGCGAGCCCCGGCAGCACCACAATCGCGCCAGGGCTCCAGTTCGCGATGCCGACCGGCCGCGAACTCGGCTATTCGATTGAGACCGCTCAACTGATCACCGCGCACGTCCGCGATCAGGTTCAAGTGTTCCAGGCATATGTCAGCGTGACCCCCGACAAAATTACTATCATTGCACTCGATCCGTTCGGCGGACGCGCGCTTACGGTGACCGCGACCGACGACGCGATTCATACCGACGCCGCACCGATCGTGCCCGCAGTGCTGCGTCCGGGAAACATTCTTGCCGATCTCGCAATCGTGTATTGGCCAGCGTCGGCGGTCCGACGCGGTTTGGCGGGCACTTCCGCGAGGTTGTATGACGATAAGCGCGAGCGCACGATCACCGACAATGGTCGCGAGGTCGTCCACGTCAGCTACCAGGGACCGCACGAAAACACTTGGACAAACGTCGCGCATTTGCGCAATATCGCATACGGATATGAGCTTGATTTGCGATCAACAGTAACCACGAAATGAAGGTCCATCTCAACGCGCTAGGGGTGCTCAACGCGCTAGGCCGCGGCAAGCGCGAGGTCGCCCATAACCTCTTCAGTGGATCGCGCGAGGGCCTCGTGGAGCGGTGTGACTTGATTTCCCATCGCGCGGTTCGCGTCGGCGTAGTGCGGTCGGATTTGCCCGAAGTGCCGGCGCGCCTCGCTCATCTCGAATGCCGCAACAATCGGCTGGCGCTCGCCGCGCTGCAGGAGATCGAAGACGAGGTCAAAACGATCGTTTGCAACGTCGGCGCGCATCGCGTTGCGGTCGTAATGGGGACCAGTACCTCGGGAATCGCCGAGGGCGAGGCCGCTCTAGCGCAGCGCATCGCGCATGGCGCGTGGCCAGTGGACTTCCGTTATACGCGCCAGGAGATCGGCAGCCTCGGCCGCTTTGTTGCGGAATATCTAGAGCTCGACGGTCCCGCATATACAATCGCGACCGCGTGTTCTTCGAGCGCGAAGGTTTTCGCTTCGGCGCAGCGTCTCATTGAGGTCGGGCTATGCGACGCGGCCGTAGTTGGCGGTGCGGACACCCTATGTCGCATGACCCTCAATGGCTTCGATTCGCTCGACGCCCTCTCCAAAGACTACTGCAATCCGTTTAGCCGCAACCGCGACGGAATCAATATCGGCGAAGGCGCTGCAATGTTTCTGATGTCGACCGAGGAGTCCGCCGTGTCGCTGCTCGGCGTCGGCGAGAGCTCGGACGCGTATCACGTAAGCGCGCCTCATCCGGAAGGCGACGGCGCGGCGCTCGCAATGCTGCGCGCGCTCGAGGCTGCCAATCTGAAGCCCGGCGAGATCGACTACATCAATTTGCACGGTACGGCTACTGAGTTGAACGACGCGATGGAGGGTCGCGCGGTTAGCAAAGTCTTCGGCGACCGCACGCCCTGCAGCTCGACCAAATCCATGACGGGTCACATGCTCGGCGCCGCGGGCGCCAACGAAGCGGCGTTCCTTTGGCTGACCCTCGAACCTGAGTTCACGACCGGCCTGGTGCCGCCGCACCTTTGGGACGGCGAAGCCGACCCTGCGATTCCGCCGCTCAATCTGGTGCCGATGGCGTTTCGCATCGCATCTCGAGATCGCGTCGCGGCGCTCAGTAATTCGTTCGCATTCGGCGGCAGCAACGCGGCCGTCGTGCTCGGACGAGGGTGGTGAGATGCGAGATTGTCCTTACTCCATCGACGCGCTGCTGCCGCATCAGCCGCCGATGATCCTGCTCGACAAAGTTGTTGCCTATGATGACGCCACTCTCATCGCCAGCGTAGCGATCACGGAATCAAGCCTATTTCTTGCGGGCGAAAGGGTGCCTGGCCACGTTGGTATCGAATATATGGCGCAGGCGTGCGGCGCGTATGCTGGCGCGCAGGCGCTCGATGCCGGTGAGCCAGTGAAGATCGGGTTTCTGCTCGGCACCCGTCTTTGCAGGGTGTTGGTGCCGTGGTTTCGTATAGGTGATCGCCTCATTGTCACGGCGTCGATCATTTTTCGCGATGAGCAGATGGCCGCTTTCGATTGTCGCGTCGAGATCGATGGACAACTCGCCGCGGATGCGCAGCTCAAATTCTATCAACCTGACGACGATCAATTGCTTATCAACAAGGGTGACGAGCGATGAGCCGAACCATCCTCGTGACCGGATCGAGCAAAGGAATCGGGCGCGCGATCGCGCAGCGGCTCGCTCGCGACGGCTTCTCGATCGTGGTGCACTATCGCGGCGATCGTGAGGGCGCGGAGCAAACTATTAATTCCATCCGCGAGGGCGGCGGAAGCGGCAGAATCATCCAGTTCGACCTCGAGGATCGAGACCAATGCCGCGCGCGTCTCGAAGCTGATATCTCCGACCATGGCGCCCATTATGGTGTGGTTCTCAACGCTGGTATTGCGCGCGACAATGCGTTCCCCGCGCTCGAAGATTCCGAGTGGGACAGCGTCCTCGATACTGACCTCGGCGGCTTTTACAATGTGCTACGCCCGATCGTTATGCCGATGGTGTCGGCTCGTCGCGCTGGCCGTATCGTTACGATTTCTTCGGTTTCAGGATTGATGGGCAATCGAGGCCAGGTGAATTACAGCGCAGCGAAAGCCGGAATTATCGGTGCGACTAAAGCGCTCGCGATCGAGCTCGCGAAACGAAATATCACGGTCAATTGCGTCGCGCCTGGCCTTATCGAAACCCAAATGCTGGAAGGCGTTCCTCTAGAGGAGGTTCTCAAGACGATTCCAATGCGCCGGGTGGGGCAGCCGAACGAAGTTGCAGCAGTGGTGAGTTTTCTCTGCTCAGACGAGGCGAGTTACATCACGCGCCAGGTGATATCCGTCAATGGAGGGATGGCATGAGACGGCGAGTTGTCGTCACCGGCATGGGGGGCATTACGGCTCTTGGTGAGGATTGGCCAGCGATTCGTGCGCGATTCAAGGCTGGGAAAACCGGGGTGCGCCGCATGCCCGAATGGGATCGTTATCACGGCTTGAACACCCGGCTCGCAGCACCGATCGATGGCTTCGATGTCTCGAATCGCTACGAGCGTAAAAAGTTGCGCACGATGGGTTCGGTCTCGCGTATGGCCGTGTACGCCACCGAGCGTGCGATCGCAGACGCCGGACTCACCGGCGAAGCGTGCCTCGCGCAAGGGCGCACCGGTATCGCGTACGGATCGTCATTCGGAAGCCCCGAACCAGTGCTAGGCTTCGCCGAACTGATGAAGACGGGCGCATCGACCAAACTAACCGGCACCAGCTATCTGCAAATGATGAGTCACACCGCCGCGGTCAACATCGGACTATTTTTCGCGATAACCGGAAGGATTCTGCCCACCTCGAGTGCGTGTACCTCGGGCAGCCATGCGATCGGCTACGGGGCCGAGACGATTCGCTACGGAATGCAGGATGTGATGATCGTCGGTGGCGCCGATGAGCTGAGCGTGTTCGAGGCGGCGGTATTCGACACGTTGTTCGCAACCAGCACACGCAACGATGCGCCCGAAACTACGCCGCGGCCATTCGATCGCGATCGCGACGGCTTGGTAGTGGGCGAGGGCGCTGCGACGTTGATTCTGGAGGAGTTCGAACACGCAAAAGCGCGCGGGGCGCGAATTCACGCCGAACTCGTCGGTTACGGCACCAACTCGGACGGGAATCACGTAAGCCAGCCTTCAGCCAAGACGATGAGCGTGGCGCTAAAACTCGCGATGGAGGATGCGAATCTGCTTCCCGACGCGATCGATTTTGTTAACGGCCACGGCACCGCGACCGAATGGGGCGACATCGAAGAAAGCAAAGCGACCGTTGACGTGTTCGGCAAACGTATTCCGCTCCATGCGCTCAAAAGTTACTTCGGGCACTCGCTCGGAGCGTGCGGCAGTATCGAGGCGTGGCTCGGGATCGAGATGATGAAGGACGGATGGTTCGCGCCGACCGCGAATCTGGTCAACGTCGACGAGCGATGCGCCGAACTCGACTACGTGATGGGCGAAGGGCGCCGTCTAGACATCGAATATTTGATGTCAAATAACTTTGCCTTCGGGGGGATCAACACCTCCCTCATTTTCAAGAGGGTGTAGTCAATATCCATGGCGCAACCATCCGGGAATCACTTCGGAATTAGCCAGTTAAGGCGGTCGCCCAATGAAAGGAGCGTAATTTGGACATCCAGAAAATCTTGTCAGAGCTGAGGGCAGAAAGGGATCGGATCAACCGGGCTATCGAAGCGCTGGACGGAAGAGCGTCCTCATCGGCCGCCACAAAGCGCGGTGCGGGCGTTGGGCGAGCGTCTGGTCGGCGTCGTGGCGGAATCACGCCGGAGGGCAGAAGGCGTTTGTCGGAAGCCATGAAAAAGCGCTGGGCGGAACGCAAGAAGAAACGCTCCTAGCGGCACGGAAGACGATCGCTCTTCAGCTAGACGATTTGTAGTGTATGGAATCGTTCGATACGGGCGCTAGGCGAGCGATCTTCCTTCCAACGGAATGCCATGCTTCGGCATGACCGCGGTCGCTCGCTCTTCCAGCGCCTCGTAGAGCTTGGATGAGAACCTGGAAGTTTTACACGCGACAATCGAAATGCTGGGTCACGAGCGTTTCCTGGCGGCGGCCAAAGCGCACCTCGTGCAAGAGGATGATTTCGGGCGGCTCCATTTAATTCAGTTCCACGATTACGAACCGCTCCTCATGGTGGAAGTGGTCAATGCGACGCCCGACCCGGACGGAACTGTGCGGCGTCACCTTCTGAGAGTGCCGCCAGAGACCGAATCAGCTCACGAAGGAGTTGCATGGAGCTTCGGCCGCCGCGCGGGAGATTACGCGCCGGGGTGCAAACGTGAGGAGCGACGCTCCGCGATTGCGACGTCGTTTTGGTACACCTGATCGCCGACAATTACGCCACCCACAAACATCCCAAGGTCAAGGCCTGGCTCGCGCGCCATCCGTGCTGGAGTCCGTACCGGGTTGGCCGGGGGCTATCGCTGCCGCTTGGAACATATTAGATCGATACCCGCGGAGGGTCATGCGATGGCTGATTCCAGGCGTGGCGGAATGCTGACAACGTTGGCGGTCCTGTTCGCAATTCTCGCATCAACCGACATCCTGAAGCCGCTTCATCTCGAGGGTCCGACCACCGGCCTGGTCTTTCTTGGCCAACGGCTGAGCGGCACACCGGATGCGATCCTTGGGCCGCTGCTGGGAATTGTTCTGTTGATTTATGCGGCCGGGATCTGGCGGATGCGCCGCTATGCGATGTATCTCGGCTACGCATATGCGATCTACGTCACGCTCAACCTGGTGCTTTTTTCGGCGAGGAATCCACCGCCGGCTTCGCAGAGCGAGATGATCTTCAACATTGTCTATGTCATTTTTGCTTTCGCTTTCAGCTGGGGCACGGCGATAATTCTTCACCGCCACAAAGTCGATCTCCGGTAGCGAGTTCCGTTGTCGGCGCCGGCGAGTCATCATAAATTGATTCTGTGGGTTCTTAAAACTCAATCCGCGCGCGCCAGCGCGGTGTCGCTACTCATAATGCTCTGTGGTGAGTAATCGTGGGAGTTTTGCGCAAGCAAAGTAACGGCGCTTTCGATCTCCCGCACTATTCCGCTATGTCAATATGAGCGTGAGGGACATCGGTCATGGAAAAGCGAAAACTTGGTACGCAGGGACTCGAAGTATCGGAGTTGGGCCTGGGATGCATGGGGATGTCGCAGTTTTACGGCCCGCGCGACGACAGCGAATCCATCGCGACGCTTGAGTGCGCCGTCGAGCTTGGGATCAATTTCTTCGACACCGCCGACGTTTACGGCGTGGGCCACAACGAGGAGCTGGTCGGCAAAGCGCTGAAGAAATACCGCGACCGCGTGATTATCGCGACCAAGTTCGCCAACCAAGTCCTGCCCGACGGCAAGCGCGCGATCAACGGCAGACCCGAATACGTGCGCTCCGCCTGCGACGCGTCGCTCAAGCGCCTCGGTGTCGATCACATCGATCGCTTGACAACTTCGTCCGGCGGGGCGTTGGTTCAATTCGTTGAGCACCAGAGTATTCAAGCTACAACATGGAAGCGTCATTTGCTCCATCAATCGACGATCATCTGAGCCAACTCGAACGGACCATTTTTTCACCGAAGGGCACGCCACCTGTCACATGGCAGATGGTTTGATCTGGCGGGATGAAGCGGGATAGGGCGGGATGATGTGGTGAACCGGGCCAACGACACGGCTTCTCAGGCTCTGAAAGGGGTTTGAATATCTCCGGAAGACAACCGGTACGAGGGCGCAAAACCCAGTCATCGAACGCGCATGGTATCTACCGAAAGAAGACGCGGTGGCCTTCTCGACTTCAACAGCGAGTCGCCCTAGTCCGATCGCAAGCAATCACTCAACAATCAATTCAGCGAGCCTCGAATCAGCTCCCTGGCCCGCTCCAGAGCTTCCGGATCGAGCTCGCCCGATCTCCCGGGTTCCCGCCAGTCACGCTGGAGGAGTTCCATTTTCAGCAGCAAAAGTTCCGTCGCGCGCTGGTTACCTGCGGCAGCTTTATTCACCATCTGCTTGATTATCACCTGTCTCTTGCTGATCTTCTCCACCCGGCCGTTCTGTCGAACTTCGACCAAGGCTTCCAGCTCGCGCCGGACGATCGCGGCGAAGCCTTTTGATCCTTTAGGACGTCCTTTAGGATTTCCTGAGCGTCCCTTCTGAAAGCGAGAGTGTTTTGGCGGCTTGCCGTATCCTACCTCGTACTGCCGTTCGTTCTTTTCTTTGTTTTTCATCAATGTCCTCATCCTCCTCAGCCTCCAGTTCGGTGAAAGACCTGCCCGATGAAGCGATACGCGCGCTGTTGCGAGTGAATGCTTGCCAGCGACGGACTATGCCGTCTACGTAGAGCGGATCGAGTTCCAGTCCGAAACAACGCCTCCCGGTGCGTTCTGCAGCAATCAGGGTGCTGCCGCTCCCCAGAAAGCCGTCGAGCACAATGTCGCGTCGTGCGGTGGCGTCCATGATCGCGTCGGCGATCATGGCAACCGGTTTGACGGTGGGGTGCGAGGCGAGCAGATTGCCCTCATCGCCCGAGCGCGAGAATGAATTCGCACACGGATAATTCCACACATTGCTCCGGTTTCTGCCGTGCATACCCAGCATCACGTTGTTTCGATGCGGCTCTCGGCCGTACTTGAACACGAACACCAGCTCGTGCTGACTCCGATATAGTGAACCCATGCCGGCGTTGTCCTTGGCCCACACGCACAGATTCTTGAGCTCGGAATAGACCGTCCTGCCTGCGGCCAACAACTCCTCCATGTGGCGCCAATCCATGCAGATGAAGTGAAGGGAACCTTGCGCCGAGTTGCGGGCGTGAAGCGAGAGCGCACGGTTCAGAAAGTTGGTGAACTCCGCCGCGCTCATCTCGCCCGAGGCCATCGCAAACTCTCGGTGACGGACCGCGCCGAGGCCGCTCACGTTGCCGTCGATGCGCACGTTATACGGAGGATCGGAGAACACCAGATTGGCCTGCTCCCGCTCCATGAGCGCGGCATAGGCGCTTGGGTCGAGGGCGTTTCCGCACAGCACGCGGTGCTCACCCATCAGCCACAGGTCACCCGCGCGCGTGACCATCGGTCCTTGCGGTATCGTGGAAAGGGGAAGTGTTGCAACTTTGAAAACGGTGACGGAGGAGGCCCCGAGAGGAACTGGGCGGCGAAGTCTCAGGCAGGCAGATCGAACAGCTGGTCGATGAACTGATTCTGTTTGCGAACATCATCGTCGCTGACCCACCGCGCGTGGCCCTTGCGGATCATGTGCA
>Ga0207930_1000139_pt1 | contig 20047 bp, 25 predicted proteins | sample NGESurshal092012_7_FD_184477 | JGI IMG/M metagenome (GOLD analysis project Ga0207930, IMG submission 184477) | Arctic peat soil microbial communities from Barrow, Alaska - NGEE Surface sample 210-3 shallow-092012 (SPAdes) | ecosystem: Environmental > Terrestrial > Soil > Wetlands > Peat ... | reverse complement strand
TGCGCTAGAGATTTTAAGTCCCTTGCGTCTACCAGTTCCGCCACGTCCGCTTTGGTCGCCAGATCAGAGGCTTAGCGTGTTTTCTGGCCAGGTGGAATGAGCTTGGGCTGAAGAAAACGCACCCTTTCCTTAGCATGATCCATCATAGTGTGAGCGATTTGGCGATAAGATCATGCGCTAACTCAATATTTTTTTGCCGGATGCGCCCGAGCAAAGCCTCAATGCGGACATCTGCGGCTGCTTTACGCAACCTCAATGTTGTCCGTTTATGAAGGCCGCATGATCACTCTTGTTTGTTCTTTGCGGCCACGGTTGCGCGCCGCCGCTGCGATGGCGCTGTTCGTTTGCGGCATCGGGCTCGCCGGCTGTGCAGGTTTGGGAGACGGCGTAGCCTCCGGCGCCTTCGTCGATCCCGCCAAATACGATTTGTATAACTGCACGCAACTTCAGGCCGAACGCACGGCCATCGCCATCCGCGCCGCGGAATTGCAGGGCCTGATGGCGAAGGCCGACACCGGCGCCGCCGGCCCTGTGGTGGCGGAGTTTGCGTATCGCAACGACCTCATCACGGCGCGCGCCCAGGCCAAGCTTGCCGACGAAGTCTGGCGGCGCAACAAATGCCAGGACACGCTGCCGGTCGCGGCTACGCCGACGCCGCCTGCGGATGCCAAGCAAAAACACCAATACCAGCATTCCGGCAGCGGGCTCTATTGAGCGTGAACGGGCGCTCTTGAGTCTGAAGCGTCGACCGTCAGCCCCATCGCGGCGGCAGCATCAAGGTATCCGTCACACGCGCCAGTCGTAAATCCAGTCTTGTCGCGCCAGCAGGCGTTTGGCGCCCATCGCCCTGATCACGAGGTCGCGGGCGTAGGCCGCGGGGCCGGTAAGGTGATAGGTCCGTCCCGCATCCCGCGCGGTGCGCTGGATCCGCGTCACGCGTGAGCGGCGCAGGCGCGTGTAGCGTTGCATCGCGGCCGGCATGGCCGGGCCGCCTTCGTTTTGGGATTCGCCGAGGCATTTGGCGAGCACCGCCGCGTCCTCGATGGCCATTCCCGCGCCCTGCGCGGCAAACGGCAGCATGGCGTGCGCGGCATCCCCCAGCAACGCGGTCGCACCTTCAGCCCATTGGCCGCCGTCGGGAACCGTGAACAACGCCCATTTCCGCCACTCATCGACGGCGCCGATCATCATTCGCGCAGGAGCCGGCCATGGCGATGATGCGAAGGCGTTCTTGATCTCGGAGACGTCACCGGGTGCGCTCCAGCCCGGCCTGTTCCAGGTTCCCGGCACCACCACGACGACGTTGATCTGGCGCGCGCCGGAGATCGGATAGGCGACCAGATGCGCATTCGGTCCCATCCAGAGCTGGACCCTGCGCGAGGTATATTCGCGCGGCAATTGCGTGGCTTCGAGCGTTCCGCGCCAGGCAATCAACCCGGAGAATTGCGGCTGCACTCCGGGAAACAAATGGTGCCGGACCGTGGACCAGATTCCGTCGGCGCCGACCAGCCCCAGCGCCACCTCCTGCTGGCGCGTAGTGCCGCGGCGCTGGACCACGGTCAGCCCCTTGGCGTGGCCGACGACGTCTTCGAACTGGCAGCCGAGCCGCAGCTCGATATCGGGGTTGTCGTTGACCTCGGCCACCAGCGCCGCCTGCAGGTCGGCGCGGTGCACCACCCAATAGGGTGCGCCGGCGCGGGATGTGGCAGCTTCGCCGAGCGGCAAGCGGGCAACTTCACCGCCGCTTCGCGCGCTCATGATGCTGATGGCGTCCGGGATGACAGCCCGCGGCGTGAGCCGGGGCTGCAGCCCGAGGCCGATCAGCACGCGGCTGGCATTGGGTGAAAGCTGCAGGCCGGCGCCGGCTTCCTCCAGCCGCTCGGCTTTTTCAAGCACCACGACGCGAAAGCCCTGGCCCGCCAGCGCCAGCGACGCCGTCAGTCCTCCGATCCCGGCGCCGGCGACGAAGATCGTGCGCGAGGCGGCCACCGATCGATCAGGCGACCTTGTCTTTCAGCACGCATTCGGGCGGCCGGGCTTCACCGGCGGCGAGGTCAGCGGCATAGCGATACAGGGTGGAACAATAGGGGCAGATGATCTCGTTGTCGTTGCCAAGATCGAGGAAAACATGCGGGTGATCGAAAGGCGGGTTGGCGCCCACGCACATGAACTCCTGCGAACCGATTTCGATGACCGAAACGCCGGCATCGTTGTGAAAGTGCGGAACGACGTGGTCGGACATGGTGTTCACCTTGGGTCGCAATGGGGCGGGCGAAATCGACAGGACCGCGGCAATGTTGAAATGCCGCGCACCATACTGGCGGGTGCAGTCGATTCCTAGAGCCCCGGCCGCCCATTGGCTCATGCAAATTCGACACAATCTTGTCGTCCCAGAGAAGCCCTTCTTTCGTCGGGGCCGTTGTGTCTTAAAAGAGGCACACCATCTTGGCAGGACGCGAAAGCGTCGGATTTTAGGGATGTAGCGAAAAGCGTCGGATTCCCGGGATGAAGCGATTGCGGCTAGGTTTGGCGGTAGCGGGCATGGCGCTCAGCGCGGTTGCCTGCGTTGCGCTATGGCCGCACGCGCGCGACGCCGGCGCTATTCTGGCGGCGCAGAACGATCCGGCTGAGCTTTCCGACCTTCAGCTCAATTCTGCGCTGCGAAACAACCGCGCCGTCATCGAGCAGAATATCGAGGCCGCGCTGGCTGCCAACGACACGGATCTTGCCAACAGTTTTGTCGATCTGGCCGGGGAGAAAAACATTTCCCTTCCCGACGAGCTGTCGCGGCGGGTGGGTGACGCGGTTGCCGAGGCGAATTCGTCGTCGCATTTTGCAAAGCGCTTCGCCAGCGGGCTTGTGACCGGAAACGCCGACGATGTCGCCAGCATGTCGGGCACGGTGGCGGGCGATTTGTTCGTGTTCGGTGACATCAGGGACGTGGTGCGCGAAAGCAAGCACCTTGCAATGGGCGAGGAAACCGATCGGCTGGTGCTGGGGCTCGCCGCGGCGGGCCTCGCAGTCACGGCGGCGACCTACGTCTCGATCGGCGGCGTCGCGCCGGTGCGCACCGGTCTCACGCTGGTCAAGGATGCCCGCAAGGTCGGGCGGCTTGGCGAGGGGCTGACCGAATGGGCGGGCCGCTCAGCCCGCGATATCGTTGACACGCCGATGCTGCAAAATGCGGTCGAAACCGGGTCGGTGATGCGGCCCGGCCAGACCGTGAGCGCGATCAAGGCGGCGTTTCACGTCGAGCAGGCCGGCGCGCTGGTCCGTCTCGCCAAGGACGTCGGACGCGTCGGCGAGAAAGCCGGCATGCGTGGCGCGCTCGATACGCTGCAAATTGCCGAAGGCCCGAAAGATGTCGCTCGCGCCGCACGGCTCGCGGAGTCCAAGGGCAGCCAGACCCGCGCGATCCTGAAAGTGCTCGGCCGCGGCGCATTGCTGCTGGCGGCCGGTGCGTTCAATCTCACGCTGTGGATGTTCGGCGCGGTGCTGGCGCTGTTCGGCTTTCTGTCCTCGATCAAGGCCACAACGGAACGCCTGACGGTGTCGTGGCTGCTTCGCAAGAAGGCGCGGCGGTTGCGAAAGCAGATGGCAGCCGCGGCGTTGGCATCCGACGTGTCTCCGACGGGCGCCGTCGCCCAATTGCTGTGAGAAGTCCGGGCTAGCTGCGGCCTTCGATCCCCGATCCCCTCCCAAAAACGGAATGATCAATGCCGAGCTTTCACAACGGCGCTGTTGAAATTTGCTATCTGGACGAAGGGGAGGGCGAACCGATCCTGCTCGTGCACGGCTTTGCATCGACCAAGAATGTGAACTGGGTTTATCCGACCTGGGTTTCCGAACTGAAGAAAAATGGCCGCCGGGTGATCGCGCTCGACAACCGCGGCCATGGCGAATCCAGCAAGCTCTACGATGCCGAGCAGTATCATATCGGCACCATGGCCGGCGACGTTGCGGCGCTGATGGATCACCTGCGCATCGAGGCTGCGGACATCATGGGCTATTCGCTCGGCGCGCGGATGACGGCCTGGCTCGCGCAGAACCAGCCGCGGCGGCTGCGTTCGGCGATTTTCGGCGGTCTCGGGATGGGCCTGATCGAAGGCGGCGGTCCCGGCGAGACCGTGGCGAAAGCGCTGGAGGCGCCGTCGCTCGAGGATGTGACCGATCCGGTGGGGCGGACGTTTCGCGCCTTCGCCGATCAGACCCGCTCCGATCACCTGGCGCTGGCGGCCTGCCTGCGCGGCTCACGGCGCCTGATGACCCGCGACGAAGCCGCCAGCATCAAGGTGCCGGTGCTGATCGCGGTGGGCACTAAAGACGAGATCGCAGGCTCGGCCGCAGCACTTGGCAAGATCATTGCCGGCGCAAAGGTGCTCGACATTCCCAATCGCGATCACATGCGGGCGGTGGGCGACAAGGTCTACAAGACCGGCGTGCTGGATTTTCTCTCACGACGAAAATGAATGGCCGCGCGGCTTGTCGTCATCGGCGAAATGCCGGATCGCCGCGATCAGCACCACGAAGGTTGCAATCCAAACCATCCGCGCGCCATAGCGATCATGCGGTCCCGAAATCACCCCGCACACAAAGGCGTTGCCGAGCAAGGCCAGTGCAACGGTCGCAGCGAGCAGCGCGAGATCGTCGAGCCGGCGACGCCGGGTCGCGGTCGCGAAAATGGCGACAACCAGCAGCATCGAGACCAGTGCGACCGGAACGTGAATCCAGTTGATAACAGCAAAATTGATGTCCCAATGCTGTTGATGCGCGGCGCGCATCGGCGCGACCTGCGCCGGCAGATAACGCTCAATGATGCCGTAGGTATGGGGAATCCAGCCATTGGTGCCTTCGCCGGTGGCCACGTCGGCGAGTTGCTGTGCCGTGGCGACGAGAGCGGCCTCGGCCCTGCCAGAGCGGATGTTCGACCAGCGAACGCCGGACGATGAAGCTCATCTCGTCGTCCAAGCCCCGAAAACGGCCAAGGGTGTCGAACATGCTGTGGCCCCACAGGAAGTCGTCGGCGGTGGCCGGAAGCTCGTTACGATAGGGGCAGAGTTTCAGCCTCTGTTCCGGACAATGATCCTTCAAATAGCGCGCGACGATGCCATCCTGCATCATCCGGCCGAACGCGACGCCGTAGCCGCCGGGCGTCCATGCGAACTGTCCGGACAGCGCGAAGTTTGCCTGGCGAGCCAGGGTAGCGCCGTGGTCAGGATCAGAACGAGGCTCACCGCGATCAGCCGCAACGGCCGCGCCATGCCGAACACGCGCAGGGTCAGCTGCAGGATCCAGAGCGTCGCCAGCGCCTGAACCCCGAGATTGATCCAGAAGTGCGAATTCTCGCCGAAATGAAGGTAGAGCCCGAACACCGTCGAACGGCTGGGGACCAGATAGCCTTCGTACCACCGCGCCAGATAACCGCCGGTGTCATACTGGAGCAGCGGATAGCCGTTCCACAGCGCCGGCGCGATCAGCATCAGCGGAACGGCGACGGCAGTGATCCATACCCGGGCCGAGGCGGTGGTGCGCGCGCGCAAGATCCGCGTGGTAATGCTGCTTCTCCCGATTTTCCGGCCATCATGCCCGGGTCGCGCGCCGATCCGAAATCGGCAAATAGTCGGACACCGCAGCGCTTGATTTCCCGGAATTCCCGACCATTTTGAGACGACGTTTTCGAACAAGGCACGATTCGGCCGGCATCAAGAAGATGTGTCGCTTCAATATTTTAGCGTACAATCGAAGCCAAAACCGGCGTTCACCTTGGCCAAGGGCGCCACAGGACAATGGTCCACCCGTCGTGCTATAGTGCAGGGCGAAACGGTCGAATTGCGAGAGCAACACATGGCAATGCATCAGGTCAATCCGCAGGGCACCAAACTGGCAGCGCTCGATCCGATTTGGGATCGGGTGCGGACCGAGGCGGAAGACATCGTTCGCCGCGAGCCTGAACTCGCCTCCTTTATCTATTCGACCGTACTGCATCACGAACGGCTGGAGGATTCGGTGGTGCATCGCATTGCCGAGCGTCTGGATCATTCGGCGCTGTCGGGCGATTTGATTCGGCAGACCTTCGATGAAGCCCTGCGCGATGATCCCGATCTCGGCAACGCGTTTCGCGCCGACATGGTGGCGGTGTACGACCGCGACCCCGCGACCTCCCGGTTCATCGACCCGCTGCTCTACTTCAAGGGCTTCCATGCGATCCAGACCCATCGTCTGGCGCACTGGCTCTATAAAAAGGGCCGCAAGGATTTTGCGTATTATCTGCAGAGCCGCGCGTCGGCCGTGTTCCAGACCGACATCAATCCGGCGGCCCGGATCGGCCGTGGCATCTTCCTCGATCACGCCACCGGCTTCGTCGTCGGCGAGACCGCTGTGATCGAAGACGATGTGTCGATCCTGCACGGCGTCACGCTCGGCGGCACCGGCAAGGAAAACGAAGACCGCCATCCCAAGATCCGCCACGGCGTTTTGATCGGAGCGGGCGCGAAAATTCTCGGCAATATCGAGGTCGGTCATTGCGCCCGCATCGCCGCCGGCTCGGTGGTGGTAAAGCCGGTGCCGCACAATGTGACGGTAGCCGGGGTTCCCGCCAAGATCGTCGGCGAGGCCGGCTGCGCCGAGCCGTCGCGCACCATGGATCAGATGATCAACGCCATCGGGCTCTGATATAAGGCTTTGCGATTTCGAAAGCCGTGGTTTCAAAAGCTGTTTGATTTCAACGCGGTTCAATTCAGGAGCGCTTGAATCGTGGCTACGATTTCTGCAAGTTGGGCTAGCAGTTCGCTTCGTCTCGTCCTAAAACTTCCCGAAACCTAAAATCGTATTGGAGACTGCCGTGGACGTTCAGGAAGTCAGGAAACTCGACGCCTATCTCAAGCGCCTGTTCGGCAATCAGAAGATTCGCGTGGTGCCGCGGCCGAAAAAGGACGATTCGGCTGAGGTCTATATCGGCGAGGAATTCATCGGCGTGTTGTTCGTCGACGACGAAGACGACGACCGTTCGTTTCAGTTCCAGATGGCGATCCTCGAGGACGACCTGGTGGAGCAGGGCTGACGCGGCAACGGCCCTCGGGGCATCTCCAGCCGTAATAGCAGGCCGCTACGCGGGGATGAAGAGTTCACCCCTTCGACCCGTGCAATTTCATCGTCAATCGATCCATGGCGTTGGCGACGTCGCGCCATTGTGCCAGCCAGCTTCGCGGAAAACGAAACGTCAGATCGGCCCCCTCGACGCGTCGCTCGCTCAGGCACATCCCGGGGGTCGCCGCATCGCGCGTGCAGCGCGCATCGAGACCAGGCGTGTTCGCCAGGAACAGGTCTTCGTTGCTGTAAGGCGAGCCGTCCCGAAAAGCGCGCACCGTCAAGCCGTCCTGTCCGGGCGTTGAGGTCTGCTCGAGGTAGCGCGGATAGATGGTGCGCAGGCGCTCCTCCGGCGTCAGCGCGTCATGGTGCGCCGATATCGACAGGAAGACCCGGTCGATCGGCTGTACCGCTTCTTCGATGGTATCGACGCTGACGTGTTTCGGTGCGTCGGGAGCCTCAAGTGACGGAAAAGCGAAGCTGAGATCGACGCGTTCCTGCGGCCCGGAGTGGCGCTGGATTTTCATGCGGACGGCCACGGTCGGCACATTGAACAGCGTTCCTCCGATGCTCACCGGCAACCTCGCCGGATTGCTGGAAGCCTCCGCGCCCCAGGTCGGCCACAGCAAATAGGCGACGAGGGCGATCGCGCCGGCAGTGACCATGCCTGCCAGCATGATCGGAACCATATGGCCACGGGGGTCCCTGCGGGTATCGCGGGCGAGGTGCTGGGCGGTCGAAAAGAGGGTCATGAAGTGAGCATCGTGAGGGGTTCGATCGAATCACTTCCGAATATGCCATGTGCGATTCGAATTTTCGCACGATTTCGCGCGATCGAGCTCGCACGCGACGGATTGCAATCGGCGCCCACCGCCCGCGGCGTTAACCTTTCCTTAAGGATAGTGTGGCGGCCGGCGGTCAATTTTGCGAAGCATTGCGGGTTGCTTGTGGAGCGGAAGATCCTGCGATGTCGCCTGATGCGTTGAATTCGATATTTTCCCTTTGCATCGGCTTTGCGCTGGCCGGCGCGCTTGCCAGCGGATATCAGACCTTGGCGCAGCGCCCGGCGGGTTTTGGGTTGCTGCAGGAAGGCGCCGCACCGAAGACGTTCGCGGCCGTGCCGTTCCTGGTCTTTGCAGCACCCTTCATCATCATGCGCAATACCTTGCGCGGCGCGCGGATCGAACGCCGGCGCTTCGAATTCGTGATGATGGCAACTGTGCTGGCGGGTTTCTGGAGCCTGATGTCCGGCACTTTTTTCGTGATGACGCTGCGCGCTGCCGGACTGCTGGCCTGAGCGCCACGGCTATGCCAAAGTCTCCCCAAGCCCAGGAGACCAATCAGGCATGGCGATCTACCAACTTGACGGGCAGGCGCCCGAACTTCCCGCGGACGGAAACTACTTTATCGCTGACACCGCCGCGGTGATGGGCAAGGTCCGGCTGCTGAACGGCGCGAGCGTCTGGTTCGGCGCGGTGCTGCGCGGCGACAATGAGTGGATCGAGGTCGGTGAAAACTCCAATGTGCAGGACAATTCGACCTGTCATACCGATTTGGGCTTTCCACTGACGATCGGAAAGAATTGCACCGTCGGTCACAACGTCATCCTGCACGGCTGCACCATCGAAGACGGCGCGCTGGTCGGGATGGGTTCGATTGTCATGAACGGTGCACGGATCGGCTGCGGCAGCGTCGTCGGCGCGGGCTCGGTGATCACCGAGGGAAAGCAGTTTCCCGAGCATTCCCTGATTATCGGATCGCCGGCACGGGTGGTCCGAACCCTCGACCCCGCGCAGGTCGCGAAGATGGGAAGTGCGGCGAAGTTCTACGTCAGCAATGGCGGGCGTTTCAAGAAAGGCCTGACGAAGATCGGCTGAGGGCGCTGCTTGAGAGCGTTTTCAAGCGAAAGCCTGCCCCGCACCTTATGCGGGGTGGATACCGGTTCGCGTGAAGAAAACGCGTCAAAATAAGGAAACAGCGCCTCCGCTCCAATCAGAACGGAGGCTAGCTAGCCGCCCTCGGATTCATTGGCTTCGGCCTCGCCGGCGATGCTCTCGTGTCCCGCTGCCCAGAGCGAATGCTGTTCGCTGCCGTCCCGGTACGGATTGCCTTTGGCCGGAATATTCTCGCGCGCGGCGCGCTGGCCTTCCTCAAACGGATCCGGGTCGGTGGTCATGATGTCGATTTCCTCGATCGGCCTGCGTTGTTTTTCACTCGCGTGTTGGCGAGCAACGCGCTCTTGCGCAGTGCATCCCGCAGGTCGACGGGAATGCCGTGTTTCTTGAGGAGATCGGCGAACGCTTCATCCGCCAATTCCTGAATGGTGGCCATCCGGTCGCGCCCGAGTTGCGTCAGCTTGTCGAAGGTGTCGTCATCGAAGGCGATCAACTTGCGCACGACTGCCTGCCTCCTGCGTCGCCACAGACTTCTGATTAATGGTGGCCGATCGAAATTGTTCCAGCCCGGAACCAGCAAGACGCGCGGGCGGTCGGGCCGCGCGCGATTGACGGGACCGCGCCGGTCAGCCGAGCACCTGGTACTTCCTGAACCAGGCCTGCATCCGGCCCCACGCGTCTTCGGCGGCTTCCTTGCGATAACTTGCGCGATAATCGGCATGGAAGCCATGCGGCGCGCCTGGATAGATCTTGAATTCAGCGGTTTTCCCGGCCGCTGTCAGCGCGGCCTTTAGCGCCTCGACCGTCGCGACGGGAATGCCGGCATCCGCCTCGCCATACAAGCCCAGCACCGGCGCCTTCATATCCGGGGCGAGCTGGGTCGGGCTCTTCGGCCAAAACGGGTTCGGCGGATCGACCGGCGGGCCGTAAAACGCGACGCCCGCCTTGAGGCTGCTGGAGTGCGCGGCATATTCCCAGACGGTCCGTCCGCCGCGGCAGAATCCAATAATGCCGAGCCGGCCGGCATCGCCGCCCTGAGATCTGGCCCAGGCGACCGTGTTGTCGAGATCGGACAGCAATTCTGTGTCCGGTTTGGAATTCACGATCGGCAGCAGTTGCGGGATGTCCGATATCCTGGTGAGGTCAATGCCCTTGCGAAAATAATAGTCCGGCGCGACCGCGAACGCCCCGAGCTTGGCAAGACGCCGCGTCACGTCCTTGATGTATTCGTGCAGACCGAAAATCTCCATCGCAACCAGCACGACCGGAGGATTGTTGACGCCGTTCGGACGCGCGAAATAGCCGGGCATTTCGCCATCGGCCACTTTTATTTTTGTATCGCCAGCCGTGAGGCCGTCGGTATCGGTCTTGATGACGTCGGCCCGTACCGGTCCCGCTGCCAGCGTATAACCTGCCGTAACGGCGGCGGAGGCGGTCATGAAACCGCGGCGCGAAAACGGTGCGACTTTTGTCAGCCCGATGAAATCGGGCGTATGCAGGGGCTCGGCGCTCATGGTGGGTTTCCTCGGGGATTGGCTGGAATGCGCATTCAGCAGACAATCCCCGCGAAACACAAATCACCAGCCTGCGAGCAATCGAGGGATGCGCTGAGGTCTTGGCGCCGATCCGGCCTGCCAAAAAAACAAGGCCGCCGGCGGAGTATGACGCCTGTGCGGCCTTGCCCTGCCCGGACATTGAAATCGGCTTGCGCCGCCCGGTGAACCATAGAATGCACGGACGAGCCGCCGGCCGATGTGATCCATTTCACAATAGGCGCGAAAACTTTGAGGCGAGGGGGCGGGGCACTGGCCGGCATCCGGGCTTTCGCAAGACCGGGACGGCGTTAGTGTCGCGATTTGCCCGGCCTATGATGCCCAGCGTGGTGTCTTGATCCGATCGAGCTATGTCTTGTCGAGCGCGGGCTCGATGCTTCCGGAGACTGGGCGTTCGCGAAAGACTGCCGGAGGCTGTCGATCGCGCCGGAGAGATCTCCAACTTGCTCCGTCAGCCGCTTGGCATCGGTTTGCTGGGCCGCAAAAGCGCGCTTTAGCGCCTGCAATTGATCCTGAACAACTTGCAACTGGTCGATCGACTCCTGCTGGGACTCATCCAGGGCCTTCGTTTTCTCCGCGAGCTGTTCGGAGGCGAGGGCAGCTCGGGCCTGTACCTGGCGGACGGCTGCGATCCGATCCTGCTCGGGCGAAGTGCCCGAATAAGAGCGCCATAGCGCGATCGATCCCGCTGCGATCACGATGATGACGAGCGCCGCGGCGGCGAGCGCAATCGGCTGCGAGCCGATACGCCCGATGCCATTGATCTTTGCGTCATCGGAGGTGGCTTCGATCATGGGACTCCCAAGCGCAATAGGAAGCGAAAGTTCCAGTCTTGCTGAGGATAGAGGTGCCGGACCCGGATTCAAAGCAAAAATGGTGGGGCGCCGCGCCCACGACGCCAGCAAGCGAACGCACGGCTCATTTTAAAAACCATATGAGAAGCCTCGATCTCGGAGCGACCGGCACAGCCTAAGGTGATCAATATTGACAGAGCACTCGCAAGAGTGTTAAGCGAGATTCGTGGCTTGGTGTTTGATTCGAGCCCGGTGACCGAATGTCACCGCTAGCCGGAGCATCCGGCACCTCCTCGTTCCATCAATACGCCGGCGTACCACGGTCTGCTTAACAGCATCTGAGTCGGGGGCGGCCCGCAAGAGTCCTTGCCGATCTCCTACCTCAGCTTGAGCAATTGAGGGCGGTGACCATGAGCACTATATGTTTGACGGCTTCGCGCCAACGCACCTTCTGGTGTTCGACCGCCGCCGCCTCTGCGGCCCTCGGCCTGGCAATGCTCGCGCCGGCATCTTCCGCTTATGCACAGGCGCCCAGCCTTGGGACGGCCGACAGCTTCGCCGTGCTGGGAGCCTCGACCGTCACCAACACCGGCCCGACCGTCATTAGCGGAACCGCCGCGCGTCCCGGCAATGTCGGCGTCAGCCCAGGCAGCGCAATTGTCGGTTTTCCCCCTGGCATTTTGACCGGACCGGGAGCGACGTTCCATGTCAGCGACGCGCTGGCGATACAGGCTCAAATCGACCTGACGACGGCCTATAATACGCTGACGACCAGGCCGACCACGGCGAACCTGACGGGTCAGAACCTGGGCGGCCTTGTGCTTGTGCCGGGTGTCTATAGTTTTAACAGTTCGGCTCAGTTGACGGGCGCGCTCACCCTTAACGGTCTGGGCAATCCCAACTCGGTCTTCATCTTCAACATTGCGAGCACGCTCACCACCGCCAGTGCGTCGGTGGTTTCGCTGATTAATGGCGCACAAGGTGGCCATGTATTCTGGAGGGTCGGCAGTTCCGCGACCCTCGGCACAACCTCGTCGTTCACGGGCGACATCCTCGCGAACACCAGCATCACCCTGAATACGGGCGCCACGATCACCTGTGGTGCCGCCCTGGCAAGAACTGGTGCAGTGACGCTGGATACCAATACGATAGCCTTATGCAATCTCATAGCGGCTGCCAGCGGAGGCGGCGGTGGTGGAGTCATCCTTGGTCCTACCGGCGTCCCACTATTCGCGTCTCTGTTGTCGACCTCGGCCAATGGCAGCCAACGCGCGGTCGCAAATGCCATAGATGGGTTCGTGGCAAACGGCGGTACGTTGCCGCTCCCGTTTGTGACCCTCTTGACCCTGTCGCCTGCGGATCTGGGCAATGCACTGACGCAGATTCAGGGGGAGACCGGTACCGGCGTCGCTCAGGCGGGGGTACAAGCGATGAACTCGTTCCTGTCGCTCGTGACGAATCCCTTCCTGGAGAACCGGGCCTTCGTGCCAGCGAGCCCGCCGCCTCAGCCTGGAATGTATTACAAGTCTCTGGTGTACCACGCCCCGGTCGATCCGCGCCGCTGGAGCATTTGGGGCGCAGGCTATGGCGGCCAAAGCAACCTGAACGGCAGTGCGTTGGCCGGAAGTCACGATCTGTCGGCGCGAGCCTATGGCTTTGCGACCGGCCTCGACTATCGCGTCACGCCCTACTCGGTGGTCGGCTTCGCGCTGGGGGGCGGTGGCACGAATTACAGCATCTCCAATGGTCTCGGCGGCGGACACAGCGACATGTTCCAGGCCGCCGTTTATAGTTTGACGCGTGTCGATGCGGCCTATGTGTCGGCAGCGATCGCCTATGGTTGGCATAACGAAACCACCGGCCGAACCGTGACTGTGGCCGGCTTCGACCAGCTTACCGCCGGTTTTGACGCCAACAACATCGCCGGCCGGGTGGAGGGCGGTTATCGTTTCGCCGTTCCGGGCATTTTTGACCTGCCGGGATTTGGGCTCACGCCCTACGGCGCATTCCAGATGCAGGCGTTCTACACGCCGTCCTACAGCGAGACCGCCACCGCCGGTTCATCGCTTTTCGCGCTGAGCTACGATGCGCATACGACGAACGTGATCCGCACCGAGCTGGGCGCCTGGATCGACCGGCCGTTCAGGATCTATGACGATGCGGTCCTGTCGTTGCGCGGCCGGGCCGCCTGGGCGCACGATGATTGGAGTGATCTGACCTATACTCCGTCATTCCTGTCGCTGGTAGGAACGAGCTGGTCGGAGACGGGCGCTCCGCCGCCGCGCGATTTATTGCTCGCCTCGGCCGTCGCGGAGGTCGGTTTCAGCAATGGGATCTCCGTCGCCGGCAAGTTCGACACCGAGTTGAGCCAGCACTCCCAAACTTATATCGGGTCCGCACGCCTGCGCTATAATTGGTGAATTGAATTGCTTTTCTTGCTCCCATTTCGACGCGGCTCGACGAGCCACATCCGGAGTTAGCGCCAAAGAAGGCGATGCCAAGATAAATGCGCTGCATGCCGTTTACCTCGTTTTCCCTCCGGATAACTCCGGCGTCTCGGGATGGTTCGGTCCGAATTCTGCTAGGCGGCTCTGCGTTCGAAGTAGGGCCCGTCGTCCGACTTACGCCAACCCCTTGGCCTCTTTCGTCAATGCTTCGCCTGCCTTGAGGGATTCGTTGATCTGCCGCGGGAGGGCTTTGCGAGACCGCAGCTTGGCGTTCCATGACGCCTCTTTCAGGCGATCAGGCATGATGCGTTCCATTCGTTTGCGGGTGGTCCTGTCGGCGCCGGTTCTGACGACCAACAATGGTGCGCACCGTGCTGAGGCTGGTGTCATCGGCGATCGCGCGCAATGACGCGCCGGATTTATGCAGCCGAACAACCTCTTTGCATTGTGCTTGGCTGGCTTGGAGCGGCCGGCCCACATCCTTCGGCACAATGGCGGCGTTGTATTTAGGGATGAGCTTGTTCCACTTCTTCAGCAGATCGACGTACTTGTGGTACCATTCCTCGCCCTGAACGAAGGCGCGTTGCCACACCCAATCGCCTTCTTCGTTCAGAGACATGTCGAACGCCTCAATCCAGCGCTCGGTCTGGTCCCGACAATCATGCACATGCTCGGCCTGGCGCTGCACTAGATCCCGGGCGTCATCGCGTTCCTGCCGCAGCTCAGCAATTCGCCGCTCGGCTTCTTTGAGTTGATCTTCCAGCTCTGCGATGCGCTGCTCGTCTGTCGTGTGTGTGTTCATATTTTCATATTTTCAACACGCAAAAACTCAATGATTATGCGGGGTTCTTGAGAATTTCATGGCCCTCTAAACTTCGGAATGGCCGATGCCCTATAGTAGTCCGGCCAAGCCAACCTTCCGGGCCTACGTGCTGGGGTCGGATGATTCAAAATGATCTGACATGTGGCCGCTGAGAACACCTAGGGCGTGCTCAGCGGCGAGACACGCGCTCAAGCAGCCATATGTGTAAGTGTTCGGCACGAACTCGTAGGCGACCCGAGCTTGCTCGACGGCCGTCCGAACCTCGGCCCGCGCTCTGCTCGCGGCGCTCATGTCAAAGCCACCCTACAGGGAAGATATAAGAAGCAGTACCGCCGTCGGTACTTGGAACGAATACCCGGTTTTGTTGGGTTTTCTCATTTTTCCAAGTTCCGGATTCGGTACTGTGTAGCAGTACCGCCGTCGGTACTGAAAAAGCCGCAAAATGGTACTGGGGAATTTTTCTCACGCTGCCTCCGATTGATCGCCTTCAGAGACAATTGATGCGCGTCTTGCTGCGCGTTCCGCGCGCCTGGTACGCTTGGCTTGGCGCTCTCGATCGAGTGCCTCAAAGGCATTTCTAATTCGAACCTCGGCCTCTTCGGCGTTCTTGATCGATTTCCATTCATTGGTCGGGGTAAGTCCGTCAGGGGTACCGAGCCAGGTAAGTCGGTAAATTGAGGGCGTCATCCGCGACCCATACGAGCGTTGCCCTCGAGCGACTTCGATCAGCCCCAGAGCCCGACCTTCCAAAACTGTATCAAGCAGAGGCTCTCGACGTATGCCGCGAGCCTGGAGCTGGTCGTATGTCGCCTTGAGATTTCCGTTCTCTGTCCCGCCATGGGCGGCATGTTCTGCCATCAACGCATCGATAAGCTTTCGAAGTTGCATCGACATTGCCGCCCATGCCGCACTATTCAGGAGATGGAGCGGGACAGGGACGCAATAGCCGACACCTTTCGGAAGTCCGAGCGCCTCTCGCATGCGTTTGCCGGCGATTGCACCGGTAGAGCGATGATGTGCTCCGATTTTTCTTGGCACGATCATGGTTTACCGCCGGGCGTCTGTACACTGGCCGCGAATTGAGCCTGGATGGCTCGACGCATGCAACGCAGCTCCCGCTGAACGAGGTCTTCGTCGATCCCCAGTCGACGCATGGCTTCGGCTTGAATATCGAGTTGGTGCTGGACATAGCGGACACCAGCGTCTGGATTCATCAACGAAGCATGGGTCACCTGCTTCTGAATGAAAGCGCACCGGCGGGCGAGCGGGAACGGTAAGACGGCTGCGGTCACTGGATGTCTCCTTCAAGTTCAGGGGCAGCGATGGCTTCGGAGAGGTCTGTGGGATCTTCAAGCCTGGCCGGCAGCGCGTCCAGGATGGCCACGGCGGCCGGTTCGATCCCGCCGGCATGTTCATGGGAGAATAGAATTAGGCCGTCCTTGGTCCGACAATAGCTGCGGGATGCCCAACGCGCGCTCCCGTGCCTTTCCCCGGCACGACGCTGCAATATCCATTGGATGCCCGCTCGGCAGACGATGACCCGCCAGTGGTCGTTTAGGATTGCCACGATGGCGTGGTAGTCGTCGGCTTCTTCGGACTTGACGACGCCGCTCATGGCAGCACCGCCGTGCGAGCGGCGACGGCTTGCGCGAAGCGTCGCGATTCAAACGGTCCCGGGGCATCGTCGCCGAGTCCGATCTGAAACCGAACGTCGTCGCGCTCGATGACCATCGGGATGAACGGCGTGGCCGACGTAGTCGCGGTGGCCGTACTTGAGTGGACAGCCCGTGAACAAATTCCACGGATTTTCCACGTCCTGACCTGCGCGATTGACGGTTTGTTCCGCACGATAGCGGCATATTGGAAGCCGGAAACCCCAATAATCTCAGCGTTTTCAATGCTGGATAAAGTTGCGGCCAGCTCTTGGGGGAGAGCTGGCCGCGCGCGATCCGGTCTGGGACGGGGAGGGGTGGGGATGTGACCGGGTCGCGGGTCCTGTTATTTCCTTGTTGTCAGTGGTCGCGGGCGCTGGCGGTGGCGAGCGCCGGGCGGCTGTCGCCAAGCGAGACCCACACATTCGGATCGCTCTGCGACTGACGCTTGACGAAGCGGTAGCCGGTCTCGGTCCAGGCCACGACGTTCTCGTTCTGGTTGTCGAGAATGAACTCTCCCTTGTCGGTCTTCACGGTCAGCACGGCGTGGCCTTCGCCCTTTTTGTCGCGCACCACCGTGATCAGCAGCGCCTCACGCGGCCAGCCGGCGTCGATCAGCATCTTGCGCTTGAACAGTACGTAGTCCTCACAGTCGCCGTAGCCGTCGGTCGGCAACGACCATTTCTCGATCACTCCCCAATGATCCATATCGGTCATCGGCTTGACGGTTTCGTTGACCCAGCGGTTGACCCGCAGCAAGTCTCGCCATGCCGTCTGCGACATCACGATATCGCGTGGCTGCGACGCACGGCCGGCACATTCGCCGGGATTGTCGGCACAGAATTCAACCCAGCCGATCGGCGAACGCGTGGTGTCGCCAAGGCTCGCATAAAGAACTCGGTCGTCCCCGGCCTTTGCCGTCGCATTCAACCCCAACAGGATGGCGGCAATCGCCAATCCCTTTCCCCTGATCCCAAACATTGTGGCCCCCGTTTCTTGTTGGGACCACGTTTCGCACAAACGTTTTGCGCCGCCGCTAAGTAAGCCAAGTACAATTGAGACGAATGCAGGTAAAAACCGCGCTTAATTCGATCTATACTTGAGTCAAATTCGATTAAAATTTGAAACGACTGCAATTGATTCAAATTTTATGCATTAATGCGTTGCGGCCCGCCGCTCAGCGGTTTGCGCTGGCAAAGGCGGGCCGCGTTAACCCCGTCGAGGGGCGCGCCAAACGACGAAAGACGGCATCCGGCAAAGCGGATACCGCCTTCAGATTTCAAGTAAGGGAGGAATCGCGGCCTGCTGCGCTTTACCGCGCGGTAACGCTGTCTTCGAGCGTCTCGGCGAGTTGCTCGTGAACGAACTCAAGCGCGAAGCCTTCTTCGAGGTTTCGCACCACCCGAGACTGGACCTTGCCCAGCAGCACCAGGGATTTCACCGGCGGGCGGTTTTCCGCGGCGATGGCGGCGCCGGACAGCGACATGTCGATAATCCGGCAGGTCATCTTGCTGCCGTCCTCGAGGGTGAGGATCGCGATCGGGTTGCGCGGCACGATACGATCGTGGCGGCGGTCTTCCGGCAGGTTGAGAATGTCGCGGTTGGCAAGCCAGGTCAGCTGCGCGGCGAGCTTGTCGCGTTTGCGCGCGGTCGCACCCACGCTCATGGCAAAGCCGTTGTCGATAATGCGGGTGATTTTGCCCTCGACCCGCCCGATATGGTCGAGATAGGCAATGACGCGATCGCCGACATTGCCGATGCCAGGCGCCAGCAGGGCCAACCCTCCGGGCGACATATTGATGATCTGGCATGGGAATTCGCGCCGGTCCGGCAGCATATAGCGGCCGAGCAGGTGAACTTTCACCCGCTGGAAACGCCGTCGCTCCTCGGCGGCCGGAAGAATCGATTTTCTGTGCGCTAACGCCATCTTCGCCACCCGACGACCGGCTCCCGGTGTCGTGCGACCCTACGGCCAGCACAGTTAATGAGTGGTTAGCAACGGTTGCATGAAGTGCAGATCACGCCTCCTTTAGCGCCGCAGCCGGAATCCAGGGCGCGTCCTCATAAGTCGGGCTTGATTGGTGCGGGCTTGACCAATGTCCGTTGTGCCCCGGTAGCGCCCAAATTCCGCGGCGCACGAAATGAAGGGATGTGCCAATAGGTAACGTCGCAGGGCTTGCTTGCTCGAAACGAGAGAAGCCGCCGACAGAGGCGCCTACGGTTCGCTATTTTTTGCGAGCAAAAGATCCAACTCTGGCAACAGAACGATGCCATCCTGATCGCTGCCGGATGAATGAACCACAAGCCATTTGCAGAGTGCCGTGCCCTGATTGTACGGGGCGTGGGGAACATCTTCGGGGAGGTAAACCTGGTCCCCAGCACGTGCCATTACCCGGTATTCCAGTTCATCCCCGTAGTAGACCGCGCATTCGCCTTCCAGAAGGTAAGCGATGGTCTCAATACCCTTGTGATAGTGGACCTTTGCTTTCGCGCCGGACGGCATCGGCAAAACGTTCATGCAAATTTGCTTCGCGCCAACCGTCTCAGTGGAGGCCCCAGCCCCATAACTGAAGCCCTGCTTCCCAACGTAGGTTTTGCCGGGCTGAATTACTTGAACAGACTCTGCTGCTGATTTCGACATCTGAAATCTCCGAAGCGTCTAAGCCGCATGCTAGTGGGGCCACTTCCAAATTGAAAGCTAATCGAGAGGCGAACCACGAACAAGACGGCGAGGATGCCCAGCGATTGCGCACGCTTCATTCCCTTAACGTTGCCACCCAATCTGTGACCGCAAGGTGGGCCTGTCAATCGCGCCTCGGTTTCGATCGTGCAAGCCGGAGATTGGCATCGCCTCGCGGTTCACATAGGCTTGCTGTCGCCCACGCAACTGCCAATCAACAATCGCCGAAGGGCCGGAGCCAGCTTCATGGAACAGATTCGCGTTTGCACCTATGACGGGCCGGGCGCAGCGCCGGTCATTCGCAGTGTTCCATGGCCGAAAATTCCGAAGAAGGCGGCGTTGATCAAGGTCGGCGCCTGTGGCGTCTGCGGCACCGATCTGCATATCCTGAAAGGCCACTGGCCGAAGCAACTGCCGTGGCCGTTCACGCTCGGCCATGAAATCGGCGGCGTGCTGGTCGATGTCGGATCGGAATTCGCCGAAGACTTCATGAGCAAGCCGCTCAGGGTGGGATCGAAGGTGATGATCCCGCCGCTGATGCCGTGCGGCCAATGCTATTATTGCCTCCATTATCCGCAAAGCGCCAACAAGTGCCTGACGCCGGTCTATTACGGCCGCTATCTCGGCTTCGACAAGGCACCGCATCTGTGGGGCGGCTGGGCCGAATATGTCTATGTCGATCTGGAGATGCTGCCGGGCACCAAGATCTACCAGCTGCCCGACGACATGCCGCTGCGGCTCGGCGCATTGTCGGAGCCGCTGACCTCCTGCATCCGCGCCTTCAATCGCGCCGCGCGATCAGGCGGCTTTAGCTGGGGCGACACCGTGGTGATTCAGGGCTCCGGTCCGATCGGAATTCTGGCGGTTGCCGCAGCACAGGAGATGGGCGCGGGCCGCGTCATCTGCGTCGGCGCGCCGGAGACGCCGCGACTGGCGCTGGCGCGCAAATTCGGCGCGGAAGCCACCGTCGACATCGAAGAAGTCGCGACGCCGCAGGCGCGCATCAAGGCCGTGCGCGATATCGTCGGCGGCTTCGGCGCCGATCTGGTCATGGATTGCTCGGGGCATCCGAGCGCCGGCCCGGAAGGCATTGAAATGCTGCGCGACGGCGGCACCT
>Ga0207930_1000138_pt1 | contig 20082 bp, 15 predicted proteins | sample NGESurshal092012_7_FD_184477 | JGI IMG/M metagenome (GOLD analysis project Ga0207930, IMG submission 184477) | Arctic peat soil microbial communities from Barrow, Alaska - NGEE Surface sample 210-3 shallow-092012 (SPAdes) | ecosystem: Environmental > Terrestrial > Soil > Wetlands > Peat ... | reverse complement strand
CTCGGCGCCGAAGCGGTCTGGATCAAGCTGCCGTTCGCGAAGCTGTCCACGGACTCCGGCGCGAAGGGATCCAAGAACCTCGTCGGCCTCGGCGTCCTCACGGCCCTCTTCGGTCTGCCGCTGGCCACGCTGCGCCGCGCGATCGTCCACCGCTTCGGCCGGAAGAAGGCAGCTGTCGGCGAGGGTGCGCTGAAAGCCTTCGAGGCCGGCCACGCCCTCGGCCAGACGCTCCCCACGATGCCCGAGCGCCAGCTCGGGTACACGCCGGGACCGCCCAAGCTCCTGATGTCGGGCAACGAGGCCACGGCGATCGGCGCCCTGCACGCGGGCTGCCGCTATTTCGCGGGCTACCCGATCACGCCTTCCACGGAGATCCTCCAGTTCCTCGACGAGTGGCTGCCGAAGATGGGCGGCGCGGCCGTCCAGACGGAGGACGAGCTCTCCGCGATCGGCGCCGTCCTCGGCGCGTCCTTCGCGGGCCAGAAGGCGATGACGGCCACGTCCGGACCGGGGCTCGCGCTCATGACCGAGATGCTCGGCCTCGCCTCCATGGCCGAGCTGCCCTGCGTCATCGTGGACGTGCAGCGCGGCGGCCCTTCCACCGGCCTCCCCACGAAGAGCGAGCAATCGGACCTGTGGCAGGCGCTCTACGGCACGCACGGCGACGCGCCGCGTGTCGTGATCGCCCCCTCGGACGTGGAAGACTGCTTCCACACGACGGTCGACGCCTTCAACATCGCCGAGGAATACCAGATTCCCGTCATCGTCCTCTCCGACCAGCTCGTCGGGCAACGGCGTGAGACGCTCGACCCCGGTTCGCTCGTCCACGCGGTGCGTGAGCGCCGGCTCCCGACCGGCAAGGAGCTGACGAACTATTCGCGCTACAAGGAAACCCCCGACGGCGTCTCGCCCATGGCGCGCCCCGGCACGCCGGGCGGGATCTACCAGACGAACGGCCTGGAGCACGACGAGTCCGGCCGGCCGGCCTCGCTGCACGTCCTCCACGAGCGGATGAACGCGAAGCGCTATCGCAAGCTCCGCCCCATCCGCGACGCCTACACGTTCCACCGGCGCTACGGCCCCGAGGACGCCGAATTCGGCATCCTCTGCTGGGGCTCGTCGAAGGGCGTGGTCCGCGAGGCCGTGCGGCGCGCGAACGCGCGCGGCCAGAAGGTCGCCGCCTTCGTGCCGCAGGTCCTCTATCCCTTCCCGAAGAACGAGTTCGAGACTTTCCTGAAGGGCCTCAAGCGCATTCTCGTCGTCGAGCTTTCGTACTCGGCCCAGTTCTACAAATACCTGCGCACGTTCCTCGATCTGCCCCACGAGCGCACGCACATCTTCAAGAGATCGGGTGGCAAGAGCCTGACCCTCGAAGAGGTCGACGCCGAGATCACGGCGCTCGTCGCGGCCGAGCGTGCCGGGGAAAGGGTGTCCGCATGAGCGAGACCGTGACGCTTCCCGAGTTCAAGCCCGCCGACTACAAGACCGACCTCAAGCCCGTCTGGTGCGCCGGCTGCGGCGACTTCGGCGCCCTGACCGGGCTTTACCGCGCGCTCACGGAGCTACAGGTCAAGCCGTGGGAGACCGTCGTCGTCTCGGGCATCGGCTGTTCCTCGCGCCTTCCCGGCTACGTCGAGACCTACGGCTTCAACGGCGTCCACGGCCGCGCGCTGACGATCGCGGCGGGCGTCAAGGTGTCCCGCCCCGATCTCAAGGTCATCGCGGTGGGCGGCGACGGCGACGGCCTCGCCATCGGCGGCAACCATTTCATGCACGCCGCGCGGCGCAACCTCGACATCGCGTACTTCATGATGGACAACGAGATCTACGGCCTCACGAAGGGCCAGACCGCGCCCACGACTCCGACGGGCGACAAGACGAAGTCCACGCACTACGGCAACCCCGAGCCCGCCGTGGACCCCTGCGAGCTCGCGATCTCGTTCGGCGCGACGTGGGTCGGCCGCGCGTTCTCGGGCGATCTCAAGGGCACCGTCGAGCTCATGGTGAAGGCGCTTTCACACAGGGGCTTCGCGTTCCTGAACGTCATGTCCCCGTGCGTCACGTGGCGCGGCGACGACCAGTTCAAGACGCTCAAGGCGAAGCAGAGGCAGCTCCCGGAAGATCACGACCCCACCTCGCGCCCGGCCGCGCTCGCCTACACGCGCGAGAAGGAGTTCGTGACGACCGGCGTCCTATACGAGGTCCACGAGCCCTCGTTCCTGGACCGCCTCGCCGCCGTCAAGGTGACCGCGCTCTCTGGCAAGCCGGCGCCGACCGTCGCGGACGTCATCAAGACTTTCCAGCCGTCGTTCTGACGGCTTTCGTCCACGGGTGCCTCGGGCCGCGTTCGCGCGGCCCTATTTTTTTCATCTCAAGGCAGACCGGTCAGGGCGCAAGCAGTGTTCCCTTTTCGAAGCGGTAGAGGTGCACGTCGTCGGCTTCATCGATGATCGCCCATGGTGACGTCGTCCGCAGGAACGCGTCGATCTCTGCCGGCACATTGCGGTAATGGGGAGCGCGTGCCACCCATCCGTCGGGCGACGTTGCAACCTTCGCTTTAAGCTCCGCGACGGAGCCCGTGAGCGTCACGTCTCGCGGGTCCTGCCGCCGTGTCATCTGAGCGCGCAGGCAGAAATAGGCCCACCCATCGGCGGCAAGAATCTCGCCGCGCCGCCCCTTTCCGGCTTCGAATTCCAGGTATCCCGCCGCACGACGCCAGTTCACTCGTCCGCTCTCTCTGTTTTCGGCGAGTGCGCGTGCCTGAACGAGAATGATCGTCCCCGCCAGGCCCGCCGCCGCGGCCGCGCGGACACGTGCGGGAGTCAAGTCGGCCGTCCACCCGAATGCCTCGCCGATACCGCGCGAGAGGGGAAGCAAGGCGACGACGAGGTAGCGGACGCTCCACCAGTGGTGGGCGCACCACAATGCCGCCAAAACGCCCATGGTCAATGCGGCAAGGTCGAGCCCGAGTCGCCACCTCTCCTCGCCCTCGGCTCTCATGAGGCCCGCCATCCACACGAGCCAGATGAGAGCGGCGCTCGCCTGGCGGCCGGGATTCTCGTCGCGGCCGGCAGCGAGGCCCACGAGCTCGGTCCAGATCGCGCCGAGCGTGAGCTGCGGGGCCTCGCCGGGCGGCTGATGGAGACCGTGGCGAATAGCCCAGAGCCATGGCAGGTACAGGACGATCGTACAGACGGCGACCGCGAGAGCCGCGCGCAGACGTGCCGGATCCTCCCGTCGCCGGCGCCATGCCAGCGCAGTCTCGACGAGGAGCATCGTCGCGAGGGCGACGATCGCGATGTACAGCGTGTAGGCCGCGAGGACGCTGGACGACACCCAGATGCCGAACGCGAGCCGCGATCGTGTCTCACGCCAGGTGACGCGAGCCGCATCCGCCATCGCGACGAAGCACAGCGCCATCGAATAGGGGCGCACCTCCTGACCGTAATGGACCGCCAGCGGCATGACGGCGAACGCCAGCGCGGCGCCTAGGCTGACGGCGGCGCGGCGACGGCCTCCGCATCGCACGAAAATCGCGAGAGTCGTCGCGACGCCGAAAACAACCGAGGGAAGTCGAAGCGCCGCGTCCGACTCCGAGACCCTGCGGACTGCGTAGATAACGAGGTAGTGCGCGGGAGGGTGGTTGCCGTCGAGGATCAGGATCTCCCAGAGTCCGCGAAGGCCGCGCCGGGTGTAGTCGAGCGTCATGGCTTCGTCCAGCCACAGACTCCAGTGGCCCCAGCCGAGAATGCGGAGGACTGCCGCGATCAACGCAATGAGGGCGAGGCCAGCCGCGCACGCGACGCCTGCCTCCGGAGAGGGCCCATAACCCCGCCCGGCACCCGCGCTCACTGCGCGACCTCGACCTTTTACGAGGGAGACGACGCCTGCCTCAGCGCCCCCGCATCTCGTAGACGAAGCCCATGCCGGGCGTCTTCTTCGCCTCGAGGTCGGCGCGGAACGCGCGCGCGGCGTCCACGTCGGCGAACTCGCCGATCACGACGCGGTACCAGATCCCCTTTTCGCCGAGATCCACCTCGACGGCATGTCCGGGAGCGCCGAGCGCGGCGCCGAGCTTCTGCGCCTCTTTCGTCGCGCTTTCGCGATCCTTGTGCGACGAGAAGTGGATGACGTAGACAACCGGCTTTCCCGCCCAGTCGGGCGTCAGGAGCGCCGCCGCGCGGCCCTTCGGGAGCGCGCGGCCCGAGGGAGGACCGGCCGCCGCCCTCTTCACCGGAACGGCAACAGCCTTCGGCGGCGGAGCCGCCGGCTTCGCGACGAGAGCTGGCGCGGCCGTGGGCGCCGGCGCGGGTGCCGCGCTGGCGGGAGGCGCCACTTCGGGACTCTTCCGCGCGGCAGGCGCGACGCTCCTGACGAGCTCGCCCCTGAAGACGCCCTCGCGAACGGCCCAAGTCAGGGCCGCTCCGATCACGAGGACGCCTACGAGCGCGACGAGCCAGCTCTTGCGGCTCGAGCGGGCGGGTGCCGGGGCCGGACGCTCCGCCGCCTTGAACCTGAACTCCTCCATGGCCGGCTGGGTGCTGTCGTGGTCTTCGAAAATCTCGCTCCGAGGCGGCATCTCCGACATGGACTTCACCGCAGGCTCGTGCCACGCCGACGGTGTCGGCGCTCTGAGGAACCGCTCGGGGCCGGCCGGGGGCGGCGTGACCGGCCGGGAGGCGGCTTCGGGGACCTCGAGTTCGCGCGGATTCACGAGCGGGATGGCGGGCGCGGACACGACCGCGGGGCGCGGCATCGGCTTCTCGGGTGGGGGTTCGGGAGGCGCGGGCCTGGGCTTCGGCGGCGGAGCGAAATCCAGCTCCAGCTCCGGAGCGGCCTTTGGCGAAGCGTCGATCGGCGCCGCAATCTCGAATGGCCCGCGCGCCCTGCGCGGGATGGGAATGATCGCGGATCGGAAGGGCGCGTCCTCGGGCTGGATCGGGATCTCCTTTTCCCAGTTCAGCTCCGCACGGGACGCCACGTCCTGAAAGGGATCGTCCGGAGCCGGCCGCTTCGCGGAGACACCGCTCGCAGGCCGCGCCGAAAAGACGGGCATGGGCGGAGGCGTGGGGTCGGAGACGGGCGTCGCCTCTCCGTCCCTTTCCAGCTGCAAGCGCGCCCGCTTGACCAGGATCTCGAGCGGCGCCGCCTCGAAACCCTGCTTCACCTTCGCAAGCTCTTCGGCGACCACGCTCCGCGCGCCCTTGAACAGCACCGCCGGGTCCGCGGAGAGGACCTTGGCGAGCTCGCGCACGACGTCGGTCACCGACGGGAGCATCCGCTTCTTCGCCCCGGAATCGCGCGGAAAGCCGCTGTCGACCGGGCTCATGCCGAGAGCGGCTCCCAGTCGCCTTCCGGCGCGTCCAGCGCGATGGCGAGGCCGCCATTCGACCCCGCGAAGACGGGGTCCTCGACGGCGCGCACGCGGCCCCCGCCCAGCTCGGCGAGCGTCTTCTCGAGCACGGCCGCGAGCCCGGGCATCTGGGAGCCGCCGCCCGCGAGCACGACGTTGCGCTGCACCTTCTCCTGGTACTCGGGCTCGACCTTCGAGAGCAGGTCGAGCATCGTCTCGGCGATCGGGCCGACGACGCTCTCACAGGCCTTCTTCATCTCGGCGGTGATCTCCACGTCGGCCGGCTTGCCTTTCACGGGGAAACGCACGATGACCGGCCCCGGCGCGTTGCCGACGAAGCTGTTCTTCTCCTTCCACTCGCGCACCATGTGGATCGAGAAGCGGCCGTCCGGGTACTTCGTCTTCACGAGCGCCATGAGCTGTTCGTCGATGGAGTCGCCCGCGTGCGTCAGAGTGCGTTGGTCGTCCTCGGTCGGGTAGCGGCCGTTCATGACGCAGAAATCCGTCGTGCCCGCGCCGATGTCGATGATCATCGTGTGTAAGAGCGCGTCCATCCCGAAGGCCACCGCGAACGGCTCGGACACGATGAGAAGCGCGTCGGCGATCCCCTTGACGGCGCCGCGCAGGTGCAGCCGCGAAACGCGGAGCGCCTCGGCCGGCACGCCCACGACGGCGTGGACGGACTGGCCGTCCTTTTTCCCGGCCAGTGAGATGAGGTGCTTCAGGAGCTCGTGCACGGCCTCCTCGTCCTTCGCCGATCCCTGCTTGATGAGGCCGCGCTCGAGCGGGCGGTGCAGGTCGAGCATCGGCCGGTTCTCGAGCGCCTCGGCGCCGAAGAGAATCGACTTTTTCACGACCTTCTTCGCCACCATGTCGAGGGGCCAGCCCACGTAGCTCGCGACGACGTGATGCACGCCGTTCGACCCCGTGATCGCGCTGCGCGACGTGCCGAGGTCGATGCCGACGTGGAGAACGTCCTTCTTCCCGCTCATGTCAACTCCGTTTGGAGGGCGGATGGTTCCGCGACTCCGCGTACGCGAGGATCCCGTTCGAAAGGGCCCGTGCTATCTGCTGACGATACCCGGGGTCCCCGAGATGGCGTGCCTCGTCCTCGTTCGAGACCGTCGACACCTCCGCGAGGATGCCCGGCATCTCCGTGGCGATGAGGACGACGAAGGGCGCGCTTCGGACGCCACGATCCTCCAGCCGGGGCACGACCGGGCGGAGCGAGGCCACGAGCCCCCCCTGCACGGCCTCGGCGAATTTCCGCGACTCGCCCTGCCGCGAGTCCGCGAGGACGCCCTCGAGAAGACGCCGGAAATCGGCCATCGTGTAGCCCGAGGCACGGTTCTCGTCGAGAGCGAGCCGCTGCACGTGCGGGTCGGTCGTCGTGCCGAGAAAATACGTCTCGACGCCGCGCTTCTCCTTCACGGCCGGAAGCGAGTTCACGTGGATCGACACGAAAAGGTCTGCCTTCTTCGAGTTCGCCAGGACGACGCGGTCCCGCAGCGACAGCGTCGTGTCCCCTTCGCGCGTGAGCGACACGGCGACTCTCTGGGCGACGAGGAGCTCCCGCAGGCGCCGCGCCACATCGAGCGTCACGTCTTTTTCCGCCACGCCGGAGGCCGTCGCACCCGGATCCGCGCCACCGTGCCCCGGGTCGATCACGACGGAGCGCACCTCGAGGTGGAAGAGCGAGGGCTCGAGGCCGTTCGGAGGGTTGATGACGCTCGCAGGCGCCGCAGGCGCCGCAGACGGAGAAGACACGACGAGGACGTCCGTGCGCTCGCCGCGGCCTGTCGTCAGCGCGTTGATGGAGAGGAAAAGGGCGAGCGGCACGACGACGAAGACCGACGCCCGGAAGAGGAGCCGCCGCCAGCGGTCGGAGCGCCTCAGCCCTCTGGGCAGGCGTCTTTCGATGACGTCCACGTTTTCGCGGATCGCGTCCTTGAGGATCGACTGTCTGAGGCGCCTTGCGGTGGCCATGAGCTCCTAAAAAGGGTAGCACTCAGGGGCATCCGGGAGGCGTTTTCGGCCCGCTCAGAGGGGCGGAGCCTCACCCCTCACCGACAAGGCCTTCTTCCCTTTCGACTGCAGGAGCTGCACCGTGGCGGGATGCCTTGGATGCACGAGGACCTCACTCGGCGGACCGTCCTCCACGACGGCGCCGCCTGCAAGGACCACGACGCGCGTGGCGTAGTCCCGCGCGAAATCTTCGTCGTGGGTCGCCAAGAGAAGCGTCCGCCCCTGGGTGGTCAGCGTCTCCAGCGAGTCTCCGAGCTCGTTCCGGCGCGCCGGATCGAGCGATGCGGTGGGCTCGTCCATCAGGAGAAGCGGCGGGTCGACGGCAAGGGCCCGCGCGATCGCCACGCGCTGCGCCTCGCCGCCGGAGAGCTCGCGGGGCCGCGAACGCGAGCGAGCGGCGACGCCGAAGCCCTCGAGCAGCGCGAGCGCCCGCGCTTCCGCCTCGGCGCGCGAATGGCGCAGTGCGTGGATGGGGGCGAGGGTGACGTTGTCGAGCGCGGACAGGTGGTCGAAGAGGCAATGGAGCTGGAAGACGAGCCCCACCTTGCGGCGCAGCTCCGAGAGCGCGCCTTCGCGAGGCATCGGCCCCGGGTGGAGAGGCACCCCGTCCACATGGATCGCACCGGCCTGGAATGGTTCGAGCGCTGCAACCGCGCGCAGGATCGTCGTCTTTCCGCAGCCCGAAAGACCCATGAGCGCGACGAGCTCGCCGCGCTCGAGCAAAAGGTCCACGCCTTTCAGGACCTCCATCGCTCCGCGCCAGAGGCGGAGGCCGCTGATCGACAGCACGGGCGGGCTCAGGCCGAGGGCGCGTTCCACCGTTCCTCCAGACGCCGCGCGAGGCGCGAGAGCGGAAGAGACATCGCGAGATACAGCGCCGCGCACAGGGCGCCGGGGAGCGCCCAGCTTCCGATGTTCGTCGCGAAGATCGCCGTCTGCTTCGTGAGCTCGACGACGGTCACCACCGACACGAGAGAGGAGTCTTTCAGCAGCGCGACGAAGTCGTTCGTCATGGGGGCGAGCGCGAGTCGAAAGGCCTGCGGCCCGCGCACGAGACGCAGCACCTGCCCCTCCGTGAGCCCCAGCGTGCGCGCGGCCTCGAGCTGCCCCCTCGGCACGGCCTCGAGAGCGCCGCGATAGATCTCGCTCTCGTACGCTGCGTAGTTCAGGCCGAGGCCGAGGAGCGCGGCGACGAAGGCCGGCAGGCGCACGACGGACGACAGGCCGTAGTAGAGAACGAAGAGCTGTAGAAGCACCGGGGTGCCGCGGACGAGCTCCACATAGCCCGTAAGCACGGCGCGCGCGAGGCCGCCCCCGTAAATGCGGCCGCTCGCGATTCCGATCCCGAGGGCGACGGCGAGGGCCATCGCGACGCAGGAGAGGACAATCGTGACGAGCGCGGCCCGAAAGAGAGAAGGAAGGTAAGAGAGAACGAGAGCGAGAGAAGACTTCTTAGAAAGGGAAGATGGGAAGGTCTTGTGCGACGGCTCGCCGATGCCCTGCTGTTGCGTCGCTGACTCGCGTGCTTCGGCCCCGCCCGCGCTCTTCTCATTCGAAGAAATCTCTCTCTTCTCTTTCTCTTCGAACGCCGCCTGCTCCTCGTCCCAGACGTTCCACTTCTCGAAGATCTTCCGCAGGGTCCCGTCCCGCATCATTTCCTTCAGCAGGCCGTCGATTGAGTCCCTCAGCGCGGCGTTCTCCTTCGCGAGGACGCCCACGTAGCGCCCGGTCGCGACCGCGCCGGGCAGGATCGCGAGGCCAGGGACGCGCTTGAGAGAACGCACGGCGAGGACGTGGTCGAGAAGAACCGCGTCGAGGCGTCCGCGGGCGAGGTCCTCGTACGGGTGGACGTCGTCGTCGTACGACACGGTGACGAGAGCGTGTGCAGCCTCGGCGGCGCGAAGCGCGTCGTACGCGATCGTGCCGGAGAGAGTCCCGACCTTGCGGCCCCTGAAGTCGGCGAGCGTGCGGAACCGGCCCGTGTCGGAGGCGCGCACGGCGAGCACTTCGCGAAACTCGAAGTACGGCACCGTTACCGAGAGCGCGGCGCGGCGGGCGGGCGTATCCTCCATGCCCGACAGTCCGATGTCGAAATCGCCGCGCTCCACGGACTGGTCGATCGACTGGTAGGCCACCTGCACGAACCGCGGCGTTCGTCCGAGGCCCGCCGCGAGCGCCTCGGCGATCTCCACGTCGAAGCCGCGCACGGCCGCGGGATCCGCCGGGTCCGCCTCGACGAACGGCGCGCCGCCCTCCGCGTCGCCGCCCCAGCGCAGCGTGCCGCCGGGCGCGGCGGCGAGCGGAGAGACGGCGGCGAGCACCGCCAGCACAGCGGCGTGTCCGGCTGTCCGGACGGCGGAACGTTTCAACGTTGGCGGGGAGAGTTTAGGGCATCGGTTCGGTGAATCCCCCGAGCCGCTCCCCCACCTTCACCGGCCCGAGGCCGCGTGTCAGATCCCACGCGTCCACCTTCTCACCCCCGACGAGAAGGACCACCGTCGAGCCGAGCTCGAACGCGCCGAGGTCATCGCCGCTCGCACACGGGAGATTCGCCACCTCGAGCCGGCCGTGGCGCGGCAGGACGCGGCCCGAGAGCCAGCGTGGGTCCACGACGACGCCGCCCACGTGCGTCGCCGCCACCATGACAACGGCCACCGCGAGGCCCTCGGCTTCTCGCGCGCCGCGCGCGATCCAATAAGCGCGGCGGTTCCTTTCGTAAAGGCGCGGCGTCGAGGCCGTGGACGCGGCATTCACCGGCCAGAGCTCGCCTTCCACGCGTCCCACCGCGATGCAAGAACCCGCGAAAGGGACGTGGATGCGGTGATAGTCCTTCGGCGCGAGGTAGAGCGCCGTGTAGCGCGCGCGCGCGAATTCCGACGCGAGCGGATCCCCGTCCAAGAGCTCGCCGAGGCGGTATGGGAGCCCTTTGGCCTGGAGGAGCGTCCCATCCTTCACGCGGCCATCGGCGATCACGAGGCCGTCGACCGGCGAGTTGATCCCGCCCGGCACGGCGGGGGCCTGAGGCCTTGCGCCCGGTTTCAGCCGCCGCGTGAAGAAATCGAGGAACGAGACGTACGCGGCGAGGTCTTTCTGGGCCTCCTCGAGGTTCGCGCCGAAGGCGGCTGCGAACCGGCCGAGGAGCGGGCGGCGCAGACCTTCGGGAAGGCGCATCCGCGCAAGGGCTCCCACCGCGAGAGAGCCCACTTTCCTGGGGTAAAGGCGCACGAGCCGATGCACCTCATCACCGTAGCAGAAAACGCACGCGTGCTATTTTTCGGCTGAGCGCCGGCCGTGCGGCCGACGCCCCAGGAGTCCCATGAACTCAGCGCTCGCGACCGGCATCGGCACTCCCCTTTCCCGGAATACCCATCTCCTCTCGTGGATCGAAGAGTGCGTTCAACTCACGAAGCCGGATCGCGTGGTCTGGTGCGACGGATCGGCCGCCGAGAAGGCCGCGCTGACACGCGAAGCGGTGCGCCTCGGAATCCTCATCCCGCTCAATCAGAAAAAGCTGCCGGGCTGCTACCTCCATCGGTCCAACCCGAACGACGTGGCACGCACCGAGCAGCTCACCTTCATCTGCACGAGAACGGTGGAGGACGCGGGCCCCACGAACAACTGGATGTCGCCGGAAGAGGCGTACGAGAAGCTCGGCCGGCTCTTCGACGGCTCGATGAGCGGCCGCACCCTCTACGTCGTGCCATACGTCATGGGGCCCTTCGGGTCGCCAATGGCGAAGATCGGCGTGGAGCTCACGGACAGCATCTACGTCGTCTTGAACATGGGGATCATGACGCGTATGGGCCAGGGCGCGCTCGATGCGCTCGGCGGCTCGAGCGACTTCAACCGGGGACTCCACTGCACGCTCGACGTGAATCCCGACCGCCGGTTCATCTGCCACTTCCCGGAGGACAACACCGTCTGGTCGATCGGCAGCGGATACGGCGGGAACGCCCTTCTCGGAAAGAAGTGTCTCGCTCTTCGCATCGGCTCGTATCTCGGCCGGCGCGAGGGCTGGATGGCCGAGCACATGATGATCGTCGGCGTCGAGGATCCGAACGGCGAGACGACGTACGTGGCCGCGGCGTTTCCGAGCGCCTGCGGCAAGACGAACTTCGCCATGCTCATCCCGCCGAAGCGCTTCCACGGCTGGAAGGTCTGGACGGTGGGCGACGACATCTGCTGGATGCGTCCCGGCCCGGACGGCCGGCTCTGGGCCATCAACCCCGAAGCGGGCTATTTCGGCGTGGCGCCCGGGACCAACCACGCCACGAACCCCACCGCGATGCGCACCATAAGCAAGGACACGATCTACACGAACGTGGCGATGGCCCCGGACGGCGACGTGTGGTGGGAGGGCAAGGACGGCGAGGTGCCCGAAGAGCTCGTCGACTGGCAAGGCCGCCCGTGGAAGAAGGGCTCTCCGGAGAAGGCGGCCCACCCGAACAGCCGCTTCACGGCGCCCATGACGAACAACCCGCACCTGTCACCCCATGCGAACGATCCCGAGGGCGTGCCCATCGCGGCCATCGTCTTCGGCGGCCGCCGCTCCACGACGGTGCCCCTCGTCGTCCAGGCCTTCAATTGGGTGCACGGCGTCTACATGGGCGCGACGCTCGGCTCGGAGACGACCGCCGCCACCACGGGAAGGGTGGGCGTCGTGCGCCGTGACCCGATGGCGATGCTCCCGTTCTGCGGCTACGACATGGGGACGTACTTCGACCACTGGCTGGACATGTCGAAGTCCATCAAGGACCTGCCGAAAATCTTCCAGGTGAATTGGTTCCGCAAGGGTTCCGACGGGCGTTTCCTGTGGCCCGGCTTCGGCGAGAACATGCGAGTCCTGAAGTGGATCATCGACCGCGCCCACCGCCGCACCGGGGGCTGGGAGACCGCGCTCGGCTGGGTCCCGCACCAGGCCGAGTTCGACCTTTCCGGCATGTCCGTGTCGCTGGAGGACGTGGACGAAGCCGAGTCCATCGACATCGAGGCCTGGAAGGTCGAGCTCGCGGATCAGGAAGAATTCTTCACGAAGCTCGCGGCCACGATGCCGAGGGAGCTCGTCCTGCAGCGCGAGCTCCTGATGGCCCGCCTCGACCGGGGATGACCCCTCTCTACTTCGCGACGCTCGCCTTGAACGCCTCGGTCGCCTCGACGAGCGCACCCGCGATGCCGGGCTCGTCCGCCGCGTGGCCGGCCGCCGGCACGACGATGAGGCGCGCCTCGGGCCAGGCGGCCGCGAGCTCCCACGCGGACTGCATCGGACAGACGAGGTCGTAGCGTCCCTGGACGATGACCCCTCGGAGCGCGCGGAGGCGCCAGGCGTCTCGCAGGAGCTGGTCGTCCGTCTCGAGGAACGATTCGTTCATGAAGTAGTGGGCTTCGATGCGCGCGAGCGCGATTTCGCGCTCGATGTCCTCCTCCGCGGGAGGCTTGAGGTCGCTCACGAGGTGGCTCGCGATCCCCTCGAAGGCGTTCCACGCGAGCGCGGCGGCCTTTCGCTCCGCCGGCTCCTCCGAGGTGAGGCGGCGGTAGTAGGCGCGCACGATGGACCCGCGTTCGCGCGGCGTCAGAGGTGCCACGAAAGCTTCCCACGCGTCGGGCCAGATGCGCCGCACCCCGTCCGTGAAGCTCCATTCGAGCTCGGACTTCCGAGCGAGAAAAATCCCACGAAGGATGAGCCCCGTGACGCGGGCGGGATGCCGCTCAGCGTAAGCGAGGCCAAGCGTCGAGCCCCACGACCCACCGAACACGAGCCACTTCTCGATGCCGAGATGCGTCCGGATGCGCTCGGCGTCCTCCACGAGGTCTCCCGTCGTGTTCTCGCGCAGCTCGCCGAGAGGCGTCGACTTCCCCGAGCCGCGCTGATCGAACAGGACGACCCGCCAGAACGCGGGATCGAAGAACCGGCGGTGAAGGGGCGAGATGCCCGCGCCGGGGCCTCCGTGAAAGAAAATGACCGGTGGTCCCGACGGATTCCCGGCTTCCTCGACGTGCAGTTCGTGAATCCCGGAGACGCGCAGACGGAAGGAGCGGAACGGCTCGACCTCGGGAAAAAGCGGCATCATGTCGAGATTATGAGCGAGGACCGGGGAGCGCTGCCTAAGCCGCCTCGCGCAGCAGCGACACGATCGGCCGGCGCGACAGGTTGAACGCCGGCACGAGGGACGCTCCGAGCCCGATCACCGCCGAAAGGCCGAGAACGAGCGCGACCGACGCGGCGTCGACCTGCAGGAGCGCGCCGAGCCCGGCCCACTGGGTGTCCTCGATGCCCGCGCCGACGAGGCGCGCGAAGGCGGCCATGAACCCGAGGCCGAGAGCTGCGCCCAAGGCCGCAAAAAGCGCGCCCTCGAGCAGCAGAAGGCGGACGACGGTCACGCGTGGAAAGCCGAGCACGCGAAGGAGCGCCATCTCACTCCGGCGCTCGCGCGCCGACATCGCGAGGGTGTTGCTCGTGATGAGGAAGAGCGTGAACGCCGTCGCGAGGCCGATCCCGCCGAGCAGCGCCTGCACGTTTCCGAGCATCTCCATGAACTGGAGCTGCCACTGCTTCTCGCTCATCGCGCGAATCGGCACCGGGGCGTTCTCCAGCCGGCGCTCGATCTCGGCTGTGATCTTCGGGACGTCCTGACGTGTTTTCGCGAGGATCCAGAAGATCCCGGCCTGTCCCGTGTCCCCCGTGAGGTTCTCGAAATACTTCCGGTGCAGGTAGACGCCGTTATCGACCTTGTATCCCATGATCCCGCGGATCGTGGTCTCGACGACGCCCCCCGGCACGGGCGCCTTGAGGACGATCCGATCGCCGACCTTCCAGCCGAAATGTTTCGTGAGGATCGGCCCCACGATCGAACCAGTCGGGTCCGCCTTCCACGCGGCTGCCTGCTCGGGCGGAACCTTCGCTTCGATATAAACCTCGAGAAGCGCGTCGGCGGGCGCCGACTGGAGTGGAACCTGGTTCTCGGGACGGTTGTCCTTGTGAAAGGCCAGCACGAAGTCGAACGGGCAGACGCGCTTCACGCCCGGCACGTCTTCGATCTTCGCGAGGTACGCCATGGGAAGTCTCTCGAAGAATGACGTCTTGGCGACCACCATGACGCGCTTGGCCATGTTCTCCGACCAGTCGTTCCGGAGCGCCCCGTTCACGAGGACGAGGAAACCCACGAGGCCCACGGAGAGCCCGATGGCGGCGATCGTCAGCACGCTTCGAAGTGGCCGGCTCGCGACATGGCGGATGGCGAGGCGGACGGGCGTCATGCGGCGGATCCGATCGTGAGCTTCGAGCCGGCGATCGTCTCGATGAAGCGCGCCCCGAAGGCCTGCGACGGCGTGTGGACGCCGGGCGAAACGTCGCCTAAAAGGACGCGCTTGGCGATCGCCACGCTCGTCTCGGCCGTGAGCGCGTAGCCCTCGAGCGTTTCGAGGGTGCCTGTGACGGACCGCTCACCGTTCGCGACGCGCCCCCAAAGGAAGGACCGCTCGCGTTTACGCTCCTCCTCCGTCGGGCCTTTCACGCGCTTTTCGATGCGCCGTATGAGGAACGACTGGACGAACGGAAGGCCGACGAGCGGCGCGAACCGGCGCATCCGCCGCGCGGTCGAGACCGCCGAGGGCGGGACGGCCATGTAGACCTCGATGTTCGGGATGCCCGTCGAGCGGAAAGCCGTCGAAAGGTCGCCCCACGGGATCGTCATCGCGAGCCGCGGCTTGTCGGGAAACGGGATCTCCATCGTCTTTTGGGCCGCGGGCACGCGTACGAGCTTGCCGTCCACGCGCGCGAGCCCGCCCTTTGGAATGCTCTCGACCATCGTCTTCATCGTGCCCGCGCTCGTCTTGAAGCCGCGGAACGCGAGCGCCAGCGACGTGGCGCCGGGCAGCGCTTCGGACAGGGCCTTCGCCAGGCAGTCCGAGGGCACGACGTCGAAGCCGGTTCCGGGAAGAACCGCGATTCCCGACTTCTTCGCGTTCGCGTCGCGCGCGAAGACCGACTCGAAGACCTCCACCTCGCCCGTGATGTCGAGATACGCGGTCTTCGAGCGCAGGCAGGCCTCGAGAGCCGGAGCGCTGGTCCTCGAGAACGGCCCCGCCGCGAGGAGCAGGGCGGCGAAAGGCTCGAGCAGCTGCGACACGATGGCGGGGTCGTCCAGGGCGAAGCACAGGCTCGGGAGAGAGTGTGCCTTCGCGATCGGCTCGACGGCATCCGCGCGGCGACCGGCCAGGACGGGCCGCAGCCCTTCGCGGAGCGCCACGTCGAGGATGAGCTTCCCCGTGTAGCCGTTCGCGCCGTAAAGGAGCAAGCCGGACTTCGCCGTCACGCCGGGGCTCCACCGGCCGCCCCCGGCATTTCCGCGAGGCGCACGCCGCAGACGTTCGTGAGATCGCGGCAAGCGTCCACCTCGTCCTCGGCGCCCCGGGCCGCGTCGTCGGAAAGGACGTAGCGGAAGCCGTCGGCTCCTGGAAACACGATCCCGTTCTCGAGGACGTGGCGCGGCCCGCCGACGCCGAAAAGGCCCGAGTCCATCACGAGCCACATCCAGTCCGCTTCGCGCGCGACGCCGGCGTGGGCGAGAACGTCGCCGAGACGGAAGGCGGATCCCGGAGGCGCCGTGGCAGGAAGGCACGAGGAAGAGAAGATTTTCTTAGAAAGGTATTGCGACAGGGCTTCGAAGCCTCTTGGATCGTATGCGCGCATCGCGCCGGCGCCGTCTTCCAGCATCAGAAGTGGTGCATCGGCGGGCACGAGCGAATCCGCCAGCACTCTTTCCCATTCAAAGAAATCTTTCTTTTCCGGATCCTTGAGAATGACGTCCACGCGGCTGTCGCGCCTCCACGAAGTCTCCGCCGTCGTGAGGCGGCCCCCCGCGATCTCATGGACGCGCCAGCCGGCGGTCGTGTGAAAGAGACCCTTCGCGCGCGCGACGCGGCCCTTCGTGAGTGCTCCGGCGCGCAGCGCCTCGAGCGCCGCGAGGAGGAGGTCCGCGTCGTAGACCCGTTCCGGGGGGTGTGCGATGCCCTTTGCGACATGTCCTTCAAGGGGATTTCCATGAAGGTGGTGTGAGGCCGGGGCCCCGAGGAGAGTCGTTCCCGAGGGAGCCGGCTGCTGCTCGAGATCCCAAACCGCGTCGGGAAGAACTCCGTGAGACGCGCGAACCACGAGGAGCTTCGCCGGGACGAGCGCCCGGGCGAACTCTTCCACTCGAAGAATCTCTTCTTCCGAAGCGAGATCGCACCGATTGATGACGAGAACGTCGCCGGTGTCCACCTGATCGCGGAAAAGCGCGCTCTCGGCATACGCCTTCGGCAGGTTCTGCTGCGGATCGAGGAGCGTGATCACCGGTCTCACGTCGAACCGGGTCGCCCAGCGGGGGCCGCGCAGGAGGTCGACGAGCTCGGACGGCCTCGCGAGCCCCGTCGGCTCGAGGATGAAGCGGGTGGGCGCCACGAGGTCCGACACCTCCTCGAGCGAGGCCTCGAGATCGGCCATCGCGGTGCAGCACACGCAGCCGCCCGGCACCTCCCGGAGAATGCAGCTCGCGCAGTCCGACAGGAGCGCCCCATCCACCCCGAGCGTTCCGAACTCGTTCACCACGACCGCGATCCGCTCGCGTTCGGCCCGGCGCTCGAGAAGGTCCTTCACGGCGGTCGTCTTCCCGGCGCCGAGAAAACCGGACAGGACGTGAACGGGGACTTTCACCAAGGATCATCCTACCGCCGAAATTTTCGACACCATCCGGCCTTCCCTGCGTAAGATTCGCGCGATGTCCAGCAGCGCCGCAGTCTCCCGGGGCTCGAGGGCCCCGAAACCTTCGCGCGTCCGCGTCCCCGAGAAGTTCGCCGAGGCCGAGAAGCTCTACGGCATCGAGAACTGGAGCAAGGGCTTCTTCTCGGTCTCGGATGACGGAAATCTCCTCGTCCACCCGACGCGCGAAAACCACCGCTTCGTGGATCTCAAGGCCGTCATCGACGACGTCGCACTGCGCGGCATCTCGACGCCGGTCGTGATCCGGTTCCCGCAGATCCTCGACGCCGCCGTGAAGGAGCTCAACGAGGCCTTTCTGCGCGCCATCAAGGAGTACGAATACGACGGCGTCTATCGCGGCGTGTTCCCGATAAAGGTGAACCAGAAGAAAATCGTCGTGAAGGAGATCATCCAGTCCGGCCGCAAGTACGGCTACGGCCTCGAGGCCGGGAGCAAGCCCGAGCTTCTCGCGGCCCTTTCGCAGGACCTCGGCTCGGACTGCCTCATCACGACGAACGGCTACAAGGACGACGCGTTCATCCGGCTCGCGCTGAACGGCATCCGGATGGGCAAGACGGTGGTCCTCATCCTCGAGAAGGTCTCCGAGCTCGAGCGCATCCTCGACGTCGCCAAGAAGCGCGGCGTGAAGCCCCTGATCGGGATGCGCAGCAAGCTCTACGCACGCGGCTCGGGCAAGTGGGCGAAGTCGGGCGGCGAGGCCGCGAAATTCGGCCTCACGACGACCGAGATGCTCGAGGCGGTCGAGATCCTCCGCCACCGGAAGATGCTCGACAGCCTTGTCATGCTTCACTTCCACATCGGCTCGCAGATCACCGACATCCGCAAGATCAAGAGCGCGATCAAGGAGGCGGGCCGCGTCTACGCGAAGCTGTACCGGTCGGGCGTGGAGGTGAAGTTCCTGAACCTCGGCGGCGGGCTCGGCGTGGACTACGACGGCAGCAGGACGGCGTTCGACTCCTCGATGAACTACACGGTGCAGGAGTACGCGAACGACATCGTCTACACGATCAAGTCGATCTGCGACGAGGAGAAGGTTCCGGTCCCGACGCTCGTCACGGAGTCGGGCCGGGCGATCACGGCGTATCACTCGGTTCTCGTGACGAACGTGCTCGACGTGGCGGACCGCATCGAGCAGGGCCGCACCGTGAAGCTCGACGGCGACGAGAACCACGTCGTGCGCGAGATGTACGACGTGTGGCAGAGCGTCACGGCGAAGAACGTGCGCGAGAGCTACCACGACTCGCTCCAGTACAAGGAAGAGCTGTTCACCCTCTTCAACCTCGGCTACGTGTCGCTCGAGGACCGGAGCAAAGGCGAGATCCTGTACTGGAACATCTGCGAGCGCATCCGCCGGTACCTCCACACGCTCAAGGACGTCCCCGAGGAGTTCGAGCAGCTCGAGGTCATGCTGGCCGACAAGTACGTCATGAACTTCTCGGTCTTCCAGTCCCTGCCGGACGTCTGGGCGATCGATCAGCTCTTCCCCATCCTCCCAATCCACCGGCTGCGGGAAAGGCCGACTGAAAAGGGTACGCTCGCGGACATCACGTGCGACTCGGACGGCAAGATCGAGAAGTTCATCGACCTCAGGGACATCAAGGAAGCGCTGCCTCTCCACGAATTCCGGAAGGGCACGCCCTATTACATCGGCTTCTGCCTCGTCGGGGCGTATCAGGACGTTCTCGGCGATCTCCACAACCTCTTCGGCGAGGCGCACGAGGTGCTCGCGAGCGTGGACGAGGAGGGCCGCACGCGCATCCAGGACGTCCTCCCGGGCGAGTCGTGCGAGCGCGTCCTCTCGTACATGAACTACGACCGCGACGAGCTGCTCGACGGCATCTGGCGCCAGCTTCGCCGTGCCACCGAGCGCAAGAAGGTCAAGGAGCCCGAGGCCAAGGCGATCGCGAAGGACTTCGAGCAGGTCCTCTCGCAGTACACGTACCTCGAGGACTAGAGCTCGTCGGGCTCTAACGGAGGGCACCTCGATCTTTCAGGGCCGGCGCGCGGGATGAACGAGGCGAAGAACATGACGGACGTTTCACGGGCCTTCTTGGGTGAATCCCGACAATACCTACGGGGTGCCTACCTGACCGCGATTGAAAGGTCGGTTGCGCCGTTGACCGACGCTCAAGTTTGGTGGCGACCGAACGAGGCTTCCAACAGCATCGGGAACCTGATGCTGCATCTCTCGGGCAACGTCCGACAGTGGATCGTTGGCGGGGTCGGGCAGCAGCCCAACGAGCGCAACCGGCAGCTGGAATTCGACGAGCGCAAATCGATCCCGAAAGAACAGCTTCTTGCCCGATTGCGAACGGTTCTGGACGAAGCGGATGCGCTGCTGGCGAGCTTGACGGAAGCTGATCTGACCGAGCCACGCGAAATCCAGGGCCACGACACGACAGGACTGAAGGCGATCTACCACGTTGTGGAGCACTTCTCGACGCATACGGGCCAGATTCTGTGGATCGCGAAATCGCAGGCTGGCGCGCTATGACAACTCAGCGCCAGCTTCGGCCCAATACGCAACCGCACCTGATGTTCACCTCCTGAGAAAAATTCTCTTCGGAGGTGCCAACTTGAACGTCGTCCTGCCAATTGCTCTCGCCGCCCTCGCCGCCGCCGCCCGGGAGGCGGCGCCGGACCCCGCCAGCGCCGCGATCGCCCGGGCCGCGCAGGAGGCGGAGAAGACCGCCGGCCCCGGCGCCGTCGTCGGCGTCTCCGCCCTTCACCTCGAGTCCGGGCGGCGTGTTTCGTTCCGAGGCGGCGAACGCTTCCAGATGGCGAGCGTCTTCAAGGTCCCCGTCGCGATCGCGGTCCTCGGTGCCGTCGAGAAGGCGGCATTCCGCCTCGACAAGGAGGTCGAGATCCGGGAATCGGACCGCCGCAAATTCGGGCCCCTGGACGACGAGTGGAAGCCCGGGATGCGCGTGACGGTCGGGCGGATGGT
>Ga0207930_1000137_pt1 | contig 20196 bp, 18 predicted proteins | sample NGESurshal092012_7_FD_184477 | JGI IMG/M metagenome (GOLD analysis project Ga0207930, IMG submission 184477) | Arctic peat soil microbial communities from Barrow, Alaska - NGEE Surface sample 210-3 shallow-092012 (SPAdes) | ecosystem: Environmental > Terrestrial > Soil > Wetlands > Peat ... | reverse complement strand
CCCGACGCCTCGACGAACACCGCCTGCCCGAGGAATGGCGTCGGGCGCATGTTCGCCTCGAGCACGGGCTGGCGTTCAGTCACGATGTTGCCGGTGCCGTACCCGAGCGCCTCGTCGCGCGTTATCCGGAGATTCAGGGCGAACGGGTCGGGGCTCCAGGTGATGAAGGCTTCACTCCCGATGGTCCGCGCCGAGGAGAGGCTGAAATTCGCGTTGAAGCTCTGGAAGAACGTCGGGTCCGAAAACTCGAGCCAGGTGACCACGGCGCGCAGCTTCGGCCCGAGGTCGTTCGAAACGAGCGTCCCGATCGTCTGCCACTGCCAGTGCTGCACCGTGGGGTCGTAAATCGTGTAGTACGTGCCCTCGAAGCGCGTGCCTTCGGATGGGCGCGCCCGGAGCTCGGTGCCGAGGCCGTAGTACCCCTTCGTGTAGAAGTCGCCCGAGAACGTGGCGTCGGCGGAGCGCGAGATCGCCCAGTAATACGACGTGCCGAAATACCCGCCCCGGTTCGAGTTGTAGCCGAGACCCGGGATGAGGAAGCCCGAGGCCCGGTCCCTCAGCGCAGGCCAGATGAGATAGGGCGTCCAGAGGAGCGGAACGTCGCCCATCAGGAACGTCACGCCCTTGAGGCGCGCGAAATCCTCGAGCGTCACCCGGGCGCTCCTGACCCGGAACCTCCATGCCGGATCCTGGCCTTCGCAGATCTCACAGGAGGTGACGACGCCGTCCTGGAGCGTAAAGCTGCGCGGCCCGACCTTCGCGAGCGTCGCGCCCTTCAGATGGAGGCCGCCCTCGAGGTCGATGCGGCCGTCCGTGAGGACGCCCGTCTTCTGGACGAGGTCCAGCTCGAGCCTCAAGCCCTGCATCCGCGAAGCCCCCTGCTCGAACGTCACGTCGCCCTCGGCGACGACGGTCTTCTCCTTCAGGCTGCCATGGATGCCTCGCGCCCGGAGCTTCATGTCCTGGTACTCGATCGTGACGAATTTGCCGGGCGGCGCATCCGCGGTGAAGAGGTCCTCTTCGATGAACGTCTGCTTGCCCTGCGGCCCTCCGGGCTCGCCCGCGTCGATCGTGATACGGATCGACCCGCCTTTCTCGGGCAGCTTGAATTTCGGCTCGAACCCGCCCCGCTCCCGGAAGTGCGCCGCGAAGGGATCGGTGTCGAAGGAGGACTGGGACAGGGCGCGACCCGCAACCAGGAGCCCGACCAGACCGAGGCCGATTCGACGCATCACGCGACGCGCCGCAAGACGGGGGCCAGTCAGACCTTCATCTCGGGCACGTCGCCACTGATCTCGAGCGGCGGCTGGGTGGCGGCGCGGATCTCGTCCACCGAGACACCCGGCGCGCGCTCGACGAGGACGAGGCCTCCGCCCTTCTTCACGTCGAGGACAGCGAGGTCGGTGATGATGCGGTGAACGCAGCCCTTGCCCGTGAGAGGAAGCGTGCAGCGGTTCAGGATCTTCTTCTCGCCGTTTTTCGCGACGTGCTCCATCGTGACGACGATGCGCCGCGCCGCCGCGACGAGGTCCATCGCGCCGCCCATCCCCTTCACGAGCTTACCGGGGATCATCCAGTTCGCGATCGACCCCTCGGCGTCGACCTGCATCGCGCCCAAAATGCAGAGGTCGATGTGGCCGCCGCGGATCATCACGAAGGAGTCGGCCGACGAGAAGAATGCGGCGCCGGGAACGACCGTCACGGTCTCCTTCCCGGCGTTGATGAGGTCGGGGTCGACCTCGCTCTCGGTCGGGTACGGACCCATGCCGAGGATGCCGTTCTCGGACTGGAGGATGACCTCCATGCCCTTCGGGATGAAGTTCGAGACGAGCGTCGGCATGCCGATGCCGAGGTTCACGTACATCCCGTCGTTGAGCTCTCTGGCCGCGCGCCGGATGATGCCGTCCCGGTCGAGCTTCGCCATCCTCAGCCCTTCCGCACGGTGCGCCGTTCGATGCGCTTGACGCGCGGCGCCACGACGACGCGTTTGACGAAGATGCCGGGCGTGTCGATCTCGTCCGGATCGAGCGCGCCAGGCTCGACGAGCTCCTCGACCTCGGCGACCGTGATCCTCCCGGCCGTCGCGGCCATCGGATTGAAATTGCGCGCGGTCTTCCGGTAGACGAGGTTGCCGAGCCGGTCGGCCTTCCACGCGGCGACGAGCGCGAAGTCGCCCGTGAGGCCGCGCTCCAGAACGTATTCCCGGCCGTCGAAGACCTTCGTCTCCTTGCCCTCGGCCACGATCGTGCCGGCGCCCGTCGGCGTGTAAAAACCGGCGATGCCCGCCCCGCCCGCGCGCATCCGCTCGGCGAGCGTGCCCTGCGGGCAGAACTCCAACTCGAGCTCGCCCGCGAGGTACTGCCTTTCGAACTCGGCGTTTTCGCCGACGTAGGACGAGATCATCCTCCGGATTTTTCTCTTCCCGAGGAGGATGCCGAGGCCCCAGTCGTCCACGCCGCAATTGTTCGAGACGCACGTGAGCCCGGTGACGTCGCTCGCCGCGAGCGCCGCGATGAGATTCTCGGGAATTCCGCAGAGGCCGAATCCGCCCACGACGAGGGTCGCGCCGGACGGGACGTCCTGCACGGCCTTCGCAGCCGCCTCCAGAGGTGAGGCCCCGCGAACGACCTTGTCGATCATCGGCCCGATTCTAGAGCGCTTCGACGACGACGGCCGTCGCTTCGCCGCCCCCGATGCAGATCGAGGCGAGGCCGAACTTCTTCTTGCGGGCGCGGAGCGCGTGGATGAGCGTCGTCACGATGCGCGAGCCCGACGAGCCGATCGGATGGCCAAGGGCCACGGCCCCGCCGTTCACGTTCACTTTGTTCGGGTCGAGAGCGAGGTCCTCGATGAACGCCATCGCGACGACCGCGAACGCCTCGTTCACCTCGAAAAGGTCGATCTGGGAGAGCGGGATCCCGGCCTTTTCAGCCGCCTTCCGCGCGGCCGCGACGGGCGCCGTCGTGAACCATTCCGGCTCCTGGGCGTGCGACGCCTGCGCGACGATCCGGGCGATCGGCTTGCCATTCCCCAAGGCCGCCTCGGAGACGAGGACGAGCGCCGACGCGCCGTCGTTGAGCTTCGACGAATTTGCGGCGGTCACGGTGCCGTCCTTCTGGAAAGCCGGCTTGAGGGTCCCCATCTTCTCGAGCTTTTCGAGCGGCGTCGCGAACGGCTCCTCGTCGCGATCCACCGTGGCGGGCCCCTTCTTGGCCTCGATCGTCACGGGAGCGAACTCGGCGTTGAAGTCGCCCGCTTCGTTCGCGCGGCGCGCGCGCTGGTAGCTCTCGAACGCGAACGCGTCCTGCGCTTCGCGCGTGAACGAGTACTTCGCCGCGCACAGCTCCGCGCAGTTGCCCATGTGGACGTTCTTGTACGGGTCCCAGAGGCCGTCCGAGATCATCGAGTCGAGGAGCTGGCCGTGGCCCATGCGCAGGCCGGAGCGGCCCTTGGGAAGGAGGTATGGCGCGTTCGACATGGACTCCATGCCGCCGGCCACGGCCACGTCGAATTCGCCCGTGCGCAGCGCGTTCGCGGCGTCCATCACCGACCGCATCCCGGACCCGCAGACCTTGTGAACCGTGATGCAGCCGGTGGAGAAAGGCAGGCCCGCGGCGAGCGCCGCCTGCCGCGCGGGCGCCTGGCCCTGGCCCGCCTGCAGGACGTTGCCCATCCACACCTGAGAGACCGAAGAAGCGGGAACTTCCGCGCGCTCGACCGCGGCTTTGATCGCGACCGCGCCGAGGCGCGAAGCCGAAAGAGGCGCGAGCGCGCCGAGAAACGTGCCAACCGGCGTCCGGGCAGCGGAGAGGACGAAGACGTCGTTCATGAGGATGTGCTCCCGCAGCCGGCTCCGGAGCGCGGACCGGCCAAGAGGGGAATTGTAGCCGGAGTGGACTTCGCCGAGGGGGCCTCCTACGATTCGGGTTGTGCGTGTCCTCGCAGTCGATTTCGGCGAGAAGCGGATCGGCCTCGCCGTCTCGGACGAGACCGGCCGGGTCGTCGTGCCTGTGGGCGTGGTGCCGCGCACGAGCGACGCGCAGGCCGCGGCCGCCATCGCCGCCGCCGCGAAGGAACGCGACGTCCTCCGCATCGTCGTGGGCCACCCGGTGAGCGCGGACGGCAGCGAAGGCACGTGGGCGCGCCGCGTGCGGAACTTCGCCCGGCGCCTCCACGAGTCGTCGGGCCTGCCGGTGGACCTCCACGGAGAGGGTCTGACGACCGCCGCCGCCGAGCGAGCCCTCGTCGACGCCGGCCTTGGCGCGCGGCGCCGAAAGTCCGCCCGCGATGCGGAAGCGGCGGCCGTCCTCCTGCGCGACTACTTCTTCGAGCGCGACGAGGCGCGGGGCACGCGCTGAGGCGCCCGCCGAAGCCGCCCGTGCTCGAGCACCGCTCGTCTCACAGGCGCCACGTCACGCCCCTCCTCGCGTGGGTGCTCGCCCTCGTCGTCGTCGCGATCGCCGTGGGCCTCGCGCTCGTCTCCTTCCTCCTCCGGACGCCGTATCAGGGTTACCCGGGCGAGGAGGTCATCGTGTCGATCGCGCCCCGCACGCCGTCCGCGAGCGTCTTCGGGACGCTCGAGTCGAAAGGCGTTCTCCGCGACTGGCGGCTCGGCATGGTCGCCCTCAAGGTTTTTCATCAGGGCAAGACGCTCAAGGCGGGTGAATACCGCTTCGCGGGGCCCCGCACGCCCGAGCAGGTCGTCCTTTCGATCGTCGCGGGCGACGTCGTGACCTACCGGATCACCGTCCCCGAGGGGTTCACCGCCGACGAGGTCTTCACGCTGTTCTCGTCGCAGAGCTTTTCCACGCCGCGCGACTATCAGGCGCTCTTCCAGAGACCGGACGAGCTCGACGGAGTCCCGAAGGACGCGCCCACGCTCGAAGGGTTCCTCTTTCCGGACACATACATCGTCACGCGCTCGATGGGCGCGCGCGAGATTCTCGGCGCGATGACGCGGCAGTTCGCCCGCCGGCTGCCCGACGGTTTCGAGCAGAAGGCGCGCGCGCAGGGGATGACGCTGCTTCAGGCCACGACCCTCGCTTCGCTCGTCGAGAAGGAAACGGCCGTCACCGCCGAACGGCCGATCGTTGCGGCGGTCTACCGGAACCGCCTGCGCAAAGGCATGCTCCTGCAATGCGATCCGACGACGATCTACGCCCTGAAACGGCTCGGGGTGTGGCGTGGCTCTCTCGCGCGCTCCGAGCTGGCCGTGGACGAGCCCTATAACACGTATGTGAATCCGGGCCTGCCGCCGGGACCGATCTGCAACCCGGGGCTTGCGTCCCTGAGGGCGGCGATCGCCCCCGCGGACGTCTCGTTCCTCTACTTCGTGGCGGCGGGCGACGGGTCGCACTCTTTCTCCGCGGACTACGAAGACCAGCAGCGGAACGCGGCGCGCTACCGCCAGACGCGCCGGGCGGCGCAGGCCGCCGACCGCTAGCGCGCCGCGTGCTTCGCACGCGCCCGGGAAAGGCGCGCTAGCAACTGCGAGCGATGGGGGAAACACGGTCGTGTTTCCCCCTTGCCCCCTTCACCGCTCGAGGAAGGTCAGTTCCCTGCTACACTTTACAGTCCGCTTCCGAAAAGCTCATGAGCGCCTCCGCACCGAGCCCGCGGCCGTTCGGGCCTTATGTCCTGACTCACGCCCTTGGCACGGACGCCCTCGGTGAGGCCTGGCGGGCCGGAACGGCCGGGGCGCCCCGGCTGAAGCCGTTCCTTCTCGTGCGTACGTTCACGGCGGCCGCGATCGACCGGTCCGCGCTCCTGTCCGCGATGGAAACGGCCGTGAACCTCGTCGACGACGTCCAGGGCCCCACGATCGCGCGCGGGACGGTGATGGGCGCAATCGACGACATCCCGTTCCTGGGCACCCTGTACGTCGAGGGGCGCACGCTCGACCACCTTCTCGCCGCGCGCCTCCTCGGGTCGCCCCTGCCGGTCGAGCACGGCCTCCTCATCGCCGAGAGGCTGCTCACCGCCCTCGAAGCTGGAGCGCCCGTCGAGCGCTTCACGGGTGCGGCACACGGTTTTCTCGTGCCACCATTCGTCTGCATTTCGAACGAGGGCGAGACGCGCGTCTTCGGCCACGGCCTCGGCGCGGGCCTTCTTCCGGCCCTGAAAAACGCGCGCACGCGACAGACGTTCGCACCCTACGTCGCCCCAGAAGTCCTCGCCGAGGGAAAACCGTCGACACCCGGAGACTTGTATTCGGTGGGTGCGATTCTCTACGAGGCGCTCACGGGCCGGGCGCCGCCACCGGGTGTCGCCCTGGAGTCCGTCGAGGGCGCGAACCTCGCCGTGGACGGCACACCCGTGCCCGAGGACATCCGCCGCCTGCTTCGGCGCGCCCTGCATCCGGACCCGCGCATGAGGGATCGCCAGATCTCGTCTTTCCGAAGGGATCTTTCCGCGCTCCTTTATGGCGGCCCGTACGCGCCCTCCACGTTCAACCTCGCCTTTTTCCTTCAGAAGCACTTCGACAAGGCGATCCAGCGCGAGAAGCTCGAGCTGGCCGCCGAAGAGGAGATCGACCCGAAAACGCTCGCCGTCCCTCTTGTTCCCACATCCGCTCCCGCCGGCGAGCCCCTCCGCCGTCGCGCAGTCGAGGGGAGCGGCTCGCGCCGGCTCGAGTCCTCCACCGGCTCGCGCCGTCTGCCCGTGCCGCCCGCCCGGCCTCCGGAGCGCACGCCGCGCTCTGGGCCCGTTCCGGTACGGGCCGTCGCGGGACCCGCGCCCAAGAAATCGCTCGGCGGGGCGCCGCTGTGGGCCGTCGCCGGCGGAGCCGTCCTGCTCCTTGCGGCCGGCGCTTTCGTCGCGCTCAGGCCCTCGGCTCCGCCGCCCCTTCCGGTGCCGACGCCCGCGCCCGCGCCCACCCTCGCGCCGCCCACGCCGGCCCCGACGCCGGATCCCGTCGTCGTCGGGAAGGAAGATCCGCTGTTCGTGGCCGCTGTCGAAAAGAAGCTCCAGGAGGAGCTCAAGAAGCGCGAGGCGAAGGCCACGCGCGACCAGGAAGCCACTGCGAAAAAGCGCCAAGCCGAGATCGACAAGACGTCCGAGGAGGCCGGCAAGTCGAAGGACAGCGAAGAAACCGCCCGTGCCTTGCGCGAGAAAGCGGACCGCGGGGAGGCATCGCGTCTCGCGCGCGAAGCCGTCGCGCGCCGCAAGTCCGAGGCACAGCGGGCGGCGGCCGCCGCGGCGGCGCCGGCCGTGAAGGACGGCGATCTCGTGGAGACCGAGCTGATCGACACGCCCCCCGTGTCCGTGCGGCAGGTCAACCCGCAGACCACGCGCCTCGCGATCCAGCATCACATCTCGGGGACCGTCCTCCTGCGCGTCCTCGTGGACGAAAACGGGGAGCCCGCCAAGGTGGAAATCCTGCGCGACACGGCGCTGAAGGTGGGCCTGGGCGACGCGAGCAAGTCCGCCCTCGAGCAGTGGCGGTGGAAACCCGCCACGAAGGACGGCCACAAGATCAAGACCTGGATCGTGGTCCAGGTGCCATTCAAAAATTAGAGGTCAGTGGCCGCCCGCGGCCGGCGTCTTCGCGGCGGGCGTCGGGAGGGGAAGGCCTCTCCCTCCGAGATACGTCTTCCTCAGGAACTCCTCCATGATGTTGTCGGCGAACCACGAGACGTAGACGCCGTCGATGAAGTAGGTCGGCGTCGAGCGCACGCGCATGGCCCAGCCTTCGGCCAGGTCGGCGTGGATCCTTTCGCTTGCCTTTGCCTGGAGGTAGCAGGCGCGAAACGTCCTCTCGTCGATGTCGTTCGCGACCGCGAAGTCCAGCGCGAAGGCGTCGACCTGCGGCACGGAAAGCTCGTCCTGCTTCGCGTAGACGTTCGACTTCCAGCGGAAGAAGAGGTCCGCTCCGCCCGGGCCGTCGAAAAAGCAGCGGCCCGCCGAGGAGGCCCGGAACGCCCACGGGTGCGCGCCCGTGAGCGGGAACGACTTGACGTAGCGCCGGATCCTGAGCTCCTTGCTCAGCTTCTCGACGAGGTTCTCGAAGTCGAGCGTCCGCTTCTTGCAGAAGCCGCACTGCATGTCGGAGTACTCGACGACGGTGACCCGCGCATCGGCCGGGCCCGTTGCGGGCGTTCCGGCGAGCTTGATGTACTCCTTCCGCTGCTCGACGACGGAACGCGCGCGGTCCCACCACCGGCCGAGGACGAGGAGCGTCCCGTCATCCGCCTTCACCCAGCCGGCCATCGGGTAGCTCCCGTATCCGGTGTCGACCTTCACGATCACGGCCTTCCAGCCCTTGCGGTCGCTCGCGGGGTCCAAAGCCAGCGAGAACGCCCCGACGAGATACTGCTTGAGCCGGGCGCGCAGTCCGTCGAGATCGGCCTCTGTGCGGACCGGGGCCGGCTTTTTCGCGCGCTCCTCGTCATAGATGGCGTCCCCCACGAGTACCGTCTTCGCGCCGCCCTCCACGACGAGATAGGCCTGGTCGTTCATGCGCGCGTCGGCCGTGAAGGTCTTCCTGGCCACGACGAGGCGCGCGCCGCCGCCGAAGACGACCTGCGGCATCGTTTCGAGCGTGACCTTCCCTTCCCCCCAAGCGAAAAACGCGTCGACCCATTCGAGGAGGGCGTCGTTCGAGGTGGGTCGGGCGGCCGCGGCGGCTGAAGACGCAGGAGCGGCCGGCTTCGAAGCCGTTGGTTGTCCCGCGGCGGAAGGCGACGCCTCGCATCCAAGGGCGGCGGCGAGCAGGGCGATGACAGGAAGCGTGACGCGTGACTTCATGGGGCGAAGATTAACTTAACCTCGTTCGCCGCCGGCCTCGAACCGCACGAGCACGTCTCCCGCCGAGACGGCCTGCCCGGCGGCGGCTTCCACCGAGGCGACCACGCCGTCCCGCGGAGACTTCACCTCGTTCTCCATCTTCATCGCCTCGAGCACGAGGAGCGGCTGACCCTGCGTGACTTCTTCGCCCGGCGCGACGAGGACTCGAAGGACCCGGCCCGGCATCGCGGCCGCGGCGTGGGCGACACGGCGCGTCGACCCGCCTCCCGTCGCCGCCAGCGCCCGCGCCGTCAGCTCATCGAGGAGCTCGAATCCGAACAGGCAGCCCGCCGCGTAGGCGCGGACGGAGCCGTCGGTCTGGAACGCGATACTCACCTCGATCTGCCGGCCGTCCGGCCCGACGAGCGACCAAACGCCGTCGCGCACCGCGAGGGCGTCTCCGGACAGCGGCACGCCCTCCAGCGTCGCCTCGAACGAGGGGGCGCCGACCGTCACGTCGAGCGCGCGGCCCGCCTTGTCGTCGGAAAACCGGGTGCGAAACTTCATTCGCGCGATCCGAAGGACGCCCGCGCGGTTCTCCACGCCCCGGGTCCCGATCCGCAGCCCGGGGCGGCCGGGGGCCGGCGTTTCTTCGCCCCGTCCATCGACTCCAGAGCGGCCGCGACCATCGACGCCGCGGCGACGTCCTCCGCCGGACGCTTCGGCACGTACGTCCAGCCATCGAGGAACTGCGTGGAAATGCGGTTCGCCACGACGTCCGGATCGTCGAGGAGCGACAGGAAAAAGGGGATCGACGTTTCGATGCCGTCGACCCGCGACTCGGCGAGAGCGCGGCGCATGCGCCGGAGGGCCTCGTCGCGATCCTGTCCCCATGCGACGAACTTCGCGATCATCGGATCGTAGTCGAGCGGCACGATGTCGCCGCCCTCGACGCCGGAGTCGACGCGGATGCCGGGCCCCTGCGGCCTTCTGAGGCGCAAGATGCGGCCGGGCGAGGGAGCAAAGCCGTGCGCAGGATCCTCCGCGTAGATGCGGCACTGGATCGCGTGGCCGCGCGGAGCCGGCTTCTCGCGCAGCGACATCGGCTCCCCGCGCGCGATCCGGATCATCTCCGCCACGAGGTCGACGCCGTACACCATCTCGGTCACGGGATGCTCGACCTGGATCCGGGTGTTCATCTCGAGGAAGAAAAAGCGGCCGTCCTTCGCGAGGAGGAACTCCACCGTCCCGGCCGACACGTAATCGACGGACTTCGCCGCCGCGACGGCGACGGACTCCATACGCGCTCGGAGATCGGGACTGACCGCGGCCGAGGGACACTCCTCGAGGACTTTCTGGTGCCGCCTCTGGAGCGAGCACTCGCGCTCGCCGAGGGCGATGATGCGCCCGGTCGCGTCGCCGAGGACCTGGACCTCGACGTGCCGCGGGTGCTCGACGAAGAGCTCCGCATAAACGGCGTCGTCGGCGAAGTAGGAGCGGGCCTCGCTCCGGGCACGCGCGAAGGCTTCGGGAACCTCCTCCGCGCTCCTCACGACGCGCATCCCCTTCCCGCCGCCGCCGGCTGCGGCCTTGAGGAGCAGCGGGAAGCCGTTTTCCCGGCCGAATTCAGCGATCTCCTGGGCGGACCTGGCCGGCGCCGTCATGCCGGGCACGATGGGAACTCCGGCCTGAAGAACGCGCCGGCGCGACTCGGTCTTGTTCCCCATGGCCGCGATGGAATCCGGCGAGGGGCCGACCCACGTGAGGCCCGCCTCCACGACTCTCCGCGCGAAGGCCGCGTTCTCAGAGAGGAAGCCGTAGCCCGGGTGGAGCATCGTCGCACCGGTCTTCTTCGCCGCGTCGAGGAGCTTGTCCACGACGAGGTACGAATCCCGCGCGGGGGCCGGGCCGATCGGGACGGCCCAGTCCGCGAGCCGCACGTGGAGCGCGGCGCGGTCCGCCTCGGAGTAGACGGCGACGGGCGAGATTCCGAGGTCCCGGCAGGCGCGGATGACCCGGATGGCGATCTCGCCGCGGTTCGCGATCAGGAGGCGCGTCATAGCGGAATGTTGCCGTGTTTTTTCGGCGGCATGACGTCGCGCTTGTTCGCCAGGAGGTCGAGCGCCCGGATGAGCCGCCGCCGCGTCGTGCGGGGCGCGATCACGTCGTCCACGTAGCCGCGCCGCGCCGCCACCCACGGGTTCGCGAAGGCGTCCTGGTATTCCTCGACCTTCCCGCGGCGCGTTTCGGCGGGATCGCTCGCGGCCGCGATCTCGCGCCCGTAGAGGATATTGACGGCGCCTTCGGCCCCCATAACCGCGATTTCGGCCGTCGGAAACGCGAAGTTGAAGTCCGTCCGGATGTGCTTGGAGGACATGACGCAGTACGCGCCGCCATACGCCTTGCGCGTGATGACCGTGAGCTTCGGGACCGTGGCCTCGGCGAACGCGTAGAGAAGCTTGGCACCGTGGCGGATGATTCCGCCGAACTCCTGCTTGGTGCCCGGCAAAAAACCGGGCACGTCCTCGAACGTCACGAGCGGGACGTTGAACGCGTCGCAGAAGCGCACGAAGCGCGCGCCTTTCACGGAGGCGTCGATGTCGAGGACGCCCGCGAGATGGTCCGGCTGGTTCGCAACGATCCCGACGGGCTTGCCGCCGAGCCGCGCGAAGCCGACGACGATGTTCTTGGCGTAGTCGGCGTGAATCTGGAAGAGCTCGCCGTCGTCCACGACGTGCCGGACGAGCCCGATCATGTCGTAAGGCTGGTTCGGCGAGGACGGGACGAGATGGTCCAGCTCGGGATCCTCGCGGTCGGCCGGATCGGCGGTCTCGCGGCGCGGAGGGTCCTCGCGGTTGTTCGAGGGAAGGAACGAAAGGAGCGTGCGGATCTTCTGGAGGCAGTCCGCGTCCGAGTCGGCCACGATGTGCGCGACGCCCGAGACGGCCGCGTGCGTATCGGCGCCGCCGAGCGTTTCCTTCGTGACGTCTTCGTGCGTGACGGTCTTGATCACGTCCGGCCCGGTCACGAACATCGAGCTCGTGCCCCGCACCATGAGGACGAAGTCCGTGATCGCCGGCGAATACACGGCGCCGCCCGCGCAGGGGCCGAGGATCGCCGAGATCTGCGGGACGACGCCGGAGGCGAGCGTGTTGCGCAGAAAGATGTCGGCGTAGCCCCCGAGCGAGACGACGCCTTCCTGGATGCGCGCGCCGCCCGAGTCGTTGAGGCCCACGACGGGCGCTCCCACTTTCATCGCGAGGTCCATGACCTTGCAGATCTTCGCGGCGTTCGTCTCCGACAGCGACCCGCCGAAGACCGTGAAGTCCTGGGCGAAGACGAAGGCCGGCCGACCTTCGACACGCACGACGCCCGCGACCACGCCGTCGCCCGGAATCTCGTTCGCCGAGTCGTCCATCCCGAAGTCACGGCAGCGGTGCACGACGAAGGGATCGATTTCCTCGAACGAGCCGGGATCGCCGAGGAGCTCGACCCGCTCGAGGGCCGTGAGCTTGCCCGCCTTGTGCTGCTTCTCGCGGCGAGCGGCGCCGCCTCCGGCCCGCGCCCTCGCGCGAAGGGCCTCGAGGGCGAGCAGCCGGTTTTCGATCGAACGTGGCATGAGACTCCCGCTCAGAGGGGGATTTTCTTCTTCTGGGCGAGCATCCTCTTCGCCTTCCGGAACATCTCCGCGTAGTCGACGTTCGCGCCACGAATCGTCGCGGCGTTCTTCTCGAGGAGCTTCTTCACCTCTTCGTCGAGCGCCCGCTCCCGGTTGCGGTCCTCGACGAGCGCGGCCTCGAGGGCATGGCGCACGTCGGCCGCCGAAGCGGCCACGACCAGCCCCTCGGAGAGGAGCCTGCGGGCCACGAAAGCCGCCTGGGCCGAGAGGCGAACGTCGGAAAGGGCCATGAGCTCGCGAGGATATCCCACGATCTGACGCGAGGCCCGCGAGATTTCCGCGCGCTCCTACAATCCCACTCGTTGAGCGACGTCGTCGAGGTCTTCCGCCAGGACGCCGAGGACGCGGTCCGGATCGTCTCGGGATTGCTGCGTCGGGGCGAGAGTGGCGAGGCCTTTCGCGAGAGGCGGCGACGCGTCTCGTGGACCGCGACGGAGGCCGGTCTTCTCGCACCGGCGTTCGCCGACGAGCGCGGCACCGCCGTGCGCCTCAGGCGCGGCCGCGAGTCGCTTCTCGTCGCCCGCGAAGGAGACGGGCCCGAGGCGCTTCGGGAAGCGGTGCGTGAAGCCTCGCGCCGCGCGGGCGGATCCCCGTTCCTGAAATCCCGGGGAGTCGCGCAGGCGCGCGCGGAGGCTGAAGCCTCCGCTCCTGACGAGGAGGAGCGCGCCGCCCAGCTCGGCGCCGCGCTTCACCGGGCGCTTCCCGATCCGCGCGGGCTCTCGCTCTCGCTCACGGTCGCGCGCGTTCTCGTCTCGCGCGCGGTCGTGACGGCGCGGGAGATCGTGGCGTGCGGAACGGTGCGGCGTCTCGAAGCAACGGGCGTTCTCAGGCGCGCGAGCGCAGCCCGGCCGTTCGCCTTTCAGACGTCGACGCCGTGGGCCCCAGCGCTCGACGCCCTCGCGCGGGCCCTTTCGGAGGCCGCGCGGCCCGTCCCCACGCACCGGGCCGCGGAGGGGCGGGTGGACGTCGTCTTTTCGCCCGGCGCCGCGTCCGTGTTCTGGCACGAGGCGGTCGGCCATCCTCTGGAGGCGGAAGGCGGGGAGCGGGGCTCGGTCCTCACGCGCGTCGCGCGGGCCGCCGTCGCCCCCCCCGGCGTCTTCGTCACGGCGGATCCGACGCGCGGAGATCTCCCCGGCTCGTATCTCGCGGACGACGAGGGAACGCCCGCGCGCTCCGTCGCGCTGCTGACCGACGGGTGCGTGGACGGCCTCGTGACGGACCGCCGAACCGCCGGCCGCGCGTCGAACGGACACGCGCGTTGCGGCGATTTCCGCCGCCCGCCACGCCCGCGCCTTTCCAACGTGGTCGTCTCACCGGGGCGCGCGAGCCGCGACGAGCTCCTCGAGGCGTGCGGGAACGGGCTCTACGTGCGGGAGATCTCGGCCGCTCACGCGGACCCGGAATCCGGTCGCTTCACGCTCTTCGTCGAGAGCGCCGACCTCGTGCGCCGGGGCGCCTTCGGCGCGCCCCTGGGCCCCTTCGCCCTCACGTCCGACGTCCTCTCCGCCCTGCGTCAACTCCACACGGAGAGCGGCGACGTCTCGCATCCCGCGAACGGGCTCGGCCTCTGCGTCAAGGGTGGCGAAGGTGTGGCCGTCGGCGGCGCGTCGCCTGCCATTCTCATTCGCGGCCTCACTGCGGTGCGAGGCCGCCCGTGAGCCCCGGACGCGACGGGCTGCTCGAGCGCCTGCTCGCGGAGTCGCGGTGCGACGCGGCGGCGGGCGAGTCTGCCGAAGCTTACGAGCGCCGCGGGACGTCGATCGAGCTCGTAGAGGACGCGGAGGGTACGCGGCTGTCGGTCGTCGTCGAGCGCGGCTTCGCGCTGCGCCTCTTCCGGTCGGGGCGTACCGCGTTCGCGGCTTCCTCACCCGAGGCCGTGGACCGCCTTCCTTTCGAAGCGAGACTCGTCCTCGGCCGGGCACGGACGCGCCGCGGGGCCCGCGCGGCGGGGCCGGTCGTTCTCGACCGCGCCTCGGCGCTAACTCCGCCCCCGCCTCCAGACGAGGCGTCCGCGCGCGCTCTCCTCGCGTCTTTCCGGAGCGCGCTCCTTGCCGAGGGCGAGGGCGCCGTATCCCTGACCGAGGCGATCCTCACCGTCGGCGCGCGTGTGGAGCGCGTCGCGACGTCGGCCGGACGCGACGTCGCCTTCGGCAGCGGAATCGCCACGCTCGTCGCGACCGTGACGGGACGGACCGCGGCCGGCAGCGTATCGGCACGCGTTCTCGCGTCGGCGTCGCGGCCCGAAGAGCTCTTCCTCGCGCGCCTCGCGCACCAGGCGGTGGACCGCGCCCTCCTCCCTCTGCGCGGCCGGCCGCTCGCGCCCGCGCGCGGCGACCTGCTTCTGGACCCGAACGTCGCGGCGCCGGTCGTGGGCCGCCTCGCGCCCGCCTTCTTCGGCGACGAGGGAGACGCGCTCCTCGCGTCGCGCACGCGAGACGGACGCGACGCCTTCGGCTCGCCCGCTCTCTCCCTCGTCGACGACGCGTCGGCCCCCGGCGGCCCGGTGAAGGCGACGCACGACGGCGAGGGAACGCCCCATTCGCGCACCGTCCTCGTGTCGCGCGGGATCGCGGCCGGACGGCTGTCGGACTGGGCGGCGGCGATCCGCCTCGAAAAGCCCCCTACCGGCAACGCGATGCGGCGCGCTTACACCGACCCGCCCGCGATCGGTATCACGAACTTCTTCGTGGATCCGTCGCAGGGCGTCGCGCCGCTCGAGCTTCTCCGGGCTCTCGCCCGCGGCTTCTACGCGGCTGTCCTTCTCTCGCGGCCCGAGGTGGACTTCGCCGCGGACCGCTTCCGCCTGCATGCCGCAGGTTACTGGGTGGAGAAAGGGCGGGTGGCCGAGGCCGTTTCCGAAACGCTCGTGGAAGGCCGCCTGTCGGAGCTCCTGCGCGCCGTCGAGGCCGTGGGAGACGATCTCAAGTTCGTGCCCTCGGGTTCGGGCGGCGCCGGCTCGCCGACGCTCTTTGTCCCGAAGTGGAAAGGCGCCTGACCCTCAGCCCATGCCGGGACCGGGCGGACGGGGCGTCGGCGTCGGACCCGGAGCCGGAGCGTCCCCTCCTCCGCCAGGGCCCGGTTGCACGCGCCTGGGCGGCGCGGGCCCGGCGGGGGACTGCTCGGGGAAGTCCGACGGAATCGGCTCGTTCGCGCGCGTGACGGTCGGTATGGCTGGCCGAGCGGAGACGCTCGATCCCGGTGGGGGCGCCGGGCGGCTCATGCCGACGGGGGGCACCGACGTGATGACCGGGCCGCCCGGCCCCGGTTTCGCGGCGCGATCTTCCGGGACCGGGGCGCCGGCCGGCACGGGCGCACCCGGGACGGCGAGAACCGCGACGTGCCCGCGCTGAAACGAGGACACGAGGTCGGGCTGCGCCATCTGTTCCGACGCGGGGAGAGCGAGGCGATACACCCGGGCATCGAGCGACTCGAGGAGGACACGTCCTCTCAGGCGCGTGCGCGCCGCGAACGGGTTGCGACGCACGTCGAACAGCGACGTGTCCACGCGAAGCGACGTCTTGTACGCGGCGATCGCGGCGCCTTCGTTGCCGCGCTGCTCTTCGGCGAAGCCCAGCATCCACCATCCCGCCCAATTGCCGGGCCCGCGCGAGACAGCCTTGCGGAAAGAGGATGCCGCGCTCCCCCATTCGCTGCGCATCGCGTGGACGAGGCCCGCGTTGTAAAGCGGGCGGCTGTCCGCCTTGTCGAGCTTCGCGGCGACGCCGAATTCGCGAAGGGCGTCACGCCAGAAGCCGTCCCGCGCGATGAGGCACGCGAGGTCGTTGTGGAGCGAGGCGTCGTTCGGCGTCTTCTCGAGGCGCTCGAGGAGATCGAGCGTCGCTCGGTGCTGGGGATTCCCCGGATCGAGGAAGCCCCGATAGACGTCCCGGGCGGCGAGCGGCCAGGCGAGGGTGGCGCACAGGGCGAGCGCGCCGGCGAAGCGGGCGCGGCGATCGACCTTCATGGTGTTCCTTTCGTCGAGGTCCGAAGAGAGCGGCCGACGAGGCACACTTTCCCGTCCCGCGTCTGCACGTCGAAGGCGAGGCGCGTCGCGCCCGTCACTTTCCGGATCTCGGCGGCCTGTTTCTTCACGAGCTCCTCGAATCGATCGTAGCGGAGGCGCGAGGCGTCCTCGCCGAGAGCCGCGCGCGCCGCGCAGTACCGGTCGAAGAGAGACCTCAGGTCGCCCCGCCCGGAGCCTTTTACGGAGGCCGCCGCCCCCGCGTCGCCCGAAGGAGAAACAGCCGGCTGCTCGGTCGGTCGCACGCGGATCGGCGGCCGGACCCGGCCGCGGCCCTCCTCCCTGGCCACGAGCCGCTTCTCCCACAGCTCCGAGAGCGCCGTGAAGCGGCTCTGGAGCGCCTGCAGCCGGAATCGCTCCTCCGCCTTGTCTAGGGAGGCGTTGCCGACCCGGCGGAGCACCTGCTCCACGCTCTTGCGGGCGGGCAGCGGAGGCACCTTCAGGTCGCCCGAAAAGAAGCGCTCGTAATCCAGCCTGAGCGACGCGATGCTCTTGTCGAGCAGATCGAGGTCGCGTGCGATCGAGACGGCCATCGGCGAAAAGTAGTCTACATTCGGCGCGCATGGATACCGAGCCCCCGCGCCCTCCCGCCATGGACCGCCTCCTCGAGAGCGTTTCCGGGAAAGCGCTGGCTGGCCGGCACGGACGAGCCCGCGCGAAGGAGGCCCTCCGCGAGGCGGCCGACCGGTGGCGCGCGGAGGGTCCCCGGGGGGGCGACGCGACCGAGTCGATTCTGGCCGCCGCTGCCCGGGCGCTCGAGGAGAGAGCCCCGGCCGGGCCCCGGCGCGTCGTGAATGCGACGGGCGTCCTCCTGCACACGAACCTTGGGCGCGCTCCGCTCGCCGCCCAGGCCGTCGCCGCGGCGGGCCGCGCGGCGGGTTTCTCGACGCTCGAATACGACCTCGTGGCCGGGACACGCGGACAGCGCGGCGAGCACGTGAGGCCGCTACTCCTCGCGCTCTTCGCGAAAGGCAGGGACGACCTCGACGCCCTCGCGGTCACGAATGCGGCCGCCGCGCTCCTCCTCGCCCTCGACACGCTCGCGAACGGGCGGAAAGTGGCGGTCTCGCGCGGAGAGCTCGTCGCGATCGGCGGAGACTTCCGCGTGCCCTCGATCCTCGCGAAAAGCGGCGCCACGCTCCATGAGGTGGGCACCACGAACAGGACGACGCTCCGAGACTACGAAGAGGCGCTCGAGGCCGGCGCCGGCGCGATTCTCAAGGTCCGGCCTTCGAACTACCGCATCGTGGGGTTCACCGAAGAGGTCTCTCTCTCCGCGCTCGCGGCGCTCGCGCACGCGCGCGGCGCGCCCGTGATCTTCGACGCCGGGGCGGGCGCTCCCGCGCGCTTCGCCGAGCCTTCTCTCGCGGACGAGCCCGTACCGCTCGAGGCCCTCGACGCGGGCGCGGACCTCGTCTGCTTCTCGGGCGACAAGACCCTCGGCGGCCCGCAGGCGGGAATCCTGATCGGCAAGAAGGACCTCGTCGCGCGCGCGGGGGCGAACCCGCTCGCCCGCGCGCTGCGCCCGGACAAGCTCGTCCTCGGCGCGCTCGCCGCCACCCTCGACCTGCATCTGTCCGGGCGGCGTCTCGAGATTCCTTTTCACCGGATGCTCGAAGCTTCTCTCGTCTCCCTGCGAGACCGTGCGGAGATGCTCGCGGCGGCCGCGCGCGCGGCGGGCTATACCGCGGCGGCGGTCGACTCCATCGCGACGGCGGGCGGCGGCGCGGGCACCGAGTCCACGCTGCCCTCGAAGGCCGTCGCTCTCTCACGCCCCTCGTCGTCCGCCGACGCTCTCGCGGCGGCGCTCCGCACGGGAGAGCTGCCCGTCATCGCGCGGGTCGAGGGTGGCCGCGTCCTCCTCGACCTCCGGAGCGTCGCCGAATCCGAGGACGAAGAGATCGTCCGCGCCCTCGAGGCGCTCGGCGCCTAGATCCCCAGCTCCTTCATCCTTTGGGCGAGCTTTCTGAGCGGCACGCCGAGCTCCTCGGCGGAGCGCGTCTTGTCGCCTCCCGTGGCCTCGAGCGCACGCCGGATTCGCGCCGCCTCGCCCGCCCGCCGCCACCTTTCCGCCGTCTCTTCGAGCGTCCCGTCGAGCGAGGGGTATCGTGGCTGCGTCTCGCCCGGGATGCCGACGACGACGTCCGCCGGCCGGATGACCTCTGACGCCGCGAGGAGGACGGCCCGCTCGACGACATTGCGAAGCTCGCGCACGTTTCCCGGCCAGTCGTGCGCCGCGAGCCGCTCGAGCGCGGCCGGCGAGAACGAGGGCACCTTCTTCTTCACCTGGCGTGCCGCGGAAACCGCGAAGCCGTTCGCGAGCGCGGGGATGTCCTCCTTTCGAGCGCGGAGCGGCGGCAGGCGCACAGGGAAGACGTCGAGGCGATAGAAAAGGTCCTCACGGAATGCCCCGGCCTTGACGAGAGACGCGAGCTCGCGGTTCGTGGCCGCCACGATCCGCACGTCCACCGCGATCGGCACCGTGCCGCCCACGCGGAGAAACGTGCGCTCCTCGACTGCTCTCAGGAACTTGGCCTGCGCGCCGGCCGGCAGCTCGCCGATCTCGTCCAAAAAAAGCGTGCCCCCGTCGGCCAGCTCGAAGCGCCCCGCGCGCCGCTCGCTCGCGCCCGTGTACGCGCCGCGCTCGTGCCCGAAGAGCTCGTTCTCGACGAGGCTTTCCGGCAGGGCGGCGACGTTCACGGCGACGAACGGACCCGGCGCCCGCGGCGAGAGCGCGTGCATCGCGCGCGCGAAGAGCTCCTTGCCCGTGCCGGACTCGCCGGTCAGAAGGACGGTGACGTCCGAGGCGGCGGCCAGCCGGATCCGTTCCAGAGCCTCGGCGAGCGCCTGCGACGTGCCGACGATGTCGGGCATTCCCGTGAGGCCCGCCTCGGCGGCAAGGAGAGTGTGCGCGACGGCCGAGCGCCGCGCGCGCACGTGCCGCGCGACGAGGAGCAGCAGGAGGTCGGGGTCGACCGGCTTGCTCAGGAAGTCGGCCGCTCCCATCTTCATCGCCGTGACCGCCGTCTCGACGGTGCCGAATCCCGTGAGGACGACGACGGGGATGGCGGCGTCGGACGCCGTCGCCGCCCGCAGGACGGCGAGACCGTCGGCGCCCGGCATCTTGAAGTCCGTGAGGACGAGCGTGTAGCGACGGCCCTCGGCGAGACGGCGCAGCGCTTCGTCGCCGGTCGCGACCGCCTCCACGCTGTAGCCCTCTCGTGTCAGCGTCTCCGCGAGCATCGCGCGAAGAGATTCGCGGTCTTCGACGAGCAGAATCTCCGCGGGCATCAGAGTCCGAGAAGGCTAATCAGGTGCTCGGGGGGTTCGGTGAAGGCGTCGTCGTGTCGTTCTGCGGGATGAAGGTACCGTTCGCCGGATTTCCGGTCGGCGCGTTCGCCGCGGGCGGCGAAACGTCGGGTCGCGGAACCGGCACGAACGTTGGGGCCCGTGGCGGGGTCGGCGCGGGCGTCTTGACGGGCTGGCAAAGCGGTCGTGGGTGGTTTTACATCCGTGTGGGTCTGGGCGGGACGATGCTGGTGTCGATCATCGTCCGAAGGAGGACGTCATGGAATCCGTACCGCTGCTGGATTGCGCTGGCCGGCGCCGCTCGCCAGCGACCCTGTCCAGCTTTCACCAGGGCCGACCGCCGCGGAACCGAGAACGCTGCAGGCCGGGCGGACCCGTGCCGCTGCTGCATCCGTGCCGTGGTCGTTCTCAACAAGGCTGTCGGCGTCTCGGATCGGGCGCCGGCTTCAGTGCAATGATTGAC
>Ga0207930_1000136_pt1 | contig 20201 bp, 17 predicted proteins | sample NGESurshal092012_7_FD_184477 | JGI IMG/M metagenome (GOLD analysis project Ga0207930, IMG submission 184477) | Arctic peat soil microbial communities from Barrow, Alaska - NGEE Surface sample 210-3 shallow-092012 (SPAdes) | ecosystem: Environmental > Terrestrial > Soil > Wetlands > Peat ... | reverse complement strand
GAACTCCGGGCCCGTAGTTGCCCCGAAGTAGACGATATTTGTATAACCAGAAGTTGTCACGAGAGTATCTTCGGAAGTGGTTCCCGCGTATCCGAAGTATTGTAGAGACTGAGCCGCTGAAGGGCCGGCTCCAAGGGTGAGTAATACAAGAGCGGAAACGGTGAGGTAGAGCTTGGCCTTGTGGCCTCCACGCGGGGTTGACCCGAGAGGAAGCAGGCGGTGAGGGTTCATCGGAAGTCTCCTAGTCTCGTGACGATGATTTGCAAGGGGACTGCCATGCGCCTCTCTTGGGGGTCAGTTGATTCAGGTGCATCACCCGAAACTGCGGCGCCAGTGCGGGAGCCCTTAGGACGGCGCGTATCTAGCCGCCGTGAGTGGCAGGAAGTCGCTGGCGCCAAGCGATGGGGCCACCCATTGATAGGGGGTGCGCTCTCGGCGCGAGCGGTGCCGTGCGCAATGTCTGCGCGTTAGCTCGGCCTGTGCGCGTTCATTAGCCCGAAGCGAGAATGTTGGGGGGCGTTTAGGGGGGACCGAAGTAAGCGCGAGCCAGCTCTTGGCTGCAACCTGGGCTCGAGCGAGCGAGGCGGAAGGAACGCAGCGACTGATGCCGAGTCCGCTGCGATGGGCTGTGGTTACGAAACAGTCGCCTTGCCCCGCCGTATTATTCCGATATGGGACAGGGCTCGACCGGAAACGTGATTGCCGCACTCGTCAGCTTCTTCATCCCGGGGCTCGGGCAGCTCACTCAGGGACGCGTGCTCGCGGCCCTCGGATTCTTCATCTTGTCCGGCGTTCTCTGGTTCTTCCTCCTCGGTTGGATCGGGCACATCCTTGCCACGATTGACGCAGCGGTCTGGAAGCCGAAGAGCTAAGAGCCAGTCGAGGGAACCCGCGCCACGGCCTCTTCGCCGGCGGAAGCGGACGATATCGCTCAGCAGCGAGCGCAAGCGAGTCCGTTGCGGCGCGTTTTGTTAGACGGCACCGGTTCGTGGTGCCGGGTGTTGTAGAGGCGCAATGGGAATTGCCCGGGGGCTTTGGAGTGTAGAAACCAGAGTCACGCCCACGGTTTTCCTTCTGCATCCCCCTCGTAGACGGGCATTCTGGACAGCGATTTAGGTTCGAGTAATCGGCCTTTTCCTAGAAGGCGTCCCCGGAGTAATGGCTCAGCGCGCGAGCCTCCAAGACCACACCTCCCTGGCCGTCGAGAAGCGCCGCTCGAACCGTACCGTGTACGTCCTCCGAGGCGGGTCTCGAGCAGCGTAGGCCCCCGGGTGGATGGCTCAGAGCGCGGTGGTCAGGGACTACCGGGCCCCCTGAAGACCGGACGGCGGCGTGCGAACCGGCTCGTCCTAACCGTCGCAGAGTAAGGGCCTTATCACCCTTCGCCCCGCCTACGCGATCCCGCCTCCCCGGGGCAGGCCAGGCGAAGGCCCGATGGATCTGCCATTTCGCATCGACTACCTCGATGCGGAACGGCTACTGCCAGTTCTGGTTCGAAAAGCAGCTTGAAGGATGGTCACCCCGGGACGACACATCGGTCGACGTGTGCGCGCACGGGGCCATCGCGGTGGCCGAGGCGCTGGTCTGGGCGCGCCAGTACGAGCCGCAATTCCCATTGCACCTCTATACGCACCAACGCTTTTTCGTCGGAGGCGTCAACGGCGCGTCCGATGGGTTCGACCCGCGCAAGGGCCTCCTTGGCGCGTTCCTTGCTTGTCGGGACTGCCGGTGCGTCTGCTCAGTCCATTTCTTGCCACAGTGGTTCTTGCCGCCCTGCTCGGGGCGTGCGATTCCGCCAACACGCCCTCGGAGCCCAACGGTCGTTTCAGCCCGACGCCGACGGCGGCAGCCCAGGAGACCGTCGCGACGCCGCCCCCGCTGGGGACGCCCGCACCCGGAAGCACCCCGACCCTGGCGGGCACTCTGTCCACGACGTCCACGCCCGGTGTCGGCGGGGGCTCCACGCCCGGTACGTCTCCGACTCCTTCGGGTATCCCGACGGTGGTCTCGACGTCCACTCCCGCCACGCCGACGCCGTTCGCCGGCACGCCCACCGCGACGCCGTTCACGGGAGCTCCGACACCCACGGTCCTGTCGACGCCGACCCCGCTTCCGTCCTTCCCGCCCACACCCACCTTCCCGCCGACGCCCGCGCTTCCGCTCACGCCCACGCTCCCACCCACGCCGACGCTGTTCTGAGTCCAGCCTCTTCGGGCATTAGCATCTGCGCAATGCCCCGCCCGCCCGGCCGCTCTCTCACCGCCGCCGCCCTGCGCGGCTCACCGTACTCGAGTCTGCTCGCGAGGATGGCGGCGCATCGCGGCGAGATCTTTCCGCTGCACGTGGGCGACACCTGGAGACAGGCGCCCGAGGGCGGGCGGCCCGAGGAGCTGCCACGCGGCATCCCCGGGATCAACCGGTACACCGACGTCAAGGGCCTGCCGGAATTGCGCGACGCGATCGTGGAGCGGATGCGGTCGCGGACGGGCGCGAGCCTCGCGCGCGCGAACGTGCTCGTGACGGGCGGGGCGACCGCGGGTCTCATGGCCGCGGTCGGCGCGCTCGTGTCGCCCGGCGAGGAGGTGCTTCTCCTGGCGCCGCGCTGGCCGCTCATCGAGGGGCACGTGCGCATGGCGGGCGCGACGCCGGTCGAGGTGCCGTTTTTCCTCGGCGATCTTTCGCCGGCGAGTGCCGTCGCGGCCGTCGAGGCGCATGCCACCGAGAAGACGGTCGCGCTCTACGTCAACACGCCCAACAACCCCACGGGCCGCCTGATTCCACGCGCGACGCTCGCCGCGCTCGTGGACTGGGCCGGCCGGCGCGACGTGTGGATCTTCGCGGACGAGGTCTACGAGGACTATGCATATGCGGGAGAGCACGCCTCGACGCTCGCGCTCGCGCCCGGGCGAACGGTCGCCGCGCACTCTCTGTCGAAGGCGTACGGCCTCGCGGGCGCGCGCTGCGGCTGGCTCGCCGGGCCCGAAGGCGCGCTCGAGGAGATCGTGAAGTTCGGGGCCCATACGATCTACAGCGCGCCGACGGCCTCGCAGCACGCTGCCCTCCGGATTCTTGCGGGCGCGGGCGACGCCTGGGTCGATGAGGCGCGCGCCGAGTACCGAGCCACGGGAACGGAGGCCGCCCGCCGGCTCGGCGTTCCAGCGCCCGAAGGGGGCTCGTTCCTCCTCGTGGACGCCGCGGGAGCCCTTGACGCTCGCGGTCTTCTGGGCCTTCTAGAGGACTGTGCGGACGAAGGTCTCTTCCTCGCGCCCGGTCCCAGCTTCGGGCCGTTCCCGACGCACGTCAGGATCTGTTTCACGGCGGTTCCGCCGGAGACGGCGCTCAGGGGCGTGGACATCCTGGCGAGACACCTTAGGCGCTGACCCGCCGCGCCCTAGCCCTCCCTCTATCTCATTCTAAGAGAATATTTTCCATCAATCTGCGTTGTGCTCGCTCATATCCGGGAATAGCGTTCTATCAGCCGTCGTTATCGGGGCATGTCGGAAACTCTGACTCTGCCAGTTCTCCCTCTCCGAAACGCCGTCCTCTTTCCCGGCGTCAGCTTCCCGATCGCCGCGGGGCGCGCCGGAACGCTCCGCGCCATCGAGCAGGCCGTGCGGCAGCCCGGTGCCCTCATCTTCGCCGTGACTCAGCGCGCGGACGTGGAGCACGTCACGCCCGAGGGCCTTTACACGATCGGCACGGTCGCGTGCGTCGGCTCCGTCCAGCGCGGACCCGGCGGTATGCGCCTTCTGCTCGAGGGGAAACGGCGCGGAATCGCGATGCGCGTTCTCGAGAAAAAGGACGGCATGCTCGAGGCCGTCGTCTTGGATGCCCACGAGATGGAGCCCGCGGACCCGAAGGACCCCCTTTTCTCTGCCCTCCACAAGGAAGCGCGTGAGCGTGCCGCCGAGCTGGGCGCGAAAATGGGGCTGCCCGACGAAGCCGTGGAACAGTTTCTCGCGCAGGTCGACGAGCCCGGCCGCCTCGCGGACCTCGTCGCGGGCTACATCGACATCCCGACGCCCGAAAGGCAGCAGCTTCTCGAGACGCTCTCCGTGGAGGACCGTCTCCGCCGCGTGCTCGTGCACATCCAGCGGCAGATCAGCGTCCTCTCGGCGCAGGAGGACATCCAGTCGAAGGTGAAAGAGCAGATCGGCGACCGCCAGCGCGAGATGCTGCTGCGCGAGCAGCTTCGCGCGATCCAGAAGGAGCTCGGAGAAGGCGAAGGCAAGGACGCCGCGGACCTCGAGGAGCTGAAAAAGAAGCTCACGGCGCACCCGCTGCCGGAGGACGTGCGCAAGGAAGTCGACCGCGAGCTGTCGCGGCTCGAGCGCATCGGGCGCGAGTCGATGGAGTCGCAGGTCATCCGGACGTTCCTCGAGACCGTGGCCGAGCTTCCCTGGGGCGTGCGCAGCGACGAGAAGCTGGACGTCGTAGAGGCGGCGCGCGTTCTCGACGAGGACCACTATGCGCTCTCGGACGTGAAGGACCGCATCCTCGAGTTCCTCGCGGTGCGCCAGATGCGCGCGAAGGTCGAGAGCGCCGCGGCGACCCCGCCGGCCGAGGGCGCCGAGCCCGCAGCGAAAAAGGACACCTCTTCCGGCAAGGGGCGGATCCTCCTCTTTGTCGGCCCTCCCGGCGTCGGGAAGACCTCGATCGCGAAGTCCATCGCGCGCGCGATGGGTCGCAAGTACGTCCGCATCTCGCTCGGCGGCGCGCGCGACGAAGCCGACATCCGCGGCCACCGGCGCACATACGTCGGCGCGATGCCCGGCCGCATCGTCCAGGGCCTGAAGCAGGCCGGGACGAAGAACCCCGTCTTCCTCCTCGACGAGGTCGACAAGCTGGGCGTGTCCTTCCAGGGCGACCCCGCGAGCGCCCTCCTCGAGGTGCTCGATCCGGCGCAGAACGACTCGTTCACGGACCACTACCTCGGCGTTCCGTTCGACCTCTCCGAAGTCCTCTTCATCGCGACGGCGAACCTCCTCGCGGGCATTCCGGCGCCGCTCCTCGACCGGCTCGAGGTCGTCGAATTCGCCGGCTACACCGAGAACGAGAAGCTCGCGATCGCGCGGCAGTACCTCGTCCCGCGCCAGCTCTCCGAGAACGGCCTCGCGGCGGGCCAGCTCACGCTGACCGACGGTGCGATCGCCGAGGTCATCACGAGCTACACGCGGGAAGCGGGCGTGCGGCAGCTCGAGCGCGAGCTCGGGAAACTCTCGCGAAAAGTCGTGCGGCGGATCGCGGCCGGCGAGATCGCGAGCCTTGCCGTCGACCAGGCGGACGTCTTTCCGATTCTGGGCAAGAAACGAGTTCACCCGGAGAAGAAGATCGTGGCCGACCAGGTCGGTCTCGCGACGGGCATGTACTACACACCCGCCGGCGGCGACATCATGTTCGTCGAGGCGATGCTCATGAGGGGCAAGGGCGAGGTCGTCCTGACGGGGCAGCTCGGCGACGTCATGAAGGAGTCGGCGCGCGCCGCCTGGACGTACGCCCGCTCACATGCGTCCGTGCTCGGCATCCCCGACAACGCGTTCGAGCGCGACCTGCACATCCACGTGCCCGCCGGCGCGATCCCGAAAGACGGCCCCTCGGCGGGTATCGCGATGGCGACCGCAATCGTGTCGGCGCTCTCGGGGGTTCCGGCGCGCCATGATCTCGCGATGACGGGCGAGATCACGCTTTCGGGCCGCGTCCTTCCGATCGGCGGCCTCAAGGAAAAAGTCCTCGGCGCCGTGCGCGCGGGTATTCGCACGGTCGTCCTGCCGAAAGACAACGAACCGGATCTCGCCGACCTGCCGAAGGAGGTGCGCGCGCTGCTCGACGTGCACCCCGTCGACGATCTCGGCGCGGCGCTCGCCGTCACGCTGCGCGGTGCGAAGCTCTCGGGTGGGCTCCTCCTCCTGCACGGGGACGGCCCGGTTCCGCGGGCGGGCGCCGTGTCGAACTGAGGCGGTCGGCTCGAGCGCGCGCGGCTGGGGAGCGGTGAATCCCGCGAGGTCGCTTCCGGTCACGGCCGAACTGTGGGCCGCCCAAAAAAGAGGGCCGCCCCGTGGCGGCCGAAGGAGGAGAGTGCGCTTTGCCTCGTTTCGCACGCCGCATGCCAGCCTCGTCGCGCCGAAAAGGCGCCCCTGTCCGCCTACGCCTCGAGAACGATGTCGAACCGTTCGTGGTGCAGGTGCTCGTCGCTCTGGACGTGGACGGGCATCCCGATCTGTTCCTCGAGCTCTTCCACGAGACGGCGCTCCTCGCCCACGAGCGCGCGGTAGATCTCGGGGTGGACACGCAGGACGAGCGAGTGCGCCTCCCCGACCTCGACGCGCTTCAGGATCTCGCGGCGGATCTCGAGGACGATAGTCGGAACGCTCTTCGTGCGGCCCGAGCCCGCGCAATAGGGGCACGGCATCGTCAGCGCGCGTTCGAGGCTCTGGCGCTGCCTCTTCCGCGTGATCTCGACGAGGCCGAACTCCGACACGGGGAGCATCCGGTTCTTCGAGCGGTCCTTCTTCAGCTCGGCCTCGAGCGCGGTGACGAGCTCCTTGCGGTGCTCCTCCTCCTCCATGTCGATGAAGTCCACGACGAGGAGGCCGCCGAGGTCGCGCAGCCGGATCTGCCGGACGATCTCCTGCACCGCTTCGAGGTTCGTCTTCACGACCGTGTCCTCGAGACGCGTCTTGCCGACGAACTTGCCCGTGTTCACGTCGATCGCGACGAGCGCTTCGGTCTGGTTGATGACGATGTAGCCGCCCGACTTCAACCAGACCTTCGACTTGAGCGCGTTCTCGATCTCGGCGTCGACGCCGTACTCCTCGAAAAGCGGCGCGGACTTGCGGAAGAGCTTGACCTTCGAGACGAGCACGGGCTGCACCTGGTCGAGGAACTCGACGATGCGCTGGTACTCCTCGTCGTCGTCCACCCAGAGCGTCGCGAAGTCCGAGCCGAAGATGTCCCGCGCGGCGCGGAGGGTGAGGTCGAGGTCGCGGTGGAGGAGCGTCGGCGCTCCTGCGCGCTCGCCCTTCTTGCGGATCTGCTCCCAGAGCTTCGTGAGATAGCGGCGGTCGGCCGCGAACTCCTCCGGCGCGCGCCCTTCGCCCGCCGTGCGCACGATGTACCCGCCCGGGCCCTTCTTGAGGTTCGTGAGGATGTCCTTGAGGCGGTTCCTCTCGTCCTCGTTCTCGATGCGCCGCGAGACGCCGACGTGATCGATCGTGGGCATGTAGACGAGCGTGCGGCCCGGGAGCGTGACGTGCGTCGTGACGCGCACGCCTTTGTGCGCGATCTGGTCTTTCGTGACCTGCACGACCAGCTCCTGACCCTCGCGGAGAAGCTCGTCGATCGACGGGAGGATCGGCCTCGGCGGCGCCTCGCCGTCGGCCGCTCCGGGCGCGTCCTCGGCCGGCACGGGAAGCGCCTCGAGCGTCGCCGCGGCGCCGCCGCTCCCGAAGGCGTCGAAGTCGTCCACTTCCTCGCCGACGTCGGCCACGTAGAGAAAAGCATCCTTCTCGAGCCCGATGTCCACGAAGGCCGACTGCATCCCCGGCAGAACGCGCGTCACGCGCCCCTTGTAGATGTTCCCGACCGTGCCGCGCTGCCTTCGGCGCTCGATCTGCACCTCGGCCACACGCCCTTCCTCGAGGACGGCGACCCGTGTTTCACGGTCGGAGGCGGAAACGAGAAGCTCTTTCGGCACGCGGGGAGTCTAACCTCGGCCACCGGGAGACCCGGCATCACACGTTGACGTAGCGGCGGTACGCGACGGAGAGAATCAGTCCCACCATGCACCACGTCGCGACGAGCGAGGACCCACCATACGAGACGAATGGCAGCGTAATGCCGGTCGTGGGCATGACGCCGACGTTCATCGCGACGTTCACGAGCGCCTGGGCCGCGATGTTGAGGATGAGGAGCAGGACGAGCATCGCCCCGCCGCGGTCGCGCGCGTCGCGCGCGAGCGCGAGCGCCCGTGCGATGAGGAAGCCGTAAAGCGCGAGGAAGATCGCGACGCCCGCGAACCCCCACTCCTCGGCAAGGGCCGCGAAGATGAAGTCCGTGTGCCGCACGGGGAGGAAGCCGAGCCGGCTCTGCGTGCCGCGCTTCCAGCCCTTGCCGAGAATGCCGCCGGAGCCGATCGCGATCCGCGCCTGCCGTACCTGGTAGCCGGCACCGCGCGCCGCGAGGTTCGGGTCGAGGAACGTTCGGATCCGGTCCTTCTGGTAATCCTTCAGGAGGAACCACGAGCCGCCGATCGCGAGCGACCCGCCCACGATGAGGACGGCCCACCAGCGCCCCGGGATTCCGCCGAAGAAGAGGGCCGCGGCGAGAAAAGGCAGGTACGTGAGCGCGAGGCCCAGATCCGGCTGAAGGAGGACGAGGACGATCGGCACGCCGATGGCCGCGCCGATCGCGGCGATCGTGCGCGGACGCAGGAGCGCACGGTCGTCGTTCTCGAGGATCCATGCGAGGAGAAGCGCGATCGAGATGCGCGCGAACTCCGAAGGCTGGAGCTGGAAGCCGCTGCCCATCTTGAGCCACGACTTCGCCCCGGCAATCCGCTTGCCGAAGATCGGGAGCAGGAGAAGCACGAGGAGCGTGAATCCGTAAAGACCCGGCGAGTACTGCAGGAGGATGCGGTAGTCGATCGCGAGGAGGACGCCGGCGGCGATGAGGCCGAGGACCGCGAAAAAAATCTGCTTGCCGGCGAGATCTCCGCGCGGAGTTCCCGCGGTCGTCGAGACGACCATCGCGATGCCGATCGCCGTGAGGGTGAGCGCGAGAAAGAGAATGCGCAGGTCGATCCGCCGGGGGAGAATCTCGGCCAGCCGCGACATCGCTCAGTTCACCCGCGCTCTTGCGGGGCCCACCGGGCGCGCGGCGAGCGCCGCGAGCAGCGCGGGCGTCCCGCCGCGGCTCTTGGCGACCCAGTACTCCGCGAGGCGCGCCGCGAGCGGAGCGGCGGCCGACGCTCCGTGCTCGCCGTGCTCCACGAAGACGACGGCGACGATCTTCGGGTCGTCCCGTGGCGCGAAGCTCGCGAACCAGCCGTGATCACGCAGCTCCATGGGAAGGAGGTGGCCCTTCCTCGCTTCCTTCTGTCCGACGACCTGAACGGAGCCGGTCTTGCCGCAGAGATCGAGGCCGGGCACGCGCGAGGCGTACGCGGTGCCGCCGGGCATGTTCACGACACGCCAGAGGCCCTCGACGATCGCCTCGCGCGCGCCGGGAGGGTACGGGATCGACTCCTTGGACTCGGGGCGATAGACGAAGCGCTCGCCCGTGCGCATGTTCTCGCCGATGTGAAAGAGGTGCGGCGTCGGAAGGACTCCGTCCGCGTTCGCGATGCCGGACATGCCGCGCGCGATCTGCAGCGCGGTCACGAGGACGGGCCCCTGGCCGATCGCGACGGAGATCGTCTCACCGAGATACCACGGATGCTTTCGCGCCGCGAGGCTCCAGGCCGGCGAAGGAACGATGCCGCTCTTTTCATTGGCAAGATCGATGCCGGTCGGGCGCCCGAAGCCGAAGAGCCCTGCCGACTCGGCGATCGCGTCGATCCCGAGCCGCTTGCCCATCGTGTAGAAGTACGTATCGCACGAGACCTGAAGAGCCGTCGTGAGGTCCACGTATCCGTGATGACCGTGGCAGCGGAAGAAGCGCCCGTAGAACGTGGCGCCGCCCGGACAAAACACGCGCTCTTTGGGGTCGATGCCGTGCGTGAGGATCGCGTAAGCCATGTAAGGTTTCCAGATGGATCCCGGCGAGTACATGTTCTGCAGCGCGCGGTTGTTGAGCGGGTGATCCGGGTCCGCCACGATGTCTTCCCATTCGGGACGGCTCACGCGCTTGGTGAAGAAGTTCGGGTCGTACGCGGGAGCGGAAAGAAGCGCGAGGATCTCGCCCGTCTTCGGGTCGAGCGCCACGGCCGAGCCGACCTTGTCGGCGAAATAGTCCTCGGCGATCTTCTGGAGAGAGAGGTCGATCGTGAGACGCAACGTGTTCCCGGGCAGCGGCGACTCGTGTCCGGACTCGCCGACCTCGCGTCCGAACGAATCGATGACATAGGTGCGCGAGCCCGAGAGCCCGGCGAGAAGGTCCTGATACGTCGCCTCGACGCCCTGCTGACCGATGCCTTCGCCGGGGCGCGGAGGATTCGTGTCGAGGGGGCGCGCCTTCGCGCGCGCGGCCACCTGCTCGGCCGTGGCCTCGCCGAGGTGGCCCAGGAGATGAGCCGCGGCGGTGCCCTGCGTGTACACCCGGCGCTCGGTCTTCTGGACGACGAGCTCCGGATGCTCGAGCGAGCGCGCCTGGACGGCGCCCACCTCGGAGATCGTGAGGTTCTCCTGGAGCACGACGGGCACGAAGTCGTAGTACGAGCGGTCGCGTTCGACGCGACGCTTCAGGTCGTCGAACGGGCGGTCGAAGAGCTCGGCGACAAAGCGAAGGGAGGCGTCGAGGTCCTTCGTCTCGCGGCGGTACAGGAGGAGCGTGAAGGAGGGCTCGTTCTCGGCCAGGACGATACCGTTGCGGTCGAGGATGAAGCCTCGCGGCGCCGTCACGGGCACACGGCGCAGGCGGTTGTTCTCGGCCTGGCGCTCGTACGCCTCGCCCCGGAGCACCTGATGGACCCAGTACACGCCGGCCAGGAGGCCGATGAGAACCCACGTGCCCCGCGCGACGACGTCGATGCGCGAGAGAACAGGGCGGCGGTCTTCACGGGCGCTGGCCGGCATCAGTTCAGCCTCACGCGCCGACGCGCCTCGCGCCGCTGTTTCCAGGGCACGCGCGACGCCGCGTAGAGCAAGCCGCCGAGCACACCCGTCGTTGCGGCGCGCGCGGCGAGCAGCCAGGGCGCGGGTGGAAGAAAATCGCCCGTGAGCACCCAGATCAGGAACGTGAGCGTCGCCGCCTCCACGAGAACGGCGCCCATGAGGAGGCCGCCGACGGCCACGGGCTTCTCGACGACCGTGCGCGCGCCCACCGTGGCGAGGAGGTACCCGATCAGGATCTTCGAGAACGCGTGGAGCCCGAGCAGCCGGCCGGGCGCAAAGAGGCCGTCCTGGAGAAGGCCGGCCGGAAGACCGGCCAGCATCGCCGGCACGGCGGCTCCGCCGCGCGCCATGTCCGCGACGACGAGAAGGAAGAAGTCCGGAGGGGCCGGCATGTTTAGCGCGCCGAGCGCGAGCGTCGCGAGAACCGCGAGGGAAAGCCCGAACGCGACGCGGAGCGGCTTCATGCGGCCCGCCTCACGCTCAGTGGCGTTCCGCCACGGAAGAGCCCGACGTGACGTCGGACTTCCTCACGGGAGGCAGGACGAAGACGAGCGACTCGCCATGAGGGTCGGCGGCGGCCGAGACCTGGATCTCCCAGAACAGCGTCTTGTTGCGGCGGACCGACGCGACGCGGCCGACCGGGAGCCCGCCGGGGTAGACGCCGTCCGTACCCGAGGAGACGAGAGTGTCGTTCGGTTCGACGGGCTCGATCGCCGGCACGTACTCGACCGACACGCTTCCTTTTCCGTCGCCTTTCGCGACGGCCATGCGTCCGCCGCGTGTCCCGTGCGTCAGGAGCACGCCCACGGCGGCCGTGCTGTCGGAGAGAAGCTGCACGCGCGCCGTCCGCGGGCCGAGGGCGATGACACGGCCCAGGAGCCCGCCCCTCGCGAGGACGACGCCGTCGAGATGAAGGCCGTCGGACGCGCCCCGGTCGAGGAGCGCGGTGTGGAAGGGCCCGCTCGACTCCACGGCGATGAGGCGTGCGGGGATCGTGCCGGGCGGCGGCGAAGGCTGCGCGCCGAAAAGCTCGAGGAGGCGCCTCTTGTCCTCTTCGGCGTCGCGTAGGCGGAGGAGCTCGCCGTGGAGGGCGGCGACCTCGGCGGTCAGCGCGCGATTCTCGACGCGCAGCACGCGCCGCGACATCGCCCATGTCCCGACCTCGTGGATACCCGAGCGCACGGACGTGACGAGATCGACGAACGGGGAGACGGCCGTGAGAAGCCAACCCTCGCCGACGGTGCGTCCGCCGGGCCGGCGCACCTGAAGCGACAGCGTGACGAGGCACAGCGACAGGAGCACCGCGAGAAAGATCTCCGGGCGGCGTTCGGCGAGGGTCGGGGCGGCCACGGGCGTCAGTCGAGGCTGATCTTCCGCAGGAGGTCTACGTCGGCGAGCATCGCACCGGTGCCGAGCGCGACGGAGGAGAGCGGCTCCTCGGCCGTGGTAACCGGGAGACCCGTCTCCTCGCGGAGGCGGCGGTCGAGGTTCTTGAGCATCGAGCCGCCGCCCGTCAGGACGATGCCCTTGTCCATGATGTCGGCCGACAGCTCGGGCGGCGTCTTCTCGAGGGCCACGCGCACGGCGTCGAGGATGATGCCGACCGTCTCGGCGAGGGCCTCGCGCACCTCGGCGTCCGTGAGGGTCAGCGTCTTCGGCACGCCCTCGACGAGGTCGCGCCCCTTGATCTCCATCGAGATGGGCTCGTCGAGCGGGTACGCCGAGCCGATCTCGATCTTGATGGCCTCGGCCGTGCGCTCGCCGATGAGGAGGTTGTACTTCCTCTTGATGTACTGAATGATCGCCTCGTCCATCTCGTTCGAGGCCACGCGCACGGACTTCGAATAGACGATCCCCGCGAGCGAGATCACGGCGACGTCCGTCGTGCCGCCGCCGATGTCGACGATCATGTTGCCCGTGGGCTCCGTGATGGGGAGGCCCGCGCCGATCGCGGCCGCCATCGCCTGCTCGACGATGAAAACCTCGCTCGCGCCCGCCTGCAGCGCCGAGTCCTTCACGGCGCGCTTCTCGACCTGCGTGATGTCGGACGGCACGGAAATGACGATCTTCGGCCGCACGAAGAGCGAGCGCCCGTGCGCCTTCTTGATGAAGTAGTCGAGCATCCGCTCGGTGACCTCGAAGTCGGCGATGACGCCGTCCTTCATCGGGCGGATGGCCACGATGTTGCCCGGTGTCCGGCCGAGCATGTCCTTGGCGGCGCTGCCCACGGCCTCCACCTTGTTCGTGATCTTGTTCACGGCCACGATAGAGGGCTCGCGCACGACGATCCCGCGGCCTTCCGCGAAGACGAGCGTGTTCGCTGTGCCGAGGTCGATCGCGAGATCGGAGGAGAAAATCGAGAAGAAGGAACGAAAAGCCAAGACGGGTCCTTTCACGGGTCCGGCAGCGCTGGCCGCCGCCCCCCTTTGTCAATTGCTGCTGATGAGCACCGATTCCTTTTTGACCGTCTCACCGCCGGCCGTGCGCGACTTGATGACGATCGTCTGCAGGCCGTCGCCGCCCATGGAGATGACCTTCCGGAACGTGCCGTCCCCGCCGACATCCGCGATCTCGCCGTTGACGGTGACGGAGGCGCCGGGAGCCGTGCGCCCGACGAGCACGACGGACGAGCCGACGACGTTTGGCCTCTGTGTGATGACGAGATCGGGGGGCAGCGTGTCGATCCTCGCCTGGGAGAGCTCGCCGGATTCGACCTTGAAACGGCGGGACGCCGACCAGTCCGAAAGGGCGGGCGGATTTCCCTTTCGCAGGGAACGCACGTGCCAGAAATACGCACCCGGCTGGATCTGGGAGATGTTGATGAGAACCTCGGCCTTGCTGCGTTCGCTCGCGCCGATGTCGAGGATCGAGTCCTTGACGAAGAACCGGCTGCGCGCGATCTCGACCTCGTAGGTCGTCGCGTCCGTCACCTTCGACCAGCGCAGGCGCAGGGGATCGCGCTTCTTGAAGTCGATCTCGAGGTTGTCGTCCGGCACGGTGAGCGACGGGGACTCGGGGAGCGTCGACTTCGGCCCGATGCCGCCTTCCTTCGACGCTGCCGCGCGTTCGTGCGGCCCGAGCACGGCCGTACGCCCGGCCTTGTCGGTGAGGGTCGTCGAGCCGGCGAAGCTGCTCACGTTCGTCCGCTGCGAGTCGGTGTCCATGCCCACGCTCGCATTCGTGCCGATGTTCGCCAGGGCGGCGTCCGTCGACACGGAGGCCTTGCTCTTGTCTCCCGTGTTGACATCCGTCGTGCCCACGACGAGCTTCACGTTCGCTCCCGAAGGGCCGCCGGCGCCGTGCACTTCGAAGAGAGTCTCGGGCCGGATGCGGTACATCGTCCCGTCGTTCCAGAGCACCTCGGCGGTTCCGTTCGGGCCTGTCTTGATGAAGTCGCCCTCACCGACGCTCGTGTTGGGCTTGAGGCTCTCCCACGTGTTGCGGTTCGCCTTTTGGATCGTGACGTCGCCCGCGGTGTCGACGACGTTCGCATTGCTCTTCATGCTCGCGCCCGCGATGATCTTCAGCGCGCGCGACTTCACCTCGACGGCCGTCCGCGTGGCCTTCTCGTTCGAGCCCGCCGCGAGGTCCTTGCGCGCCTCGCCGAGCATCTCCTCGGCGGAGGCGATCTCCTTGCCGAGCAACGCCGCGTCCTTCTGCTGCCGCGCGCGGACGAGCGCGTCGTCGGCCTCGGCGATCGCCTGCTTTGCGCGGACGGCGGTCTCGTCGCGTTTCAGGAAGAAGAAGATGCCGCCCGCGATCGCCCCGGCGAGGACGAGAATGCCGATCAGAACCCGAACGAGCGTCTGGGTGGAGACGTAATACCATTCGAGCTGGGATTCCAGGTCGCTCCGGGACTTCTTGGGCATAACGCTCGTTTCTGGAAACCCTTACAGCAAAGCTTCTTATAGCATGCCAGGCGTCTGGCATGCCCTCCTTACGCGGCCGGGCCGCACTAACTTTACCGCCGTTTGCCTCTGGGGTATCGTCTTCGATTCCTTCGGACCCCGTGGCGGGCGTGCGCCCCGGACGCGTCCGGTTTCGGAGAACAAAATGCTCAAGGCGCTGCGCGAGAACTTCAAGCACCTCCAATGGATCCTCTGGGCGGTCATCGCCGTCTTCGTGATCTTCGTCTTCGCCGACTGGGGGATGGGTTCCCAGCGCGGCGGAGCCGGCGATGCGGCGCTCGCGGCGAAGGCCGGTGACATCCGGATCACGACCGCCGAGTTCCAGAGGGAATACGCCTTCGCCGAGGATCGCTACCGGCAGGCGTATGGCAAGAACTTCAGCCCCGAGCTCGCGCGGGCGATGAACCTGCCCGAGCAGGTCCTCAACTCCCTCATCGACCGCCGCCTGTTCCGCGAGGAGGCCGAGCGGCTGCACCTCAAGGTGACCGACGACGAGCTCACGCAGCACGTTCTCGGCATCAAGGACCCGCAGAGCGGCAAGGCGCTTTTCGTGAAGGACGGGGCCTTCGTCGGCGACGCGGCATACCGCCGCATCCTCGCGGCGAATCACCTGGTGCCGCAGGGCTTCGAGGAGCAGCAGCGCGAGCAGATCCTCCTCGAGAAGCTGAACCGGTTCTTCACGGAGTCCGTCGTCGTGTCCGACGACGAGGTGAAATCCGAGTTCGAGAAAAAGAACGTCAAAGCGAAGGTCGCCTGGGCGCTCCTGCCCGTCGTCTCGGTTGCGCAGGCACCCGTCTCCGACACGGAGGCCGAGGCGTTCTTCAAGACGAACCCGACGCCATACATGCAGCCCGAGAAGCGCAGGGCCAAGTATCTGCTCGTCGAGACGGCGAAGATCAAGCCCACGATCCAGGTCTCGGATGCCGACGTCGCGGCCGACTACTCCTCCAATGCGGAGACCTACCGCAAGGGCGAGGAAGTGCACGCGCGCCACATCCTGTACAAGGCCGAGGCGGCGAACGACGCCTCGCAGAAGGCGAGGGCGGAGGCCGCGGTGCGCCGGCTCAAGGGCGGCGCGGACTTCGCGGCGCTCGCGAAGGCCGAATCGGACGACCCCGGCTCGAAGGCGAACGGCGGCGACCTCGGCTCGTTCCCGAGGGGCCGCATGGTGAAGGAGTTCGAGGACGCGGCGTTCTCCGCGAAGGAGAAGGAGATCGTCGGGCCCGTGAAAAGCTCGTTCGGGTACCACGTCATCCAGGTGCTCGAGAAGACGGGCGAGCGCGTCCAGCCGCTCTTCGAGGTCTCGGCGGGCATACGCGCGCGCCTGCAGGACGACCGCGCGCGCGATGAGGCCAAACGCCTCGCCACGGGCCTCGCGGAGAAGGTCGCGAAGATGGGCAAGCCGTCCGACGACGATCTGCGCAAGCTCGCCGGCGGCGGCGTGACGTTCAACGAGACGGAGCTCCTCTCGCGGACGGACGCGCCCCAGGGCATCGGCTTCAACCCGCAGTTCAGCGAGAAGCTGTTCTCTCTCAAGGAGGGAGAGGCGGCCGCGGCCCCGGTCTCCACCGCGCGCGGCGAGGCCATCATCAAGCTCGTCGAGATCAAGAAGCCCGGCCTCCCGGCATTCGCCGAGGTCAAGGCGCGTGTCATCGCCGACATCCAGAAGAAAAGGCAGGACGAGGCGACGCTCGCGTCGCTCAGGCAGGCGATGGCCGCGAACGCGACGCTCGAAGGCATCGCGAAGAAGCTGAACCTCAAGATCGAGACGCCCGACGCGTTCGGGAAGGGCGGCCCGATCCCCGGGCTCGGCGCGCCGAAAGCCGTTCTCGACGCCGTGTTCGCCGCGAAGCCGGGCGAGCTGAAGGGCCCCATCGCCGTGGCGGAGCGCGGAGCGGTAGTCGTGCGCGTCGACAGCGTGACGCCATTCGAGACGGCGGCGTTCGAGAAGGAGAAGGACACGCTGAAGGAGAGCCTGCGCGGCCAGAAATCGAACCGCCTCCTGCAGGCGCTCATCCAGAAAAAACGCTCCGATCTGAAGATCGACTTCAACCGCGAGCTCCTTTCACGGATGGGCGGCTCGAAGGCGTAGGGACGACGGCCCACCGGTGATCGCCCGTCTCTCGGGGACCGTCCTCGATCTGCGCACGGACCGGCTCGTCCTCGACGTGGGCGGCGTCGGCTACGATCTCGCGATCCCGCTCGGCACGTTCTCCGCGCTCCCGCCCGTGGGCGAGAAGGCCGTCCTCCACGTCCACACGCACGTGCGCGAGGACGCGCTCTCGCTCTTCGGCTTCGCGACGCCGCAGGAAAAATACGTCTTTGAGCGCCTCATCTCGGTGTCGGGGATCGGGCCGAAGGTCGCGCTCACGGTGCTTTCCGGCCTGCCGCTGCCCGACCTCGTCCGCGCGATCGCGACGCAGAACGCTCGCGTCCTGGCGACGATCCCGGGAGTCGGCAAGAAGCTGGCCGAGCGCCTCGGCCTCGAGCTGAAGGAAAAGCTGGCGGGCTTCGGCGCGGGCGTGGGGGCCCCTTTCTCGACCGGAAAGGCCTCGGCCGTCGACGACGCGATCGGCGCGCTCGAGAACCTCGGCTACAAGCTCGCGCAGGCCGAGCAGGCCGTGGAAAAGGCCGTCAAGGACGTCGGGGTCGACGACCTCAACAAGATTCTCCAGGCCGCGCTGAAATCCCTGGCGCGATAATCGCCTCGGATGGACGAACGCATTCTCTCGGGGGTGCTCCAGACGGCCGAGGCGGACCCTGAGGTCACGCTCCGCCCGCGCGCGCTCCTGGAGTTCATCGGGCAGCCGAAGCTGAAGGAGACGCTCGGCGTCTTTCTGCAGGCCGCGCGGCAGCGGCAGGAGCCGCTGGACCACGTCCTCCTCTGCGGCCCGCCCGGCCTCGGAAAGACCACGCTCGCGCACATCATCGCCCGCGAGATGGGCGCTCAGATCCGCGTCACGTCCGGCCCCGTTCTCGAGAAGGCGGGCGACCTCGCCGCGATCCTCACGAACCTCGCGCCGGGCGACGTCCTTTTCGTGGACGAGATCCACCGCATGCCGCCCGCGGTCGAGGAGATCCTCTACCCGGCGATGGAGGACGGGAAGCTCGACCTCGTCATCGGCACCGGGCCCGGCGCGCGCACGGTCGAGCTCAGGCTCCCGCCGTTCACGCTCGTGGGCGCCACGACGCGCGCCGGCCTCCTGTCGCAGCCGTTCACGGCGCGGTTCGGCATCACGCACCGGCTCGACTTCTACGACGCCGAGGCGCTCGCGACGATCGTGACGCGCTCGGCCACGATCCTCGGCTGCCCCGTCGAGCCGGCGGGCGCGCGAGAGATCGCGCGGCGCAGCCGCGGCACGCCTCGCATCGCGAACCGACTCCTACGCCGCGTGCGCGACTACGCCGAGGTCGCCGGGGAGAGCGCGATCACCGAGCGCGCGGCGGAGGTCGCGCTCGACAAGCTCGAGGTGGACCAGCACGGCCTCGACGAGATCGACCGCCGCATCTTGACGCTCGTCATCGAGCGGTTTTCCGGCGGGCCCGTCGGCCTCTCGGCGCTCGCACACTCGCTCGGCGAAGACAAGGGCACGTTGGAGGATCTGTACGAGCCGTTCCTCCTGCAGTCCGGCTTCCTGCAGCGGACGCCGAAGGGACGGGTGGCCTCCGCCCTCGCGTATCGCCACCTCGGGCTCAAGCCGGCCTCAGGTCCGGGAACGCTGTTTGGCTGACGCGGTCGCGGGCCCCCGGCGACGCGGCCTCCTCGTCTACAACCCGAAGGCAGGCGGTGCCCGGCGAGTCGATATTCCGGGCCTCGTCGCGCGCGCAGCAGCCCGCGGCCTCGACCTCCTCGCGCTTCCGACCGAGCGCCCGCGCCACGCCACGGAGCTCGTGGCCGCGAGGGTCGGTATGGCGCTCGACGTCGTCGCGGTCGTCGGCGGGGACGGCACCGTGGGCGAGGTCGCCGAGGCTCTCCTCCACACGGACGTGCCGATCGCGATCCTCCCGACGGGCACGGCGAACGTCGTCGCGCGCGAATACGGCGTCGGCCGCTTGCTCGTAGAGGCAGAACGCGCGCTGACGTCGCGGCGCACGCGGCCGATCACCATGTGGCACGCCGCGGGACGCACCTGCCTCATCGGCGCGGGCGTGGGGTTCGACGCGCGCGTCATGAAGAACGTCGTCCCCTGGCTCAAGCGCGCCTTCGGACGGACCGGCTACAGCTGGACCGCGACCCTCGAGTGGCTGAAATACGAGTTTCCGCCGATCGAGGTGACGGGCCTTGACGCCAGTGGCGCTCCCTTCACCACGCAGGCGACGTTCGTCCTCGCCGCGAACACGCGCCGGTATGGCGGCGACGCGATCCTGTCGCCATTCGCCGACCCGACGAACGACCTCCTCGATCTCGTCCTGTTCGCGTCGCGCTCGCGCAGCACGCTCATGCGCTGGTATGGCCGCCTCTCGCGCGGGAAGGCCGCCCATCTCGCGCTCGAGGGCTGCTCGCGCCTCGCCGTGCGGAGCTTTTCCGCTCGTTCGCTCGCGGGCTACGAGCTGGACGTACAGGTCGACGGGGACGCCGTCACGACGACCCCGTTCGCAATGGGCCCGGCCGCGGGCCGCGTCCGGATCGTCGTGCCCGAGTGAGCACGGCTAAGATCCCGCCGAAGGAGGACTCATGCGACGTATCGCTCTCGTCCTCATCCTGCTCGGCGTCGTGGGATTCCTCGTCGCATCCAGCCAGCGCAGCGGCTACGAGAGCGTGGAGGGCAGGCTGAAGGCCACGTTCTCGAAGGAGGAGCGCGGCAAGCGCGACACGGCCGACACGGGGCGCTGGGTCGCCCTCGCGGTCGCGGCGATCGGCGCCGTTCTCTTTTTCGTGCCCGAACGGAAGGGCTGAACGCAAGGCTCGGCCGGTCGAGAGGAGGCGCGTCATGGCGAGGTGGTTCTTCGAGCCCGGGCACACGGCGGCGGAGTTCTGTGCGCGGCACATGATGGTCACCTGCGTCCGCGGGCACTTCAAGAACGTGCACGGCACGCTGGAGTTCGACCCCGAAAGCCCGAAGGCCTCTTCCCTCAGGGTGGAAATCGACGCCCGCGGGATCTGGACGGGAGAGCCGGACCGTGACGCCCACCTGAAGAGCACGGACTTTCTGGACGTGGAAAACCATTCCGTGATCACCTTCTCCGGAAACGAGGTCGAGCTCGTCGGCGACCACGACGCCCTCGTCACGGGGGACCTCACGATCCGCGGGAAGACACGGAGGACGACGCTGAAAGTCCGTTACCTCGGGCAGTGGTCGACCCCATGGTGGGAGGGCGGCGTCGACAAGGGCCCGAAGCTCCGAGCCGGCTTTCTCGCCACGACGACGATCAACCGGCACGACTTCGGCGTCAGCTGGAATTCCCCGCTCGACCGGGGCGGCTTCGTCGTGGGAGACGAGATCGAGATCATCCTCGACGCCGAGGCGATCCTCGAAACGGGCTGAGGGTCGCTCCGTCAGCGGCGGCAACGCCCGTGACGACG